>Ga0190363_1002498_pt1 | contig 10454 bp, 22 predicted proteins | sample 48721867_MG_FD_161272 | JGI IMG/M metagenome (GOLD analysis project Ga0190363, IMG submission 161272) | Hydrothermal vent microbial mat bacterial communities from Southern Trench, Guaymas Basin, Mexico - 4872-18-6-7_MG | ecosystem: Environmental > Aquatic > Marine > Hydrothermal vents >...
GTGGGCCGAACAGGACCAACCTCATCAGAACCTCCTCCTCCCCCTTATCCTACCCCTCTTAAGGAAGCCCTCGTAGTGCCTCATGAGGAGGTGGGCTTCCATCTGCTGGAGCGTATCCAGGGCGACGCCGACTATGATTATCGTCCCGGCCCCGCCCACGAAGCTCCTCCAGCCTGCATATATCCCCAAGGACCTTATCACGAAGTAGGGCAGTATAGCTATCAGGGCCAAGTACACCGCCCCCGGCAGGGTTATCCTCGTGAGGACCCTGTCTATGTACTCCGAGGTCCTCTTCCCCGGCCTCACGCCGGGTATGAACCCACCGTACTTCTTCATGTTGTCCGCCAGGTCCACCGGGTTCACAACGACGGCGGTGTAGAAGTATGTGAAGAACACGATGAGAGATCCGTAAAGGAGCCAATAGAGCCACGACCCATAGGAAAGGAACCCAGCGAACCTGTCCATGATCTCGTTCCCCTGGAAGAACTGGGCCATGGTCGAAGGGAGGAACATTATGGCTTGGGCGAAGATTATGGGTATCATACCTGCCGTGTTGACCCTGAGGGGTATGTGGGTGCTCTGTCCCCCGTACATCCTCCTCCCCACGACCCTCTTGGCGTACTGCACCGGTATCCTCCTCTGGCCCTGGGTCACGTAGACCACGACACCGGTCACCGCCAAGATGATGCCTATCAGGACGATCTCGGTGAACACGCTCCTGGCTCCCACCCTCAGCTGGGATATCTCCGTCAGCACCGCATCCGGCAACCTCGCTATTATGCCGGTGAATATTATCAGGGATATCCCCTGACCTATCCCCCTCTCGGTTATCTGCTCCCCGAGCCACATTACGAAGACCGTGCCGGCGGTTATCGTGACCATGGTGAGAAACAAGAACCCCAACCCCGGACTGGGGACTATCGGGACCCCCGAGGGCGACTTTATCCCCTGCAGGAAGATTCCCACGCCGTAGGACTGGAGGGCGGCCAGGAGCACGGTGCCGTAACGGGTGTACTGTGTTATCTTCCTGTACCCCTCGGGCCCCTCCTTCTGAAGCTTCTGGAAGTACGGTATCACCGAACCGAACAGCTGAAGTATGATGGATGCGCTTATGTATGGCATTATCCCTAAGGCGAAGATGGTGGCCCTCCTGAACGCCCCCCCCACGAAAAGGTCGTAAAGCCCGAATAGGGTGCTCTGGGCGGCCCGGAAGTATTCCCCTAAGGCCCTGGCGTCCACCCCGGGGACCGGGACGTGGCATCCGAGCCTGTAGACCGCCAAGAGCCCAGCCGTGAAGAGGATCCTCCGCCTGAGCTCCGGTATCCTCCAAGCGTTCAGGAAGCTCCTCAACATTTTATCACCTCGGCCCTGCCACCGGCCCTCTCTATCTTCTCCAGGGCTGAACGGCTGAACTTGTGCGCCCTTATGACCAACGGGACATCTATCTCTCCGTCCCCTAGAACCTTCACAGGACGCCTCGTGGAACGGATGAGGCCCTCGGCCTTCATCCTCTCGGGGTCGAGCGTGCCTTCGAGCCCCCTCCTCGCTATCTCTTCGAGGTTCACGACCTGGTAGCGCACCCTGAAGGGGCCGTTCCCGAATCCCTTCTTCGGGAGCCTCTGGTACAGCGGCGTCTGCCCTCCCTCGAACCCCGGCCTCACTCCCCCACCCGACCTTGCGTTCTGGCCCTTGTTCCCCCTGCCGGAGCGACCCCCGTGGCCCGAACCAGGCCCCCTTCCCACCCTCTTGGGGCTCCTGACGGCTCCCTCGGAAGGTTTTAAGGTGTTAAGCTTCATCCTACCTCCCTCACCTCCACGAGGTGGGCGACCTTCCTGATCATCCCCTTTATCTGGGGTGAATCCCTGTGGACGACCTTCTGCCCTATCTTCCTAAGCCCTAAAGCTCTTACCGTAAGCTTCTGTCTTTTAGAAGCTCCTATCACGCTCCTTACGAGCTTAACCTCCAAAAGCCCCATCTCCCCCCCCTTATGCCGTAGCGCGCGTCCTCGGGACCGAAAGCCGATCTACTTCCACCCCCCTCCTCCTGGCGACCTCCTGGGGGGTCCTGAGGCTTTTAAGTCCCTCCAGCGTCGCCTTCACCAAGTTGTAAGGGTTCGAGGACCCCAGGCACTTGGCGAGCACGTTCCTCACGCCCGCCAGGTCCAGGACTATCTTAGCTCCTCCTCCCGCCACGACCCCGGTGCCCGGCGCCGCAGGTCGGAGGAGCACCTTGGAAGCCCCGAACTCCCCTATCACGGGATGGGGGATGGTACCGTCCTCGGTGATGGGGACCTCTATCAGGGCCTTCTTCGCCGCCTCGGTGGCCTTCCTTATGGCGTCGGCCACGTCCTGGGCCTTGCCCTTCCCGACCCCGACGTGCCCCTCCCTATCCCCCACGGCGGCCAGCACGCTGAAGGAGAGGTTCTTCCCCCCCTTGGTCACCTTGGAGACCCTGTTGATGAATATCACCTGCTCTTCCAGCTCAAAGGCGTTCGGATCTAACCTCGCCACCCACGCTCCTTTCCTTAAAATATCAGCCCACCTTCCCTGGCTCCCTCGGCCAGGGCCTTCACCCTGCCGTGATATTTATATCCACCCCTGTCGAACACCACCTTCCTTATCCCCTTAGCCAACGCCCGCCTGGCCAGAAGTTTCCCCACCTCGAAGCTCATGGCCACCTTCCCGTCCACCTTCAACTCCCTGACCTCGGGGGAAAGGCTGGAGGCCCCGGTTATACATATCCCCCGTACATCGTCCACGAGCTGGGCGTATATGTTCCTGTTCCCCCGATAGACCACAAGCCTCGGACGGTCCGGGGTGCCGAATATCTTCTTCCTTATCCGGCGGTGTCTCCTCTCCCTCGCTTCCCTTTTCATGCGCACCCTGTCTTTGACCATCTCTCCCCCGTCACCTTAACCCGAGCAAGGTCCATACGCCGATCCCTATGAAGACCGCTCCCGAGACCAACCTGACCGTCCCGTAGGGTAGCAACCTCCCGAACTGCGCCCCCAGGAGGGCGGCCAACAAGGAGGAAAGTACCAAAGCCGAGGCCGCAGCCAAGAAAACTCCACCGGGCTTCAGCCCCTTCTGGGAAGCGAAGCAGAACGTCGCTATCTGGGTCTTGTCCCCCAATTCCGCCAGAAACACGCTCCAGAAAACTCCCAACAGGGCCTTTAATTTCATCTCGCCGTCTTTCCAGCCTTGCGGCGCACCTGCTCGTCGCTGTACCTTATACCTTTACCTTTATAAGGTTCGGGCGGCCTCTTCGCCCTTATCTCCGCAGCGACCTCCCCGACCTTCTGCTTATCTATCCCCCTCACTACGACCACGGCCGGCCTTCCAGGTCCCGCCGTCTCGTTCTCCACCGCGAACTCTATCCCCTCGGGAGGGGAGAAGACCACAGGATGCGAGAACCCCAGGGAGAGCTTCAGGTCCTTCCCCTGGAGCTCCGCCCTGTATCCTACCCCCTCTATAAGGAGCCTCTTTTCGAACCCCTTCGTCACCCCTTCGACCGCATTTGCCACGAGCGAACGGGTGAGACCCCAGAAGGCCCTCACGGCCCGTCCTTCGCCCTTGGGGACGACCCTCAAGCTCCTGTCCTCCAACCTCACCTCCACCTCGGGCCTTACGGGCACGATGTTGACCCCCTTAGGCCCTCTGACTGTAACCTGTCCTTCCTCTACCTTCACTTCCACCCCCTCCGGGAGGGGGATCGGGAGTTTACCTATCTTCGACACTTCCTTCACCCCCTTCTACCACACCATACAAAGGATCTCCCCGCCCACGCCGAGCTTCCTGCACTCCCTGTCCGTGAGCACCCCTTTGGATGTGGAAACTATCGTCGTCCCTATGCCCCCCATCGTCCTGGGCACCTCGTACCTCCGGGCGTAGACCCTCCTTCCCGGACGGCTCACCCTCTTCAGCCCCTGGAGCACGGGTTCCCCTTCCTCGTCGTACTTCAGGTAGAGCCTGAGTATCCCCTGCTTTCCGTCCTCTAAGAAAGTGTACCCCTTTATGTACCCCTCCTCGGCCAATATCCGAGCTATCTCCCTCTTGAGCCCGGAGGCCGGCACCTCGACCTGAGGATGTCTGGCCCTCAGGGCGTTCCTTATGCGCGTGAGCATATCTGCTATCGGGTCCGTGACCATGGTCCTCCTCCTCACCAGCTCGCCTTCACCACACCGGGGATCTCCCCCTGGAGGGCCAGCTCCCTGAAGCATATCCTGCAGAGCCCGAACCTACGGTAATAGGCCCTGGCCCTCCCACACCTCTGACACCTGTTGTACTTCCTCACCTTGAACTTCGGCTCCTTCTGCGCCTTTATCAGTAGCGCCTTCCTCGGCATGGTTCACTCCCTGAAGGGCATCCCCAAAGCTTTCAGGAGCACGTAGGCCTCCTCGTCCGTCCTTGCGGTCGTAACTATCGTCACGTTGAAGCCCCTCACCTTGTCTATCTTGTCGTAATCTATCTCGGGGAAGACTATCTGTTCCCTTATGCCCAAGGTGTAGTTCCCCCGGCCGTCGAAGGACCTCGTGGAGAGGCCCTGGAAGTCCCTCACCCTGGGAAGGGCGAAGGTTATCATCCTGTCCAAGAACTCGTACATCCTGTCCCCCCTGAGGGTAACCTTACATCCTATCGCCATACCCTTCCTGAGCTTGAAGTTGGATATGGACTTCCTCGCCCTCCTGACGGCCGGCTTCTGCCCGGTTATGGCCGCAAGGTCGGCCATAGCCCCGTCCAGGCTGCTCGGGTTCTGGGTGGCCTCCCCGACCCCTGCGTTCAGGACTATCTTCTCCAGCCGGGGGACCTGCATTATGTTCTTGTACCCGAAGCGTTCCATAAGTAGAGGGACTACCTCCCTTCTATAAAGTTCCTTGAGCCTCGGTATGTACCTTTCCTCCTCCACTTTCCCTCCTAGAGCATCTCCCCGCACTTCCTGCAGGCCCTGACCCTGCTTCCGTCCTCCAGAACCTCCTTCTTCACCCTCGTGGGCTGGCCGCACCGGGGACATATGACCATGAGGTTGGAGGCATGGATCGGAGCTTCCTTCTCCAATATGCCCGACTGCTCCCCAGGCCTGCGGGCTCGGGTGTGCCTTTTGACCATGTTCACACCCTCCACGAGGGCTCTACCCTTCTTCGGGAACACCCTTAAAACCCTTCCCCTGCTTCCGGCGTACTCGCCGGTCAGGACCAGAACCATGTCCCCTTTCCTTATATGCATAAGCCCTCCTAAAGCACCTCGGGGGCCAGGGAGATTATCCTCATAAAATGTCGCTCCCTGAGTTCCCTGGCCACAGGGCCGAAGACCCTGGTCCCCCTGGGCTCCATCCTGTCGTCCACGAGCACGACCGCGTTCTCGTCGAACCTCACCAAGGACCCGTCCTCACGCTTTACCTCCTTCTTGGTCCGCACCACCACCGCCTTCACCACATCCCCCTTGTGGACCGAGCCTCCGGGAAGGGCGTCCTTGACCGAGGCCACTATCACATCCCCGACCCGGGCGTACTTGGGGTTCCCGCCGCCCAGGACCTGTATACACATGACCTCCCTGGCCCCGGTGTTATCTGCCACCCTCAACCTGCTGTAAGGCTGTATCATCTCCTACACCCCTATCGGACAGAATTCTTACCACACGCCACCTCTTCATCCGGCTCAGAGGCCGGGTCTCCATTATCTCGACCAGGTCCCCGACCTTAGCTTGGTTTCCTTCGTCGTGCGCCATAAACTTGCTCCTCCTGCGTATCACGTGTTTATACAGGGGATGGCGGAAGGTACGGGTGACCTCGACCACGACCGTTTTATCCATCTTATCGCTCACCACTTGGCCCACCAGAACTCTACGTCTACCTCTCATAATCTCTCCCGTTTAAAGAGGGCCTCTACCTTTCGGAGGCCAACCTCCTGATGCCCAGCTCGTGCTCCCTCAGCACTGTTTTGAGCCTGGCCACCTCCCTCTTGGCCTTCCTAAGTTCCATAGGGTTGTCCAGCTTCCCTAAGGTATGCTGCATACGGAGGTCCGCCAGCCTCTCCTCCGCCTCCCTGAGGGCCCTTTTCACCTCCTCCAAAGTCATCTTCCTTATCTCGTAGGCTTTCATAGCTCCCTCCGTTCCACGAACTTGGTGCGTATCGGGAGCTTATGGCCGGCGAGCCTCATGGCCTCCTGGGCCACGTCCTTAGGTATCCCCTCTATTTCGAAGAGGATCCTTCCCGGACGGACTACGGCTACCCATAGCTCCGGGTTCCCCTTCCCCTTACCCATCCTCGTCTCCGCCGGCTTCTTCGTCACAGGCTTGTCGGGGAAGACCCTTATCCATATCTTCCCCCCCCTCCGCACATGCCTGGTCAGGGCCACCCTAGCGGCCTCCAACTGTTGGCTCGTTATCCAGCCGGGCTCCAAGGCCTTGAGCCCATACTCTCCGAAGGCGACCTCGTTTCCCGCCAACGCCTTGCCTTTGGTCCTCCCCCGCTGCTGTTTGCGAAACTTCACCTTCCTGGGCATGAGCATCTTTCTTCCTCCTACCTGCCCACGTCCTGAGGTTCCAGGACCTCGCCCTTGAATATCCAGACCTTGACCCCTATGGTGCCGTATATAGTGTAGGCCGTGGCCCTGGCGAAATCTATATCCGCCCGGAGGGTATGTAAGGGAACCCTTCCCTCCTTCTCCTCGTGCGACCTCGCTATCTCAGCTCCCCCGAGCCTTCCCGAGCACCTTATCTTTATACCCTGTGCTCCTGCCCGCATAGCCGAGGCTATCGCCTTCCTCATCGCCCTCCTGAACGAGACCCTTCCCTCCAGCTGCCTGGCGATGTTCTCGGCCACCAGGAGGGCGTCCAACTCCGGCCGACGGACCTCGTGCACGTTGAGAACTATCTCCTTGCCAGTGAGGTACTGTAGCTCCTCCTTGAGGCGGTCCACCTCCACCCCCCTCCTCCCTATCACCACCCCCGGCCTTGCGGTGTAGATATCTATGGTGGCCCGGTTCGGGGTCCGCTCTATGACTATCTTGGACACCGCAGCATGCCTGAGGCGGTTCCTTATGTACTTCCTCAGGGTGAAGTCCTCCTTTATGAGCTGGGGAAGTTCCTTCTTCCCGGCGAACCACCTCGAATCCCAGGTCTTTATTATACCCAACCTGAAGCCTATAGGATGTACCTTTTGGCCCAACTATACCTCCCTTTGCTCCGTGACGACGACGGTGATGTGACTGGAACGCCTCCTTATCCTCGTGGCTCGGCCCATGGCCCTCGGGATGTACCACTTCCGGGTGGGCCCCTCGTCCACCCTCACCTGCTCCACCACGAGGTCGCTCACGTCCTTTCCCTCGGCCCTTTGCTGCAGCAGATTGTGCATGGCCGACCTTATCGCCTTCTCTATCGGCCTGGAAGCCTTCTTGGGCGAAAAGTGAAGTATGTTCAGGGCCTCCTCCACAGGTTTCCCCTTCACCAGCTCCGCCACCTGACGGGCCTTCCTCGGAGAAACTTTCACATATTTGGCTATCGCTCTCCCCTCCATACCTTCCCTCACTTCTTCACCTTGGTCTGTCTTTCGGCCTTCTTCCCCCCGTGGCCACGGAAGGTCCGTGTAGGGGCGAACTCTCCAAGCTTATGTCCCACCATATTTTCCGTTATGTACACCGGGATGAACTTGTTTCCGTTGTGTACAGCTAAGGTATGCCCCACGAACTCCGGGATTATGGTGGACCTTCGGGACCACGTCTTGATGACCCTCTTTTCGCCGGTCTCGTTCATCTTGAGTATCTTCTTCAGAAGCTTAGGGTCCACATAGGGCCCCTTCTTGAGCGACCTCCCCATGGACCATCACCTCCTCATTTGCGCCTGTGCACGATGAGCCTATCGGAAAGCTTCTTCTTCCTGGTCTTCTTCCCCTTGGTATGCCATCCCCATGGGCTCACAGGATGGGGGTTTCCCTGCGGGGCCTTCCCCTCCCCTCCACCGTGGGGATGGTCTACGGGGTTCATCGCCACACCCCTGACCTTCGGTCTCCTGCCGAGCCACCTGGACCTTCCCGCCTTCCCGAGCTTTACGTTCTCGTGGTCCAGGTTCCCCACCTGTCCGACGGTGGCGTAGCACTTCCCCAGGAACATCCTCACTTCCCCGGAGGGGAGCCTCAATATCACGTACTTCCCCTCCCCTCCGAGGACCTGGGCGGCAGTTCCCGCGCTGCGCACTATCTGCCCCCCCCTCCCCGGATAGAGTTCGACGTTGTGTACGAAGGTCCCCACTGGGATGCGCTCCAAGGGGAGGGCGTTGCCCGGCCTTATCTCCGCATCGGGCCCGGACATGACCGTATCCCCGACTTTCAAACCCTGAGGGGCCAATATGTACCTCTTCTCCCCGTCGGCGTAGTGCAGAAGGGCTATCCTTGCGGAGCGGTTCGGGTCGTACTCTATTGCCGCCACCTTGGCCGGGACCCCGAGCTTATCCCTCTTGAAATCTATCATCCTGTAGAGCCTCTTGTGACCCCCACCCCTCCGCCTCACCGTTATCCTTCCCTGGTTGTTCCGACCGCCGGTGCTCTTCTTACCCACAACCAGGGACCTCTCAGGTTCGTCCTTGGTTATCTCCTCGAAGGTGGGCAACACCGTGAACCTGGTTCCCGGGGTCACAGGCTTCAAGGCTTTGACGGGCATCCTACACCCCCTCGAAGATCTCTATCGTCTCCCCCTCCGCAAGGGTGACTATCGCCTTCTTCCACCCCGGCCTCCTTCCCTCGTACCTCCCCAACCTCTTCGGCTTGCCGGGGACGTTTATGGTCCTAACCTTGAGGACGTGCACTCCGAAGAGTTCCTCCACAGCCTTCCCTATCTCTATCTTGTTCGCCCTCCTGTCCACCTTGAAACAATATTGATTATTCTCTTCCTTGAGCCTCTTCCCCTTCTCCGTGATCAGAGGCCCCACTATTATCCTGTGAGGGTCCTTCATCCCCGAATACCTCCTTTAACCTTAGCAGTCCGCTCTGGGTGAAGACCACAACGTCCGCCCAAACGACGTCGTAGGCGCATAGGTTCTCGGAATACCTGAACCTGAGGTCGGGTATGTTCCTGCAGGACTTATAAAGGACCTCCGAATGCTCACCCGTGGCGAAGAGGACCTTCCTGCCCTCGAGCCCGCACGCCCTTAAAAGCGAGACCATGGTCTTGGTCTTGGGCTCCTCGAGCTTGGGGTCCTCCACCACCACTACCTCCCCTTCGGCGGCCTTCGCCGAAAGGGCGGACTTGAGGGCGAGCCTCCTCACCTTCTTAGGAACTTTTTCTTTGTAGGACCGAGGCTTGGGACCGAACGCCACCCCTCCACCCACGAATATCGGGGCCGAGACCGACCCGTGCCTCGCCCTCCCGGTCCCCTTCTGCCTCCATATCTTCCTTCCGCTCGCCTGAACCTCACCACGGGTCTTCGTGGAGGCGGTCCCCTGTCGCTGGTTGGCCAGGTAAGCCTTGACGGCCTGGTACACAGCATGCTCGGCAGGTTTCACCCCGAATATGTCCTCGGGAAGCTGGACCGGGTCCAGGGTATATCCGAAAGCCGAGAAGGCCTTAGCCTGTATCATAGCGTCTCCTTGGATATCAGGACCAACCCCTTCCTCGCACCCGGCACGGCCCCCTTCACCCATATGAGGTTCCTCTCCCTGTCCAGGCCTACGACGGTGAGGTTCCTTACGGTGACCCTCCTGTTCCCCATCCTCCCCGCCATCCTCATCCCCTTCCAGACCCTGGAGGGGTCCGAGGAGGCTCCTATGGAGCCCGGAGCCCTCCACCTGTCGGACTGTCCATGGGTCTTGGGTCCCCCCGCGAAGCCGTGCCTTTTGACCACCCCCGCAAAGCCCCTACCCTTGGACCATCCCGTGACCTTTACCTTCTCCCCTACCTGGAACATCCCCACGTCCAGGACCTGTCCAACCTTGTAACTTTCAGGGTCTTTCACCCTGAACTCCTTTATCACCCTGTGCGGCTCCAGCCCCACCTTGCGAAAGATGCCCAGGATGGGCTTCGTGACCCGGGAGGGCTTGACCTTCTCGTAGGCCAACTGTAGGGCGTTGTACCCTTCCTTGTCCTCCCTCCTCAGGCCCACCACGGGACATGGGCCCGCCTGTATCACGGTCACGGGCACCAACCTCCCCTCCTCGTCGAACACTTGGGTCATCCCCACCTTCCTTCCTATCAACCCTCCCATAAGTCCCCCTCAGACCTTTATCTCCAGGTCCACCCCGGCCGGAAGCTCCAGCCTGGTCAAAGCGTCCACCGTCTCGGGGCTTGCATCGTAGATATCTATCAACCTTTTATGTATCCGTATTTCAAATTGTTCTCTGGATTTCTTATCAACATGGGGGGAACGCAGTACGGTGTAGACCGACCGCTTCGTAGGAAGCGGTATGGGGCCTGCCACCTTAGCTCCGGTGCGCTTCGCCGTCCGAACTATCTCGTCGGCTGACCTAT
>Ga0190363_1002499_pt1 | contig 10453 bp, 10 predicted proteins | sample 48721867_MG_FD_161272 | JGI IMG/M metagenome (GOLD analysis project Ga0190363, IMG submission 161272) | Hydrothermal vent microbial mat bacterial communities from Southern Trench, Guaymas Basin, Mexico - 4872-18-6-7_MG | ecosystem: Environmental > Aquatic > Marine > Hydrothermal vents >...
ATCCTGTTCATCTCCTGAAGGTCTATCACCATCCCCCCCTCCACGGGGATGGGGTTTCCCTCAAGGCTCGTTCCCGCCCCCCAGGGGGTGACGGGCACCCTCCTCTCGTAGGCCCAGCGGACCAGGCGGCTCACCTCCTCGGTCGAGTGGGGCCAGACCACCACATCGGGCAGGACAGATCGGTGGAAGGACTCGTCGTGGGAGTGAAGCTCCCTGACTGAGTCCCCCGTCGACACCCACTCCTGCCCGACGATCCCCTTAAGTTCCTCTATCTGCTCTTTCCTCAACCTCCCTTCCTCCCTCAGCGGATGACCATCTTTGAAGGAAGCCAGAGGATTATATCAGGAAAGAGGATGAAGAGCACGAGGCCTATCAGTTGCAGCCCGATGAAGGGCCAGGCCCCTCCGATGATGTGCTCGCCGAACTTCACCTCCGGGGGGGCAACCCCCTTGAGATAGAAGAGGGAGATGGCCACCTCCCTTCCTCATGGACTTCTACCCCGAAAGGACGGGGATTCCATAAGGGCCGTCCTCAAGGAGGGCGACCCTCGGTGAGCCTTCCCTCTCGAGCAACCTGTTATAGCTCATGAGGATGGCCTCCTGAAGCATGGCTTCTGCCAACCCCTTCGGGTCCTGAGGACGCCTTTCGCGGATCAGATCCCATCCGCTTATCCCGGGGATGCAGACGTAATCTTCTTCCGGGATATTGGGGCTGCAGTAAATAAGCCCCTGAGCCCCCACCTTCCTCAAGGCCTTTCCCCACATCTCCGGCTCCCACTGATCGCGGGTGAAACGCCAGCGAGGGGACCTGAGGATCTCGACGTAGCCCTCAGGTCCCTGGAGCTTCAGCAGGTGAAGCAGGGTGCGATATTCAGGGCTTCCTATGGGGTCCACATCTCGGTTATCTGCCACTATCACGAGGTATCCCCCATCCTTAAGGGCCTGAAGGGCTCCACAGGCCGCCTTGGCGGTCTGATAGTGGTTTATCCCCACGTAACCGCCATGAGTTATTACCAGGTCATAGGGCTCAGCGATGGGGATGCTCACCGCCTCCTTTACCCTGCGGCAGGCCTCAAGGTGCGCCCCCACCATGTCCCCGGCATACACCCCCGTGATCCCGAAGGCCCTGTCCACGGTGACGTTGAGGATGAAGTCGACCCCCACCTTCTGAGCCACCTCCAGGGCCTCCTCATGACAGGGGTTCCCCTCGAGGATCAGGTTATCGGCCCGCGGGTCCTCGAGGAACTCCGGCCCGTGGAAGCGCTGTACCGACCTTTCGTCCACGAGCCCCGGGCACACCGACTTCCTTCCCCCGGAAAAGCCGGCCATAAAGTGGGCCTCCACCAGGCCGGTCAGGATCCTGAGGTCTGCTTCGTAGAAGGTGGAGTTCACCCAGACCTCTGTCCCCTTGGATGTCTCTCCCACATAACGGAGCCTGGAGCGATCCCGACAGTCGTGATCCTCGATCCTGAAGCCCTGAACCACCTCCTCTCCGAACATCCGCACCTTCTCCTCAGGGGTGCTTGGCCGGTGCATCCCGGTGGCGACCACCAGCGTAATCCTTTCCCTCCTTATTCCCGCCCTCTCGAGGGCCTCAAGGAGCGGGGGCAGGATCCCTGTGGGTCCCCTGTAGGGGACGGGACGGGTGATATCCGAGACCGCTATCGCCACCTTCAATTTCCCGGTTTCTCCCTTGGCCTTCACCACTTCCTGGAGGGGAGGGGAACCTATGGGGTGCTCCAGGGCCTCTCGGATCGCCCGCTCCGGGTCAGCGAGGGGAACCTCTTCGGCCATCCGCAGGACCTCCGTCTGAGGAGGAACCTTCACCCTCAACTCTCCTTCACCAAAGGGAACTGCGACCTCCCTCCATCCTTCCCCGTTCACAACATCCCCTCCTTCACCTTTTCCTCCCCCGCGGCTATCTCTTCGATCGCCTCCTCTGAGAACAAGGGTTTGGCCATCTAAATGCCTTTTTACTTCTTCCAGAACCCGGGGAAGAGGAGGATCAGGACGGTGTAGATCTCCAATCGTCCCACGAGCATGCAGAAGGTGAGGATGAGCTTGGCCAGGGGGGGGAGAAAGGAGTAATTCAAGGCAGGGCCGACCCTTCCCAGGCCGGGACCGATGTTCCCCAGGGAGGCGGCCACCGCCGAGGCCCCCGTGATGAGATCAATCCCCAGGGCCCCCATGATCAGGGTGCAGACTACAAAAAGGCCGATGTAGAGGAGGACCATCCCCACTATTCCGTGCAGGACCGCTGAAGAGACGATGTGTCCGTCCAATTTTACCGCCACCACCGCCTTCGGATGGACGATCTTCTGCATCTCTGCCCGAATGTAACGGACAAGAAGCAGGACCCTCACGCACTTTATCCCCCCACCCGTAGAGCCGGCGCAGCCCCCGATGAACATGAGCAGAAGGAGCAGGGCCTGGGAGTAGTGAGGCCAGGAGCCGAAGTCGGCGGTGGAGTAGCCCGTGGTGGTGAGGATGGAGACCCCCTGGAAGAGGGCCTCCTCCAGCCTCTTTGCCCATCCGCCTCCCTGATGAAGGAGCAGATCGATGGTGATGGTGATGACGGTGAAGGTCACCACAGCCGTATAAAACCGGAACTCCCTGTTTTTCCAGTACCCCTCGAGCTTGCCCCTCAGGAGCTGGTAATGGAGGGCGAAGTTGCTTCCCGCCATGAACATGAAGAGGGTTATGATCAGGCGGTGGTAGGTGCCGAAGTGGCCAATGCTACGGTTCTTGGTGGAGAAACCGCCAGTGGCCATGGTGGTGAAGGTGTGACAGAGGGAATCAAAGAGGTCCATTCCACCGAGGGTCAGCAGCAATACCTCGGCGGCGGAGATGAGCAGGTAAGTCTGCCAGAGGATCTTGGCCGTCTCCGCGATTCGGGGCCTGAGCTTGTCCACGAAAGGGCCAGGCACTTCGGCCTTGTAAAGCTGCATCCCCCCCACTCCCAGAAAGGGGAGGATGGCTATGGAGAATAGGATTATTCCCATCCCCCCGAGCCACTGGATCATGGAGCGCCAGAGCAGTATCCCTTTGGGCAGCTCCTCCACCGACTGCAGGATCGAGGCCCCTGTGGTGGTGAACCCGGAGACCGTCTCAAAGAGGGTGTCGACCGCCGAGGGGAAGTGGGGGGAGAGGAAGAAGGGAAGGGCCCCGAAGAAAGAGGCGTTCATCCATCCCAAGGAGACGATGAGGAAGGCCTCCTTCTGGGTGATCTCCCGGATCCTGCCCCGGAAGGGCAGATAAAGGAGCAGGCCGCAAAGGGAGGTAATCAGGATGGCCAGGATGAAGGGTTTTATCTCCTCCCCGAAGAGAAGGGAGGTTAAGGCAGGAAGAGACATGGTGGTGGCGAGAAACAGATTGAGCACCCCTATGATGGGGATAACGGCGACCATCGCTCAGAGGGGACTTTTTGGGCCAGAGAATATCATGGCCAAGGAGGCGGAGGCAAGGATACCTTTACCAGTACTCCAATTTCACCATGAGGAACTTTTCCAGCTGGGGAATGGCCGCTGAGGAGGCCACCAGGGTGACCTTGTCGCCGGGAAGGATCACGCTCTCCCCCCGGGGGATGATGACTTGGCCTTCCCTGAGGATGGCCCCTATCAGTATCCCCGCGGGCAGCTTCAGGTCCTTCAGGGGGCGCTCGATGATATCCGAGGTCTCCATGGCCACCGTCTCGATCACCTCGGCCTGTTCCTCGGGGAGGATGGCCACGTTCAGGATCTTTCCCTTTCGGATGTACTGGAGGATGCGGTTTACCGCCAGAAGAGGAGGGCTCACCACCACATCGACCCCTGTCTGGTAGGCCAGGGGGGCGAAGGAGACCCTGTTTATGGAGGCTATCACCCTCCTGGCCCCCATCGTCTTTGCCAGGAGGGCAAGGAGGATGTTCCTGTCCTCATCCTCGGTCAGGGCGATGAAGGCGTCCATCTCGCGGACGTGCTCCTCTTCCAGCAGATCGTGGGAGGTGAAGTCGCCTTTCAGCACAATGGCCTTGTCCAGTTGCTGGGCGAGGTACTGGCACCTCTCGATATCAGGCTCTATCACCTTCGTGGCCACTCCCCTTTCCTCTAAGGCCTTGGCCAGAAGGAGGCTGACGTTCCCTCCTCCGAAGATCATCACCTTGCTGGGCGGAGTGACCTCCTTCCTGTCCCTGAAGGAGGCGAGGAATTGGGAGATGGCGGCACTCTCCCCCAGCACATATACCAGATCTCGCTCCTTCAGCCGATCCTTCCCCCTCGGGATGATCACCCGATGATCCCGATATATGGCCACCACCACCAGTTCGAGGTTGGAATAGTCCTTCCTCAGCTCTGCCAGGCTCTTACCCGCCACCGGGCTCCCCGCCTCCACCATGAAGCTGGCGATCCTTATCCTCCCTTCGGCGAAGTCCACCACGTCCCTGGCCCCGGGGATGTCGAGGATCCGCAGCAGGGAGTTGACCATCTCCTGATCGGTGTTGATCACCAGATCGATGTCCAGCTTCTCCTTCCCCAGGATCTTCTCGTTAGAAGCGTACTCAGGGTCCCGTATCCGGGCGATCTTCACCGGGACTATCGCCTGGACTCCGGCCACGAGGCAGGATACCATGTTGACCTCATCACTGTTGGTGGCGGCTATCAGTATCTCCGCCCTTTCTATGCCGGCCTCCTTCAGCACCGAAATACTGCTCCCGCTTCCGTGGATGGCCTGCACATCCAGGGTCTCCGCCACCCGCTCTACCTTCTCTTCATCCTTGTCTATGACGATGATGTCCTTCCTCTCCTGGGAGAGCTTGCGGGCGACGTTATAGCCGACCTCTCCTGCCCCTATGATTATGATGCTCATCGTTCCCGGAAAGAGTTTATATGACCGTTATCCGAAAGACAAGGTCCCCAGGGGATTGAAGGGAGGGGAGAAAGTCTGTATTTTGAAAAGGTGATGAAGGGCGCGTTGATATCCTTCCTCATCGTCCTCTTGATGGCAAGCTGTGCGGTTAATCCGGTCACGCACGAGCGAGAGTTCCTCATCTTCAGTGAAGAAGAGGAGATGAGGATAGGGGAGAAATCCCATCGTTCAGTCCTTGAGGAATTTGGGTATTACAGGGACAGGGAGTTACAAAGGTATGTCCTTGAGGTAGGGGGCAGGATCGCCCGGGTTTCCCACCGCAACTACCTCCCCCATCACTTCACGGTGACCGATTCTGCTGTGATAAACGCCTTTGCCCTTCCCGGGGGCTATATCTACGTGAATCGAGGGCTCCTCGCTTACCTCAACAATGAGGCTCAGTTGGCAGGGGTCCTGGGACATGAGGCAGGCCACATCGCCGCCCGTCACGGGGTAAAGAAATACCAGCAGGCCCTGGGAGCTCAGCTCATCCTTGCAGGGGTGGCGATGGCCACCAAATCCAGGGGGATCGTCTTGGGGACGAACCTTTTGATCGGGGCCATCCTCCAGGGGTACAGCCGCCGGGACGAGTACCAGGCCGACCGCCTGGGGACCCTCTACATGTACCGGGCTGGATATGACCCCTTTCAGATGGCCCGCTTCTTGGAAGTCCTGAGAAATCTGGAGAGGAGGGAGCCAAGCCTGGTGGAGCAGATCTTCTCCTCCCATCCCTTGACCTCGGAGAGGGTGAAGAGGGTGAGGGCATGGGCCGAAGAGCTCACAGGGGGCAGGCGGAGGGGGCTTGTGGTGAAGGCGAACCATTATCTCTCCCATCTCGATGGCCTGGTCTTCGGCCCCGGAGAGAGGGACGGGGTGATCGAGGGGGAGGTCTTTCGGAACCGTCACTTCCGCTTTCAGGTCAGGGTGCCTGAAGGCTGGAAGATGCGGCGAGGGGAGAGGATGGGTTCGGTGGAGGCCCAGGATCCCCGGAGGCGCTTCCTCCTTCAGGCCATCCCCATGGAGTTCCCCGTCCCCCTGAGGCCCGAGGAGGTGGCCCGGCGGGTAGAGAAGGGGTCGGGATGGCTCAGGCTTGGGGCTGCAAGGGGGAGGTCAAAGGGTTTGCCGGCCTTGATGGTCGATTACCTCATCAAGGAAAGGGCCATAAGGATGAGGGTGGCCTACATAACTCGGGGAAGGACTGCCTTCCTCCTCGCCCTAATAGCGCCTCAGAAGGCCTTCCCCCAGGGGAGGGGATTCTTTAACCTCTTCCTTCACTCTTTTCGCCCCCTCTCCGCGAGGGAAGCCCAGAGGATTCCCCTCTATCGCCTGAAGGTATACATGGCCAGGGTGGGAGATACCTACCCGGCCATCTCTTCCCGCTTTTATGGGACACCGCGCTATGCCGAGGAGATACAGCTCTTCAACGGCCTGGGCGATCACCCCATCCCACCCCCGGGCAGGCTTCTCAAGATAAAGCCCAGGGCCCTGCTCGCTCAGAAGTCGAAGTAGAAGCTCATCCCCCACCTGTAGGGGAAGTAGTAATAGCAGCAATAAGGGTAGTAGCAATAGTAGTAGGCAACGCAGGTGCGGGTCTTCGGCCTATTGTAATGGTATCCCCTCGGATAGCGCCTTATTGCGAAGGGGATATGATGGGGATTAAGGGCTGAAGCACCTATAAAGACCCTCCCCGGGCAGTATCTCCCATCTATCTTCAGGTCGAAGACCACCTCCCTTCCGCTGAAGCGAAAATCGAAGCCGTCCCATCCCCCACAGGTGTGGGCGTTAAAGACGATGGCGTTTCCCCTCTTGCGGATGATGTCATCCTGCTCTTTGGCCACCTTCCGGACCAAAAAGATCTCCCCGTCAGGGCTCCAGACCCTTCCACGGAAGTGCCTCCACCGCACGGCGCTGGTCCAGCGAATGTGCCACCCGTCCTCGTCGTGCCATATCTGGTAATTGACCGGGCTTCCCGGGGGAAAGGGGGGCTTCCCCCATGCCTTCCCTGCGGGCATCGAGAAGGCAGCCCCCGTATGGAAGAGGAGGATCACGAAGACGATCGTCAGCCCCAAGCCGATAATACCCCTTCTCCCCTTCATCTTCTCCCTCCTTTCTCGGATTTCTGCCCTTTGGACACCGGGGGTGAAAAAAGGTTTAAGGGAAGAGAGGTGTGGAGAGGAGCCCTGTGGCCTCCGGGAGCCCGATCATCAGGTTCATGTTCTGGATCGCCTGCCCTGACGCCCCCTTCGTCAGGTTATCTATGGCCGTCACCACCACCAGCTGCTCCTCGAAGCACTGGACCCCTATGTCGCAGTAATTCGTCCCCCTCACCTGGGAAGTGGAGGGGAGGACCCCTGGGGGAAGGAGCCTTATGAAGGGTTCTCCCCCGTATCGGTGGCGGTAAATGCGGTGTATCTCGTCGGGGGAGATCTCCTTCCCGAGGGGGACGTAGATGGTGGAAAGGATACCCCGGTTCATGGGGACCAGGTGAGGGGCGAAGAGGACCCTTATCTGCTCCCCTGCGAGAAGGCTAAGTTCCTGTTCCATCTCAGGGATGTGGCGATGAGTGCCCACGTTGTAAGGCCTGATGGCCTCGGCCACCTCGGGGAAGTGGGTCCTCTCGGTGGGATTGCGGCCCGCCCCGCTCACCCCTGACTTGGCGTCAACCACCACCCCCTTCGGGGGCAGCAGTCCTTCCTCTGCCAAGGGCAAGAGCCCCAGGATCACTCCTGTGGGATAACAACCAGGATTGGCGACAAGGCGTGCCCTCCTTATAAGATCCCGATGTACCTCCGGGAGGCCGTAGACCGCTTCCTGGAGCAGTTCGGGGAAACGGTGAGGGCCGTAGTACTTCCCATAGGTTGATGGGTCCTTGAGGCGAAAATCGGCGCTCAGGTCGATGACCCTCTTTCCCCTCTCGAGGAGGGCCTTGACCGTCTCCATGGAGGCACCGTGGGGGAGGGCGACGAAGAAGAGATCGGCCTCCTCTGCCACCTTCTCAGGTCGCAAGGGTATGAGGGGAAGGTCCAGGAGACGAGAGAGCCCGGGGAAGACCTCCGAGATCTCTTTCCCGGCGTGCCTTTCGGCCGTAAGGACGGTTATCTCCCCCTCGGGATGAGAGAGGAGGAGACGCAGAAGCTCATAGCCCGTATAGCCGCTGGCGCCTATTATCCCGACCTTCATTTAAAGACCGGAAGAAGGGACCACTACCTCTTCGAGTACTGGAACCTGGCCCTGGCACCCCGCTGCCCGTACTTCTTCCTCTCTTTCTTCCGGGCGTCCCGGGTCAGGAGGCCTGCCTTCTTGAGGATGGGACGGAGGTCCAGACTGTACTGGGTGAGGGCTCGGGAGATGCCGTGGCGGATCGCCCCTGCCTGTCCCGAGAGTCCCCCTCCCCTCACGTTCACGTAAACGTCGAACTTCCCTAGGGTGTCGGTGAGCTTGAAGGGCTGAAGGATCATCAAACGCAAGGTCTCCCGCGGGAAGTAGTCCTCCATCGGCCGCTTGTTCACCACTATCTTCCCCTCTCCTGGAGAGGAGAGCCATACCCGGGCAACGGCCGTCTTCCTCTTTCCCGTCCCGTAATACCTCTCTACCTCCATCTCCCTCTCCTCATAGATTGAGCTCCAGAGGCTCTGGCTTCTGCGCCTGGTGGGGATGGTCAGGCCCGGCGTAAACCTTCAGCTTCTTGAGGAGCTTTCTGCCGAGCCGATTCTTCGGCAGCATCCCCTTAACGGCCAGGCGGATCAATTCCTCCGGTTTACGGGAGAAGAGCTCCTCGGCGGTGAAGCTCTTTAGACCCCCGGGGTATCCCGAGTGCCGATAATAGACCTTCTTCTTCCACTTTGCCCCGGTAAGGCGGATCTTCTTGGCGTTTACCACCACGACGAAGTCCCCCGTGTCGATGTGGGGGCTGAAGGTGGGTTTGTGTTTCCCCCTGAGGATGCGAGCTATGGCGCTGGCAAGCCTCCCCAGGACCTTTCCCGAGGCATCCACCAGATACCACTTCCTCTCCACGTCCTCTTTTCTCAGATGAAAGGTCTTCATCTCCCTTTCCCCTCGTTTCCGTAAAAAGAGAAGCAGCCGGGTTCCCACCCAGACCGCTCGCATATTTTTAATGCATTTTTGGACCCTTGTCAATGCCGTGTCCCCAGTAGATATGAGACACTTGGGGTTCAAATGAGACCACTCCTCTATGGTTCTCCATCAGGTACTCCCAGGGGGTCCGTCCTCCCAGCGGCCTTGAGGGCCTCAAGAAATTGCAAATGTACCGGATTGGGTGTGCTATTACAACCTCAAGCGGCCTTATCATGAAGATGGATGGAAAGCCCCCCCTTTTGGAGATTACGGGAACTGGGATGGGATCTGCCAGAGAAGTTTGCCGTGTTCTTACCGTTAGTGCTTGACCGGGTCAGCACGGACTGGGCCCTCAGGGATGGTAACGATCTCTTGGCCCATTACAGAAGTCCCTGATTCACTCCTTAACCACTATCCTTCCGGGGTGCTCTCGAGTGACCTCGCCGATCAAAGCCGCCTCCACTCCTCTCTTCCTCAACCTCTCAAGGAGCGCCTCGACCTTGGAGGACGGCACCGAGATGAGGAGCCCCCCTGAGGTCTGGGCATCGAAGAGGATGTCCACAAGCCAGGGAGGTATCTCTGGGTGCAGGTTCACCATCTGTTCCCTGAACTCCCTGTTTCTGTAGGTCCCCCCCGGAACGAGGCCCATCTTGGCGAACTCCTCGGCCTCAGGGAAATAGGGGACCTTTGAGGCATAGATGACCATCCCCACCTCCGTCCCCTCGATCATCTCGCAGGCATGCCCTAAGAGGCCAAAGCCTGTTATGTCGGTGCAGGCACTGGCCCCCACCTCCTGCATCGCTTCCGAGGCCCCCCGGTTCAGGGCGGCCATCGTCCTGGTGACTCTCTCTACCGTCTCCCCCTCAGCCAGCCCCGCCTTTATGGCTGTATTGATTATCCCGGTACCCAGGGGTTTGGTGAGGATGAGGCGATCCCCAGGCCTTGCCCCCTGGTTCCTGATGACACGCTCGGGGTGTACGATCCCTGTGACCGAAAGGCCGTACTTCAACTCGGGGTCCTCCACGGAGTGCCCCCCTACAAGCACCACCGCCGCCTCCTTCATCTTGTCGAGCCCTCCCCTCAGGATCTCCTGAAGGACCGTGAGGGGCATCTCTTTGATGGGGAAGCAGACCACGTTCATGGCCGTAAGGGGCCTTCCTCCCATGGCGTATACATCAGACAGCGCATTGGCCGCCGCTATCTGGCCGAACCAGTAAGGGTCATCCACGATGGGGGTGAAGAAGTCGATGGTCTGAACGAGGGCCATTTCTTCTGAGATCTTATACACCCCCGCATCGTCAGCCCCCTCAATGCCTACGATCAGGTTCGGGTCAGAGGGCAGCTCCAATCCGCAAAGGGCTCTGTCCAGGTCACCCGGACCCAGCTTTGAGGCTCAGCCCGCCCCCCGCACGCTCTCAGTAAGCCTTTTTCTCGCCATAATCATCCCCTCTGCAGGCTGCAACTGTACCCTTTGACCACATCCAGGCGGAACCCCTCTT
>Ga0190363_1002500_pt1 | contig 10449 bp, 11 predicted proteins | sample 48721867_MG_FD_161272 | JGI IMG/M metagenome (GOLD analysis project Ga0190363, IMG submission 161272) | Hydrothermal vent microbial mat bacterial communities from Southern Trench, Guaymas Basin, Mexico - 4872-18-6-7_MG | ecosystem: Environmental > Aquatic > Marine > Hydrothermal vents >...
ATTTGAACGCTTCAAGCCATGCATGTAGCCAAGGCGTGGGAGAGCCTCCGACCATGTTACAGTTTCTACAGCCCTCCCGTCTAAGCTTGGTTACGACAGCCGCCAGCTCCCTGGGGGTTAAAGGCTCGCCGGGCTCCATGTGCTGGGATATCGTCCAGTTCTGGCAGTGTAGACAGGTGAGGTTGCATCCTATCGAGAATACGGTTCCGCTAGGCACGAGCTCAGGCTCCTCACCTATATGGTGGAAGGCCGAGGATAGTAGAAACATCTCCCCGCATCTACAGTATCCAAGCTCCCCCTCGGCCCTGTTAACGCCGCATCTCCTTTCGCAGAAGCAACACGACCTGAGAAGCCTCTTAGCGATCTCGACCTTCAGGTCTAGATAGCTTCTCTTGGGTTCTCCTAAGTCGTCTAACGAAAGCTCACCGCTGTCTATCTTAGATTCGAGCCGATAGTATTCTTGGGTCAGTTTATCGTGTAGAGCCCAGAGCCTATCCAATGGGTCGTCTTCGTGAAAACCAGCCTCCAGCCTCTTGGCGATCATAAACTTGGCCGGAAGCTTGTTCTTGACGACCTTGAAGTATCTGTTCAACGCCTTTACGGCCATCTCGTTCCTCAAAACGGTTAAGGCATCGGGTCTTATCAGAAACCAGCCCATTCTCCCCAACACGATTTAAAACCTTCTTCTAAGGAATAAAGGCTTCGCCAAAAACCTTTAAGCATGCTAGTCCTTGGGGGATTCTTCCTCGCTACGGAATATCTTTTCAAGCTCCCTACGCATCTCCTCCTGAAGCTCTCTGATCTTCTCAAGCCTATCCTGAACCCTTTCAAGCCAATCCCGGCTGGCCTCTATGCCCTTATGCACGAAGAACGCTAACGCGTCGTTCCTACTCCTGAATATCCCCGCGTCGACCAGAAGCCTTATGATCCTAGCGTCGGACTCGGGGATCCTAACGGACGATATGACCTCAGACGTCTTAGAAAGGATCCTCCCGGCGGAGGAGAGTATCTCCCCTAGCACCTCCTCGATGCCTACGATAAGTCTATCGAAGCCTTTTTCCAGCGGCTCCACTTCAACAGGTAAACCAGCCGACCTACCGAGCCTCTCTCTAACGCGAAGCTCAAGGTTTCTAAGCTTTTTAGCCAGGGCTGAGGCTGAATCCCTATAGCCCTCCAGCTCGTCCCTAGCCTCTATGAGAGCCCTCTTAACCTCATCGACCATTTCCCCATAGTCCTCCGGTAGCCTGAGAGCAAGCCTCCTAAGTTTTCTCCTCAAATCGTAAACCATACGCCTAAACTCACGGTGCAGTCCATAAAGCTCAGACATCAACCCTCTCCTAAGCTCTCGGACCGTGGGATAAACGTCTCTAAGCTTATCTTCAGGAAGCGTCTCAACCCTCTTCTCAAGCTCGTCCAAAGCGTCCTCGTAGCGTTTAAGGGAACGCTCGAAGTCCTCCTTTAAACGCCTCTTGAAGTCGTCCACCCTCTTCCTAAAATCATCTAATTCATTCATACAAGAATACAAAAATACAAGTATTTAATAAACTTTGGCTTCTTCTTAGGGTTTGATCACGACTTTCAGGGCGCCGTATTCCTCTTTGTTCAACGCTATGCGGAAGGCTTCTTTAACGTCTTCGAGCGGTAGGACGTGGGTTATGAACGGTTTTATCTCGACCCTACCCGTCTTCAGGAGGCTCACAGCGGTGTAGTATTCTCGGTAGAGGTTGTTCGACGAGACCGTTAGAACCCTCTCACCCGCTAGAAGCCTAAGGTCCAGCTGAACCGTGTCGCTCGTCACAGCGAGTAGAACCTGGCACCCTCCTCTAGCCAGCATCTTCAAACCGTCTACGACCGTTTCAGGCGAGCCCACCGTGTTCACGACGGCTTCGACCCCCCAACCCCGGGTCTTAGATAGTATGTAGTTTACGGGGTTCTCCTTCGAGGAGTCTACCGTGTGGTCGGCGCCGAGCTTCTGAGCGACATCTAGGGGCTTATCCCAGACGTCTATGGCGAAGACCTCCGAGGCCCCGAAAGCCTTGACCGTCTGTAGGATCATAAGCCCTATCGGGCCTGACCCTATCACGGCGACCCTATCGCCGGGCTTCACCTGAGCCCTATAAGCCGCGTGGACAGACACGGCTAAACCGTCTAGCTGAGAAGCCTCTTCGAAGCTTACAGGCCAGTCTAGCCTGACGGCTTTATCCTCCCACACAGCGCAGTACTCGGCCATACCGCCGGGGGAGGGTTTGAAACCCCAGGCATCGTCGTGACCGATATGCAGGACGTCCGCGCATAGGTTATGCCTACCCTCGCTACAGAACCTGCATCTCCCGCAGGCCTTGTACGCTATAACACCGACCTTCTCGCCTACTCGACCCTCGAACCTCTCGTCGCCGGCCTCTACTATGGTTCCCGAGACCTCGTGCCCTAGGATCATATCCGGCGGGTTCGGCTTCTCCACACCCAGCGTATGTAGAGCCCAGGGGTTTCTACCCTGGAAGTATCTGACATCGCTTCCGCATATCCCACATGCGCCCACTTTTATCAGAACCTCGTCTCCCCTGGGCGTGGGCTTGGGAACATCCTCAAGCTCGAGGGTGAACGGTCGTTTAAGAACCGCAGCTAGCAAGGTTTACACCCCAAAGGGAGAGATTAATCCTCGAAGAGGTTTTAACGGTTTTTATAGATACCGGTTGAAACGAAGACGGAGATATAAAAATTCGGCTAGAGAAGCGAAGCAGCCTCCTTATCTATTATGAATAAGCAGTCTGGGTGGTCTTGGAGAGCCGAGGCTGGCACGTCGACCGTCTTGGGTCCTTTAACCGCCTTGGCTATGGCGTCGGCTTTAGCCTCTCCGCTGGCTATGAGGATTATACGCCTAGCCTCCATTATCGTGCCTATACCCATCGTTATCGCATGGGTCGGCACCTCGTCTATCGAGTTGAAGAACCTGGCGTTGTCCTTCCTCGTCTGCTCGCTGAGCTTAACAACCCTCGTCCTAGAGTCGAAGGGGGAGCCGGGCTCGTTGAAACCTATGTGGCCGTTCCTTCCTATGCCTAGAAGCTGAAGGTCTATACCCCCAGCCTCCTTTATAGCCTCCTCGTATCTACGGCATTCCTCGTCCAGGTCTTCGGCCATACCGTCGGGTATGTGAACGTTCTCCCTCCTCACGTCTACGTGGTCGAAGAGGTTATGGAACATGTAGTAGTGGTAGCTCTGGGGATGGCTGGGAGGCAAGCCCACATACTCGTCGAGGTTGAACGTCGTAACCCTGGAGAAGCTTAACCCCTCCTCCCTATGCATCCTGATGAGTTCCCTGTAGCATCCAAGCGGAGTACCCCCGGTCGCCAACCCCAACACTATGTCGGGATTAGACCTCACAGCCTCCGCTATCCTAAGAGCTGTCTCCAGACTGAGTTCCTCATAGTTTTTAACGATCAGAACCTTCACCATAAACATCCCCTCTTTAAGAGCAAGAGGCCGCCCCATATAAGCTTTGACCAGAAGGGTTCGTGAACGTAGCTTCGGAAGCCGAAGACTTTCCACGAGCAACGTTTAAATGCGTTGAGCATTCGATCCTTCTAAGCTATGCTCGGAGAACTGCTAGCGTTGCTCACCGCTGTTCTATGGGCTCTGACACCGGTTTTCGGTAAGAAAGCGTTAGAGGAGAGTAGCATCGTCGCCCTAAACTTCGTCAGAAGCGTCTTCGGGTCTATGGCTTTATGGCTGATCCTCCCTGCGGCGAGGGGGTGGCGGCTGGTAGACGTAGACCCATACAGTTTAGCGCTTCTAACCGCGGCGGCGGTTATAGGCATGGGCTTAGGCGACCTAGCGTTTTTCAAGAGCATGGATATGATAGGGGTCTCGAAGAGCACAGCCATATCCTCGACCTACCCCCTGTTCACGACCTTCATATCGATCCTTCTCCTAGGGGAGAGCTTAACCGTGCTAAGCTTTCTCGGAACGGTCTCGGTGGTCCTCGGGGTATCTTTGATAAGCATAGCGAGCAGCGGTGAAAACGAGGGAAGAGACAACCCAAGCCTCCGTAAGGGCGTCGTACTCGCCATAGCCTCAGCGGTCATATGGTCCATAGGTATAACCCTAATAGCCCTATGCGTCAGAGACGTCGACCCCTTAGTGGCGAACACATATAGGCTTTCCATCCTAGCCCTGATTTTATCCCTCCCGCCGCTGCTTAAGAAGCGCTTTAGGAGGGGGCTTAGAAGCGGTAAGACGCTATTCTGGGGAGCCGCCGCCGGAGTGACCGGGCTAAGCCTAGGCACGTCCGTGTATCTCGAGAGTATAAAGCTCATAGGCGCCGCGAGAGCAACCGCCTTATCATCCATATACCCGATGATATCCGCCGTAGCGGCTACGCTGTTCCTGAAGGAGAAACCCAACCTAAAAACGTGGATGGGAATAGGCTTAACAGTATTGGGAATAGTTCTCCTGAAACCCTGGTAGCAGCCGATATTACCTCGGGTAATTTATCATGGAAAAACCTAGAGGGGAGAGGCCGCAGACAGACCTCTAAACACGCATAGAAACATCAACACAGGTAATTTTCTTTCGAGAACATGCCGAGAAAAGGAGACCTTAATGGTTTTTAGAGACTATCTGGGGGTCTTGAAATATGCATTCGTACCACTCGTAGACCCCGTCCTCCCAGACGTAGTAGCTACCGAGAAGCTTCAAGTTGGGATACCTCTTCACAGCCCTGTTCTCCGCGATCTCCTGCTTACTTATCTCCCTCTTCAGCTTCTTAACACCGAGCGCCTTAGGCCTACGCCCAGATCTAGGCCTAGGCTTCTCACCAGAGCCCTTCCTAACCCTCACCCTCACCACGACGATCCCAGGCTTAGCCTTATAGCCCAGCTTCCTAGCCGTGTGAAGCTTGGTAGGCTTATCTACCCGAACGACCGCGGGCTGTCTCCTCCAGGCTATAAGCCTCCTCCGCATGAGCTCGGCTATGTAGGACTCGTGAGGCCGCCTCCAAGCCTTGGAGAGCTCGTGATACATCGACGTAGTCATACCCAACCCCTACAGTAACAGGTTCAGACACATAAACCTTTACCTCTCACAACGGGTCATACGATGTCTGTGTAAACCTCTATACCCAATCTATCGGCCGCCTTCTTAGCTTCGCCGTCTACATATGGGGATACTATAGCCAGCCTAGGCTTAACCCCTTCAACCCTCTCGTAGAGGTGGCCTATCCTCCAGAACTCGTAAACATCTCCCCTGGAGATGCTAGACTTAACTTCGACGAGTATATGCTCCTCATCTCGGACCACCAAGTCGGCTTCGACGATACCCGGGTGGCCGAACACAAGCCCCTCAGAGTCTTGACAAGTCCATCTCTCAACTTTTAGGAGGAGAGTCTTTGACAGGAGCCATAAAGGGTCAGGATGCCAAACTCAAAATACATAAGCCATCTTGAAACCCACGCTAGGGAACCACTCGGTTTATTCCTCACATTCCAAGCCGAGCATCTTGAAGAACTCTGTAATCTTCTTCTTTAATCCCTCCGGGACCTCCCTTGGGAACGGGAACTCCTCAGATTCCGTTAGGAGGTTTAGAAACTTCAGCAACAGCGGTTTCATGCTTTCAAAGGCCCAGACACCTACGAACCTGCCGTCGTCCCCCACGCTATGCGTCCCAGCCGAAGCCCCGCTAGACCTGGAGAAGTTCACGACCGGAACCCCTACCTTGGCGAAGGAGGTTCCATCCGAACCCACGACGTCCTCCCTAACGGAGAGGTTTACCCCGAGTTCTCTGCTCAAAACCTCGAGGTAGGGTTTAACCTGAGCCGGCCCGGTCACTATGGCGTCGTTCGAGCCTAGAGCCCCGCCGTGAACGTCTAGGTTTATAACCATCTTAACGTTTTCGAGCTGGTCCTTATGCTTCTCTACGTAGGCCTGGGAGCCTCTCAGCCCAAGCTCCTCGGCTGAAAACAGGATGAACCTGATCGTCCTTTTAACCCGTCTGCCTGAGAAGAGCCTCGCGAGCTCGAGGGCTAAAGCCGTTCCACAAGCGTTGTCTATAACCCCTGGAACCCCGTATACGGTGTCGTAGTGTGCGCAGACGACCACGACCTCGTCTGGATACTTCCAACCTCTCCTCTCAACCACCACGTTATAGCATTTAGCCTTCCACTCGTTCTGAATCAGAGTTAACCTAGCCCTCACCCCACCGGCTTCAAGGATCCTATGTGCATCCCTAAACCGTATCCGAAGCATCGGGGCTGAGCCGTGTTTCCTCCACCCAGGCATAAGCGCTACGTGGGAGAGACCCCTATGCGGAGAACCCTCTGCCACAAGTAAACCGGCTGGTTTACTCTTCATAATCCTCTTGTAACCCTCAAGCTTAGGCATCCTAGAGAGGAGAAGGATGTATCCCTCCTCTGGGAGAAGAAGCCTCTCTCCGGTTTCCACGTATCTAACCTCGGATTCGACCCCGCTCTCGGGAGTCGACCCTGAGAACCCGACACCGACGCACTCGACGTCCGCGGTCCAGGGTTTAAGAACCCTAAGCTCAGCCCTATCTATCTTGAAGGTTAGGGTCTCAAACTCCTCTAAAGCCGGCTCGTAGCCGCTTGACCTAAGCTCCTCGACTATGAGTTCTCTGGCTCTAGCCTCCCCCTCGGACCCGGCAAACCTCGGAAAGCTCAGCCGCCTAGCAAGGTTTAAAACCCGTGAAGAATCGAACTCGGTCATACAGAATCATCACCAGCTAATCTGTCTAAAATAGTTTTACGGGGAAATGTTAAACCTCTCTGACCTCGCATTTAATCCTCTTTAAGACCTCCTCGGCGTCTTTAGCTTGAAGCTTTATAGTGTAGAGCCTACGCTTGGTTCTGAGCTTGAGCTTAACTAAGTCTCCAAGTCTCTTAACCCTACACTCTGACGCGTGGGATGAAAGCTCCACGAACTTCTCGACGTCGAACACTTCCTCAGGCATGACACCACCTTAAGGCTTAAATCGACGGGTTAAGGTCTTAAAGGTTTCGTAGCTTAAAAACTATAGGGACCGATATGGGTAGCGACAAGGGCTCGACGGACAGCGGTATAGATGTATTCCTAAGAACCCTAGGTGTCAACGTCGTGGGTGGAGCCGTATGGGCGGTTCTCATGGTATCCATCCACCGCATACAGACGCATGTGGAACTCCAGCCGGGGAACATACTGCTACTGCTCCTAGCCGGAGCCGTGGTGGGAGGCATATTCAGTATAGGGGGCTTCCTGATCCCATGGGTTAAGAGGGGTAGGGGATTGACGACGCTTCTCTACGACGTTCTATACGGGTTGGCATCTGTCTACATGACCGTGGCTCTGGTGCTCCTCCTAACGGCCCTCGTACTGACGGTTTCAGGCGGGTCACTACCCATCAAGGGAAACGGCGGAGCCATGACGTTCCTCTACATGAGAGACCTGGTCAACGCCCTCAGCCCAGACTATCTTCTACAGTTAGGCCTCATACCGCTCATAGGAGGCCCCTTGGTCTCGCTTCTCGACCTAGCTAGGGCGGAAATATGGAGGCATCTAAGGCCTAGGGCTAAGCCTGCGCAGAAAAACTTGGAGTAAGGATCGTGGTTAAGGTGTCGGCAGCCGCTGAAGTTCTAGGAGAGCCCTGATCCTCTTCACTATGTTCGGGTGTGTCGAGAAGACCTCGAGAAGCCTATCGGCCCAGGTCAACCTCCTAGAGGCTATGGACATCACTAGCTGCATATCCTTGGTCATACCGTATCTCGCAAGCCGTACCGCGTCGTTTCTAGACGTATCCGGGTCGGCTATGAACAACGCCTTGAAGGTGCCGACCCCAGGGTCCATCCTTCGCCTAGACGCATACCGCCCGGTGTAAGCCACGATCTTCGCCAAGGCCTCTGAGAGCTTCCTAGCCCCGTCGTCGACCACAGATACGCTGTGCATATCGGCGTAGTACTCCCTCAGACGGCTGAGATAGAGGACGACCAGCGAAACCACGTAGTAGAGGACGAGCGAGGCCATACCGATCAACAGGGCTAAACCGGCGTTGCCTCCCTCCCTATCGCGGTATCCTCCATAGTAGGCGCTCATCATAAGCGAATATGCCAAGTAGTAGAATATCGCCGGTAGAACAGACGCGAACATCATTATGTGAACGTCTCTATGTTTGAGATGCCCTAGCTCGTGACCTAAGACTGCTTCAACCTCCTCCTCTTCGAGGACATCTAGAAGCTTCTCGGTAACCGCGACCCTAGATCCGCTTATAGGCGAGCCGTATGCGAAGGCATTGGGGATCGGTATGTGAGCTATCATAACCTTAGGCTTGGGTATTCCAGACCTAAGACTTAACCTCTCGACTATCCTATGAAGCCTAGGGTATCTATGAGGAGGAGCCTCGTGAACACCGTATATCATCTCTATGAGATATGGAGCTATAAGCCATTGGATAAGGTTGAAGACCACGACCATGGGTATCACGAGGAGCAGAGGCGCCCCCGCTAGCTGGAGTATTACGGCGAAGAACAGCGTAGTCAGCGCTATGAGGAAAGCCACCGTACCAACCATGTAGAGTTTGAGTTTTAAAAGCCTCATGGCTGGCCTAGAGAGTTTAGAGGAACCGCCGTTCTTAAAAACGTTACTCTAACCAGGCTCCATTAAGACCGTTGTGACATAATGGTGTATATTCCATGCGGAGGTGTTACCGGCATCTTACGCTGTTAAAACGGATAAACTTATTAGTAGGCGGAGGCTACTTCAACCGGAGTTGGTTAGCTTGAAGATATCTGAGCTTAGAAGGGGAATGCGCGGTGTTAACGTCAAGGGTAAGGTTTTAGACGTCTCTGAGGTTAGGGAGGTTATGACGAGATATGGTACGCAGTCTAGGGTTGCCACGGCGACTCTTGAAGACGATTCCGGCTCTATTAAACTGACTCTGTGGAACGAGGATATAGGTAAGGTCTCGCCTGGGGACCTTGTCGAGATTAGAAACGGTTACGTAAACTCATTCAGGGGAGTACTTCAGCTTAACGTAGGTAGGTTCGGTAGGATTAGAGTTATAGGTAGGGAGGAGTAGCTTCCTACTAAACCCCACTTCTTTTTGTTTCCCCAGGAAAACCTTTACATTAGGTTACTCCATCTAGATTCTAAACACATAGCAGATGAGATAAAGCGGTGGTCGTCTTGCCTATACCTGAAGGCTGGAAGAGAAGCCACTTCTCGGCGGATATAAAGCCGTCTATTAAAGGCGAGAAAGTCACGGTTCTCGGCATGGTTCTAAGCGTGAGAAAGCAGGGTGGATTGTGCTTCGTGATCCTCCAAGACCGATATGGAACCCTACAACTCACGGCTCATAAAGATAAGATAGATCCCAGGGTTTTCGAGAGGCTAACAGGGCTTAAAGTCCACAGCCACATAGGGGTTAAAGGTGTAGTTAAGGCCATAGAGAAAGCCCCTAGGGGAGTCGAGGTTGAGGTGGAGGAGCTATACGTGTTCTCAGAGCCTAAGAGGCTTCCACCGTTCGACATGTTCGCCAAAACCCTTCCAAGCCTGGATAAGAGGCTTGAGATAAGGGCTGTGGACCTACGTAGACCGACGGCTCAGGCGGTGTTCAAGATCAGACACCAGGTTCTACAAGCTATAAGAAGCTTCCTGGTCGAGAAAGGCTTCATAGAAGTTAACACGCCTAAGATCATAGGGTCTGCCACCGAGGGCGGAGCCGCGTTGTTCCCGCTCCTATACTACGATAAGGAGGCCTTCCTGGCGCAGAGCCCTCAGCTCTACAAGGAGCAGCTTTCCTCAGCTTTCGAAAGGGTTTTCGAGATAGGCCCGGTCTTCAGAGCCGAGAAGTTTAAGACACCTAGACACCTGAGCGAGATAACGTCTGTGGACGTCGAGATGGCTTTCGCAGACTACGAGGACGTCATGAAGATTCTAGAGGAAATGATCCATCGAGCAATCACAGACGTGTTGGATAAATGCTCTGAGGAGCTTAAGGTCCTAGAGGTCGAGCTTGAGAAGCCGCGGCTACCGTTCAGGAGGCTTACGTACGACGAGGCCTATAAGACCCTTAAGAAGCTGGATGTCGAGGTTTCGTGGGGCGAAGACTTCTCCACACCGGCTCTTAGGAGGCTTGGAGAGCTTAACCCAGGCTTCTACTTCATAACCGACTGGCCTACTGTATCTAAACCGTTTTACATCAAGCCTAGAGACGATAACCCGAGGCTATCGGAAAGCTTCGACCTGATGCACGGCTCCCTAGAGCTGGCGTCTGGGGGCTCCAGGGTCTCCTCGAGAGACGTGTTGGCTAGACGTCTGAGGAGGCAGGGGTTAAACCCCAAGCTGTTCGAGTATCATCTCAGGGTGTACGAGTATGGTATGCCGCCGCACGCCGGGTTCGGACTTGGGCTTGAACGCTTCATGATGGCTATAACGGGAATATCTAATATAAGAGAGGTCACACTATTCC
>Ga0190363_1002502_pt1 | contig 10445 bp, 7 predicted proteins | sample 48721867_MG_FD_161272 | JGI IMG/M metagenome (GOLD analysis project Ga0190363, IMG submission 161272) | Hydrothermal vent microbial mat bacterial communities from Southern Trench, Guaymas Basin, Mexico - 4872-18-6-7_MG | ecosystem: Environmental > Aquatic > Marine > Hydrothermal vents > Microbial...
AAATCCATTATCCTCTTATGAATCCATATCTAAGGAATTTTTTGGCATTTCTTGTCGGTGTGATTATTCTTTCATATATAGTCTGGAATCTTGGTATAGATAAAATAGCAGAATCTCTTTCAAAAACGAGAATTGATTACTTTCTTATAGCTGCAATATTTTATTTGATAAATGAATTCTTTGCGTCTCTTGCCTTAAAGATTCCTATAAATGCAGGAATTAAGGATGTAATGTTGGCACATATGTGTGGTATGCTTTACAGCAATGCAACGCCTGGAAGAATTGGTTATTACTATACTGCATTTCCAATAGCAAAAAGAACCAATAAATCAATCTCTGGGAATGTGGGAATTATAACAGTTATACAGGGGGTAAATTTTCTAATAAAAATGATTCTTTGTATAATTGCAATAATATATTTTTCAAAATTACAGCATTACTTTTTGTTTGTATCTGTTATACCAATCATCATATTGATGGTAATATTTCTTGTTTTATATACGGATATCATCAACAGAATAATAAAAAGATTATCATTAATCAACAAATTTCTTAAAAATGTAGAACTTATGCAGAAGGCGAGCAGAGAGATAGATAACAAAACATTAATGGAAATAATAATTATATCATTTATATCATGGATTTTCATGAGTGCTCAATGGTATTTCATAGCGTATTCACTTGGAGCGCAGATGACATTTATTACTGTTCTATTATTACAGCCATTACTTACAACAGTGATGTTCATTCCAATCTCTCCTGCTGGTTTGGGTATTACAGAAGGTGGTGGTGCTATCCTTTTCAATATATTGAGTCTTAATCAGGCAACTGGTGTTACATTCATCCTTTTAATTAGATTTAATTCAATTATTGTAGATTCTCTTGGAATGATTTTCTCACATAATCCTTCCTCTTAAATCATAGAATGTAGCATCATCTACTTTAACATTTACAAATCTTCCAAAAACATTTTTATTGGTTTTTATAATTATTGGTTTGTATGCAAAATTCCTCCCTATGAATGAATTATCTTTTCCAATCTCTGAAATCAGTGCCTTACCTTCCCATCCTATCCATTCTCTGTTCTTCTCCTTTGCATATTCTATAAAAATTTTATTAACAATTCTTGACCTGTCCTTTGTTATCCTTGTTGGTAATTGTCTCATTTCTTCAGCCTCTGTCCCAGGCCTGAGCCAGAATCTTGATATATTCAACACCTCGGGTTTTATCTCTTTTATCATATTTACTGTATTCATAAAAGCCTTTTCATCCTCCGTGGGAAATCCTACAATCACATCAGTTGATATAGTAATCTTAGGAATCTCCTCTCTGAACCTTGAAACAACCTCAATGAAATCCTTAATCCTGTATTGTCTATTCATATCCTTCAGCACTTTATCATCACCAGATTGTACTGGAATATGTAAAAATTTATAGATTTTTTCATTTTTGTAAATCCCAATCAAATCATCAAGCATTTTTATTGCATGGTTTGGACCCATCATCCCCACCCTAATCATGAATTCCCCATCAATCCTGTAGATTTCTTTTATGAGTTTAGGTAAACCTTTTTTATTTTTAATATCCATTCCATACGCTCCAGTGTCTTGTGCAGTAAGCCATATCTCCCTTACACCATCAGATACCGCCTCTTTCACACTTTCAAGAATATCTTTCATTGGATACGATTTTAATGAACCTCTCGCCTTTTTTACAATACAATAACTACATTTTCCAATACAGCCAGATGCTATTGGTATTATCTCAATAAGTCTATTTTCCCTTATTTTTGGTAATCCTATCCTGCGGACCCCATTAGAAATCCTAACAAACCTCTTACCATTATCTGTTTTTTCAACTGCCTCTACAATATCCTCAATATTTGTGCCAATAAATGAAAATCTTTTAAATACATTTGAGATGTTTGGTTGTACCGATGGCATACAACCCGTAACAACTACCTTTCTTCGTTCCTCATCTAAAACACCCAACCTTTTTAATATCTTTCTCTCGGTTGGGGTTTTTACAGTGCATGTGTTAACAATAATAATATCTGGATTATCTGAGGTGCTGCATAAATCAAAACCAGATTCCATTAGAAGTCCAGCCATATACTCAGAATCCGCCTTATTCATTGCACAACCATAGGTTTCTATACTCACTCTTTTGGTTTTCATAGTATTATTTCTTACTTATTGGCTGTCTTTTATAGGGCTCAGGAATGAACTCTACAGTTGGTGATACTCTCATTGGTTGCGGGTATAAACTCATAAGTTGATATATTTCAACAGGCAGACCTGTTTCTACATTGAGATTAAGATTCTTTAAATCATTAACTGTAAGAGGATAATCATGAGTCCATTTTCCTTCTGTTAATGCATTGCATACCCTCTCTGTATCACTCTCATTCATCTTACCATCCAAAAGACTACAAACAAGATTATGTAATTGATTCATTGCTTTTTGAGCCAAATCATAGTATATGAGTGTTTCATCATCAACCCTCTTACTTCCTTTGATATTCACGGCATTGATTACAGACACGGCTGGATAGGTTTTCATTATTGTGCCCAATTGTGGGTCAACTGGTCCAAGAACAGCGTTTTCATCCATAATGATCTTATCAGCTGCTAATGCAATTAATGTACCGCCAGACATTGCATAATGAGGCACCAAAACTCTCACCTCTGCTGGATGTCTCTTTATGGCATTTGCAATCTGTGTTGCTGCCAAAACCAAACCACCTGGTGTGTGAAGTATTAAATCTATTGGAACATCATCTGGTGTCATTCTTATTGCCCTCAAAACCTGTTCACTATCCTCAATCGTTATAAATCTGGAAAATGGTACTCCCAAGAAACTAAAACCCTCCTGTCTATGAATCATTGTAATTACCCTTGCATTTCTCTTCTTTTCTATCTTTCTTAGAAGTATGTTTCTCTTTACCTCCAATATCTTCTGATTTATGATGGGTATAAAGAATACAAAGAATATGAATATCCATATAAAACCAAACCAATCAATTTCCACCATGATATTATAATATATAGATTCAAAGGATAATACTTGGAAAATAAATATTACATCATTGTAATTAGTTCTACCATTCTCATAGAATAACCAACCTCATTGTCATACCATGCAAGCACCTTTATGAAATTTCCTCCAATAACCATTGTACTCTGAGCATCAAATATGCAGGATGCTCTACTTCCAATAACATCACTGCTTACCAATGGTTCTTCACTATATTCCAGAATCCCCTTTAAATATCCTTCACTTGCCTCTTTCATCGCCTTATTTATCTCATCCTTTGTAACATCCCTTTCCAACTCTGCTACCAAATCAATTAGAGAACCATCAGCCACAGGAACCCTGATTGCTATTCCATCCATCCTCCCCTGAAGTTCGGGAATTACCTTGCCAGTTGCTGTTGCGGCACCTGTTGTTGTGGGTAGTATGTTTATAGCCGCTGATCTTGCCCTTCTCAAATCATCATGAGGCCCATCCAAAAGGTTTTGGTCGGAGGTATATGCATGCACAGTTGTCATAAAACCCCTCTTAATGCCAAATCTGTCATTTAAAACCTTAACAACCGGAGTTAGACAATTTGTTGTACAAGAGGCATTATCTACAATCCTGTCTCCATTTTTTATAGCATCTTCGTTAACCCCAATAACAACACTATTAATTCCATCACCCTTGCTTGGAGCGCTTATGATTACCTTTTTTGCACCTGCCTTCAAATGTTTTGACGCATTTTTCCTATCCCTAAATCTCCCAGTAGATTCAACAACAACATCTATATCCAACTCATGCCAAGGAAGATTTTCAGGATCCCTTTCTGCAAATACCTTTATCTCCTTTCCATCAACTATCAGTGCATCATCCTTAGCCTTAACATCTCTATCGTATTTCCCATGAATGGAGTCATACTTTAATAGATGTGCCAGTGTTCTTGGATTTGTTAAATCATTTACTGCTATAAAATCTATATCATCTCTCCCAAACCCAAGCCTAAATATTGTTCTTCCTATTCTTCCAAACCCATTTATAGCTACCCTAACCATTTAAACACCTCCTTTAAGGATTTATAATCATATTAGAATTTAATATTGAAAACCAAAATTATTTATATGCAATTGATAAAGGGCCCGTAGATCAGTCTGGAAGATCGTCCGCTTGGCATGCGGGAGGCCTCGGGTTCAAATCCCGACGGGTCCATATTCAAGCCTTTAGAAAAGGCTTGACTTAAGATAAGGGAAGAGTTGGGTTGGTAAGGGCATTAAATAAGGGATTTCATGAATATGACCAGATAATCAATTGTCTTTCAAGATAAATACTTATTCAATATATATACCTGCCCTCATAGGCTCTGCAAATTTTGCTTTATTTTTCGGATCGTATATTTCAGTATATATATCCTTATATATATTTATCTTTGAATTAAACTCATTTTGAATAAAATCCTTTGCATCATTTAGGATCTTAAATTCTTCATCTATTGAAAATATTTCATCCGGAATTTCATCCCTTCTTACATTTTTAATTATCATAGCTGCTTCTTTTCCATGTCGTTTGAATTCGGGATTTTCCATAATTTCATGTATATCTTTACCGTTTTTTATCTCCATGAAGAGTTTTCTTTTCCATTCAGGAGCAAGATAAATATGTATTTCATTCGGTTGTTTCTTTGTTGCGTCAATAATGCTATGAATATCATCAATCAATTTTTTTATAATATCCTCACCCTCAATTACTCTTTTGTTAATTTTATCCATCTCTGGTTTTGGGTATTTAGCAACAGAAACCATATCGTTATTGCCAGTTAATTCCCATAGTTCTTCACAAATAAATGGTGTAAATGGAGCCATTAGCCTTATCCAATTTTCTGCCACAATATTAACTGTTTCTGCTCTGGGTTCACACCTTCTAAAGTACCAATTCATACACTTCATCATTTCAAAGAATGCATACTGTAATGCCTTTCTAATTTGAAAAGCCTCAATAGACTCTATTGTATTTTTTATTACCTCATTCATTTTACTAATAAGCCATTTATCAATATCCCTCTCAGGTATATTGTTTTTAATATTTATACAATATGTTATCTGGTCATAGAATTGCTTTAATTTTTTGGTAGTATTTTTTACCAGTTCATCTCTCCAGTCAAAATCTTGCCATGGTTCTGCATTACTCATCAGAAATAGTCTAACAACATCACTGCCATAGTTCTCTATTGCATCATCTAAAAGCACAATATTGCCCTTTGATGATGACATCTTCTCACCCTCAAGAAGACCCATTCCAAACACGACAATTCCCTTAGGCCATTTTTCTTCAGGAAATAATGCGGTATGATGGAATATATGAAATGTCAAATGATTACCAACCAAATCCTTTGCAGAAAGCCTCCATTCAGGAGGATACCAATAATCAAATTCCCTCCTAATTTGTTCCAATTTCTCTTGACTTATTTTTAATTTTTTGGATATCCTTTCCCCATCACCCTTACCAAGGAAAACATAATCAAAGAATTCTGGTGTAATCCTCTCCGGGTCTATATCTCTCAAATAATTGGATATTGTATAATATGCCATATATATCGTTGAATCACTTAATGGTTCAATAATCCACTTTTCATCCCAGGGTAGTCTGGTTCCCAAACCTACCTTTCTGGTACATGCCCAGTTCTTGAGCCAATCTATGAAATATTCAAAATTCTGTCTTATTTCCCTTGGAATGATCTGCATCTTTGATACACATCTGTTTGCCTTCTCTTTCCATTTTTTGTTATCATAATTAAGAAACCACTGGTCCTTTATGACTCTTATCACACACCTACTTCCACATCTACATATCACTGGACCTTCTGAGAATTCAAAAAATTTATCTGCATTTCCCGATTTCAATAAATCCTCTGTGATTTTCTCCCTCGCCCTGTCTACCCTGAGACCACCATACTTTTCTATGGATTTTACCATTATACCCTTACTGTATTCTCTTCTATATAGAATTTCTGTTGCCTCATCAAGTCTTTTATCCCTTTGATTTTTAATATTCATCTTCTCTACAATTTCTTTGGCGGGGATTTCTCTGTTATCTTTGTCTATCTCAATAATCTTTATCGGTTTTATATTGCTTCCTGTATCTCTCAGGGCTACATAATCATAGGGTGCATGTCCAGGAACACTCATAACAACACCTGTAGCATAATCTGGGTCAACAAAGTCTGCAGGAAGAACAGGAATCTTTTCGTTGTTTAATGGATTGGTACATTCTTTTCCTATCAGTTTATCACCATTAATCTCATCTATGAGTTTTACATTTCTGCCAATCTGTTTTAATTTATTTAATGCCTCCTTACTTATGAGCCATATCTCATTATCTATACTTGCCCTCACATAGGTCACAGAAGGGTTTAACCACATATTTGTTACCCCGAAGATCGTTTCAGGTCTTAGTGTTGCAGCAGGAAGTATCGTATCATCCATCCTAAATTTAATAACAACAAATTCATTTATTGTTGAGTTTTCACCTTCAAGAAGGTCATGGTCACCTACAGGATTATCACATCTTGGACAATACCTGACTGCATGCTCACCCTTTTTTATTAGACCCTTTTTCCTTAATGAAAGATACTGCCATGTAATAAATTTGCTGTATTGAGGGGTTATTGTTAAAAATTCTCTACTCCAATCTATTGAAAACCCAAGTTTTGTCATATTTTCTTTATATTCCTTTGAAAAGTGTTTTACTATGTTCAACGGGTTTGTAAAAGAAAGAAGTTGATTCTTAGGGACATTATATAGTTTACCATAAATATGCATTGTTTTTGGGTCATTTGCCTTTATCCTTTCTGCAATACCCAACACAGGGCTCCCCGTAACATGCCATGCCATTGGGAATAGAACATTATAACCCTGCATTCTTTTATAACGAGCAATAACATCTGGGACCGTATATGTTCTTCCATGACCTACATGCATCGAGCCAGACGGATATGGATAAGCAACAGTAAGATAGAATTTTTTTCTATCATCTGGTTTTGCAGTAAATATTTCATTCCTTTTCCATCTATCTATCCATTTTTTCTGAATCTTTTTTGGATTAAAATCGGTCATTTTTTGAATTTTTAATATAATCTTCTTGAATAATTCAAGTCTACAATAATATTTAGACTGAAATATCTAATATTTTATACCTTCCGAAATGAAAGAGAAACATTGGTTCTTTGGAAGATTGCAATTATTCAAAAACAATTCCACTCAAAACTCTTATATGAAATATCATTTACTCATCGTTCTGTAGATTATAAACAATAGAACTATACCAATTAATGCAATAGCTGTTAATCTTATAACAAGAGGAATGATGGAGGGGGAGGGATGGGCAAGTGTTGTTTTTGTTTCCTCAATTTCAGTACTTATTGTTGTTGTTTCTTTCCTTAAGGTGGTTGTAGTTTTTTTAATTGTTGTCGTAGTTGAAGTAGTAGTGGTTGTTGTTAAAGTAGTACAAGGCCTACAAGGCCCTCCACAATCTACTCCTTCTTCACCCTGATTCTGTATTCCATCAAAACAACTTGGACATGGTTTACAAGGCCCTCCACAATCTACTCCTTCTTCACCCTGATTCTGTATTCCATCAAAACAACTTGGACATGGTTTACAAGGCCCTCCACAATCTACTCCTTCTTCACCCTGATTCTGTATTCCATCAAAACATGTTTCTCCAAGCTGAAAACCTATTCCACCTGCCCGAGGGGGTCCTCCCCCACCACCTCCTCCAGCTCGGGGTACTGTTGTTGTAGTTGGGGAAAGCGTGACATCAAAGGTTACACTATCAATATATGTTTTATCCACAGAAAAAACATCTACCCTTGCAGTGTATCTATCTGGATTCCATGTATATGGAATTTCCCCGGTTATGGTATAATTTATCTGATTTCCATTACCTCCATACCCATAAGCACCACATCCCGTTTCCTCTGCCCTAACAGTGAACCCACATGCTGATATTACACTTGGTATACTGCCCGATGCCTGTAATTTACAGAATGTTGTCTTCCCATTACTGAATGTTAGATTTATATCATCAATCTTACAATATCCCCCCTCCTCATCAGAATCAACAGTGAAGACTATTTTGAATATGGCTGATTCACCCTGTTTATACGATGCTTTTCCACTTGTTATTGATAAATCGGTTTTTGTATAGCCAATACCCAATTGAGAAAGGATTAAAATTATTGCAATTACCATCATAATATTTAATGTTTTCATGACCAAAACCCTATATATTTATATATAATATTTACCTATTGATTTATAATTAATTTTTATATATAAATATTTAATCATATTTTAATTTACATATTATTAAATTATCAATTAGATTATAAATACCTTACGATTACCTTTAATCATCATTAACTAAAAAGGAGGGAAAAATATGATAACAACTGTAACCACTGTAACAACAACCACTATTGTTACTGGGACTCAGATTATGGCAAGTGGTATGATTGCTGTCTTAACCCTTATAGTTCTTTTAGCATTAAGAGAAATCCTTAGTGTTGAAATCGAAAAAAGTTCGATCTTTGCATCCTTTGTGAGTACATCCGGAATAATATGCGTCCCACTTTTATTTGCATTCGCTGCAATTGTCACATTTAAAATCATTTCAATTCTTTAACTCATTTCTAAATTTTGGTGTTTGTAATGAATAGGAAGGCATTCATTTTATTATCGTATCTTATAATTGTAACTGTTGCAGAGGTAATAATTACATATCAATCCATAATTCTTGGTTTGTGTATCTATGCTGTTCTTCTCATGTTTCTTGTTGGATATTCATCCCTATATGTTCTATATAAAGAAAAATTGCAGGAGAGGATATGGGAAAAACACGCCCTCTTTGAAAGGATTTTTGGTGCATATGGCTATGATAAAGGTATAGACTTGTTTAAAAAGGAAATGTCTTATACAGAGATAAATGAACAGAATTTTATAATACTCCTAAAATGCCTGACTCTTGCTCCATTAATCCGAATACTGAGTGTTTCAATGCCGATATCCTCATTACAGCAGATACATTGGTATATAATAATAAATTTCCCACTCTTCATGGTTATATCTCTGATGATAAAATCACACCAAATAAACCTTAACGATATTGGATTAAGGATTGGTAAATTGGATATTCAACTTTCAGTTGCATTAACGGGATTTGTTTTGGGTATTATAGATTTTCTACTTCTAAGACCATCCCCCCTTATCAAATCCCTCACTATAGAAACATTTATTGTACCTGCATTGATTCTTTTGATATTTACAGGGCTTTCAGAGGAGTTGATATTTAGAGGAATCATACAGAGAAGTGCTGAGAGGGTTATAGGCAATATTCAGGGATTATTATTCACAAGTATTTTATTTGCAAGCATGCATATTGGCTGGAAATCAATAGAGGATTTGGTATTTGTATTCTTTGTTGGTCTTTTTTACGGTTACATATTTCAAAAAACCAGATGTATTCTGGGAATTACAATTTCTCATGGAATTACAAACATCACAATGTTTCTTTTGGCACCATTTTTGTGGTGATTAACCCCTCTTAACCTTCAATTCTTTTTAGTCTTTTTATCTACTATCTTACCTATTCTGTCCATCAATGTTGTATATAAATCCTCAAGATTCTTGTCTAACTCTGTCTTTGTTATATAGCCCTCCGCTTCCATCCTGCTAAGTTTGGAGAGTTTATCATTTATCTCAACCAATCGTTCTTCTAAAATGCCTTTTAGATTTTCAACCTCATCCAAGTATTGAGTAATATAGGAATCATATCTATTAAACCTCTCCTTGGCTTCTTTCACTTCTTTTATTATTTCATCTACAGGCCTGAGTTTTGAATCAATAGACTTTTTAAGTTTGATTAATTCATCCCTGTTTGCAAAATTTTTAGATTCTATAAAAAATTTATCCGTTGTCTTCAATAATTCATCAAATCTCTTTTCAAGAGTATTAAATTTTTCACTTAATTCAACAACATCATCATATCTCTTCTGAACCTGAACGAAGATATTCTCAACCTTTTCTACATCCCTATGTATATAATTCATAGTTTTGTTTGCATTTTTTATATCATCTTCCAAACCCTTTTTTAGCTTCATAACAGATTCTAAACCCTTAAATGTACTCACAATCTTTCTTATATCCTTTAATTCCTCTATTATATGGTCAAGCATCGTTTTATTTGATTCTTGTTTTGATTCAAGCTTCTCTATCTTTGCATCCAGCTTTTTCACTTCATTTAGCAGTACTTGAGGCTGAACATTCTCCACAAGATTTATCGTTTTTATAATCCTGCCCTCAAGTGAATTCAGATCTTTCTCCAATTCTATATTTTTTCTTCTTACATCCCCTATGCTTTCACTTAATTTATGTAAT
>Ga0190363_1002503_pt1 | contig 10441 bp, 6 predicted proteins | sample 48721867_MG_FD_161272 | JGI IMG/M metagenome (GOLD analysis project Ga0190363, IMG submission 161272) | Hydrothermal vent microbial mat bacterial communities from Southern Trench, Guaymas Basin, Mexico - 4872-18-6-7_MG | ecosystem: Environmental > Aquatic > Marine > Hydrothermal vents > Microbial...
TGATGGTATAGGTTCAGCACCGATCGCAAAGGGTGGTTACATAAACATAAACATTGATGGAAGAGTGAAAAAGATAAGAATTAGAAGGATAAATATTGAGGAAGATCCAGGACGTATAGTTTACCCGTTCGGTTCCATAGCTAAAAGTCCTTACACTATGATAGACTATAACAGGTCTGGTGTTGCATTATTAGAAATAGTTACTGAGCCTGATATTGAGAGCCCTAAGGAAGCCCGACTATTCGTTCAGAAATTAACATCAATACTTGAACACTTAGGTGTCACTAATCCTAAACTTGAGGGAAGTATAAGAGTTGATGCAAATATATCTATCGAGGGTCACGAAAGAGTTGAAGTTAAGAATATAGGATCATTGAGAGAATTAGAGAAAGCTTTAACATACGAAATAGCCAGGCAAACAGCAATAATAAAATCTGGAGGTAAGGTAAAGAGGGAGACTAGACATTGGGATAAGACGAAGAATATCACCATTAGTGCACGACTTAAAGAATTTGAAGAAGATTATAGATACTTCCCAGATCCGGATCTGCCGGCATTAAGAATAGACCGTAAATTCATTGAAGAAGTTAAGGCAACATTACCTGAATTACCTGATGAGAGAATTGAAAGATTTGTTAAGGAGTACGGACTAAGTAACTACTTAGCTTCAGTATTAGTTACTGAAAGTAAAGATCTAGCTGATCTCTTCGAAGAGGTGGTTACTACATGTGGAAACTCTAAATTGGTTGCCTCAATTCTGGTTAATGAATTCTTACGATGGATTGATGAAGCAGGACTCACACTCTATGAAGGTCTACGAAGACTGAATAAGGATAGATTATGTAGTATAGTTGAGTTATTAAGGAAGGGTGTCATAAGTACTAAATTATTAAAAGAATATGTTAAGCAGGTAGTATTGAATAATGTTGAGCCTAAGGATCTAGTGAATAAAGGTTTAACTGTGTTAATTGATAAGGAATTCATTGAGCGAGTTGTTGAAGAGGTATTTAGAGAGTATAGAAATGCTGTTTTAGATGCACTTAAGAACCCCAAGGCAATAAACTTCCTGGTTGGACAAGTCATGAGGAAAACACGTGGTAGAGCAGATCCTAAATTAGTTAATGAAATAATTAGAGAGAGGTTGAGAAAGTTTGAGGAGTCTAGCTGATGTAATTAGTGATGTAACTAAGTCAATAAGTAATTATGATTATGTAAAAAGACTGTTAAAAACGTATAAGGAGGTATTACTAAATGAAAGCAAAAGTAAGGGTAAAGTGATTAAAATAAGGGATGTCAATACTTATATAATCATAGGTGATATTCATGGTGACATAGATACATTGAGAACTATTTTAAGTAGAATCAGCATCGAGGAGTTAAGAAAGGGTAATATAGCTTTGATATTTTTAGGTGATTATATAGATAGAGGACCATGTCAATTAGAGGCCTTAATGAGTGTCTTAGCGCTTAAGGATTATTCACCGGACAATGTAGTACTTTTAAGAGGTAATCACGAACCTCCTAGAGACTTAATACCTTATCCTCACGACTTTCCTAACGAATTAGTGATGAAGTATGGATATGATAAGGGTTTGAATTTATATAACGAATTCATGGACGTGTTTGAATTCTTGCCACATGTCGCATATACTAAGGAGGGTATAGCGTTACTACACGGAGGTTTACCTACGACTACTTATCAAAGAGCCCACACAATCTATGAGTACTTTACTGGCATAAGTGATGAGGATAGGTTTAAAGTAAGAGAGGAAGTGCTTTGGAATGACCCCATCGAAGCTAATATAGCATCAACATCATCACCCAGGGGAGCTGGCTATCTCTTTGGCACTAAAGTAACTGAGTGGTTCACTAAGAAGTTTAAATTTAAATTAATCGTTAGGGGTCATGAACCCGTGGGTAAAGGCTATAAATTTAACCATGGAGGAAAAATACTGACTTTATTCAGTAGGCTCGGTCCACCATACTTCAACTCTCAAGCAGCATATTTAGTATTAAGGGTAGACATAAGAAACTGGGAGAATAATGTAGAGTCATTTATAAAACTGATTAAAGCAGAGTAAAAGCTTATTTGCACTTTTATGTAAAATAGTTAAAATAAAGTGTTGTTACGTAATGATTTAAGCCGTAGTATTAGCCCAAATTTATAAGTTAAAGTTAAATGATTAGTAAGTAAGGGTGAGAGTATGAGTGAAAGTAATGTTGAGTGGGGTATCGGAGTAGACGAGATGTTTCAGGTAAGGTTTAGTAATGAGGAATTAGAAAGTTTAAGGGAAGCACTAAAGGACATGGTTAATCCCGTAGATGTATATGTATTCCTTGATGGTAAAAAGGACGTTTGTAGGTATTGTTCAAACACACTAGAATTAGTGAGGATAATAAGTGAGGCTAGCCCAGAGAGGAATGGTAATAAATTAGTAAGACATCACGTGATATATGAGGATAGGGACATTAACAATCTCTTCAAGAAGTTCAACGTAAATAGAGTTCCTACAGTTGCACTTCTTGATGGTGTAATTAAGTATACGGGCATGCCTGCAGGTGAGGAGATTAGAGGGCTTGTTGAGACTATAATAAGGATAAGTAATAATGAATCAGGTCTAAATGAGGAGACTAAGAAGAGAATATCATCATTAAAGGGTAAAGTACATATTGAAGTTATAGTCACACCAACATGTCCATACTGCCCATATGCTGCACTATTAGCTAATATGTTTGCCTTTGAATCGTATAGTAGGGGATTGAAAGTTATATCAAGTGAAATAGTTGAAGCCTATGAAAATCCTGATATAGCTGATAAGTATGGTGTTGTAACAGTACCCGTAGTAGTAATAAATGGTAAGGTCGAATTTGTTGGTTTACCTTACGAGGATCAGCTATTGGAGAGAGTTGTTGAACATTCAGAGATGGTATATGCTAAGGAGACTAAGAAGAGATTAATTAATGAATTAATAGAGCTACTAAAGGAAGAGGAGTAAGAGATTAGTACTCACATGTTGAGCAATCGCCTATGTCTCCGTCTTTTAATTTTATAGGTTGAGGTGCTAAACGATACCTAGCTCCTTCGCTTGAAGTGCGCCCCTCCACGCCTGAACCTCCTCTACCTTCAACTATGTATGCAGTACTACTTTCCTTGCAAAGCTCACTTAACGGTTTACTTGCTGTAACTTTCTCACTAATAGATTCTTTTTCAGGTACCATTGCACCTCTCTTAACGAGTTCTTTACTTAATTTAACACCAAAGTAAATTACTTGTCTACTCTTACTCTTATCTCTATATATAGTTATTCCTTTACAACCTAAAGCCCATGCTAAGATGTAAACTCTCCTTACATCCTCCTTAGTAGCTTCAGCCCTCATATTTACGGTTTTACTAACACCTGCATCAACCCATTGCTGCCATACAGCTTGATGTAATACATGCCATATAGGCTCAATATCATGTGCTGTCCTAAATACCCTCCTTAGTGGTTTAGGCATGAACGGATTATGAGCTATGGTACCAGTCTCAGCTATTGTCTTAAGTACTTCAGGTTCGTCAAGACCATACTCAGCTAACTTCTCTAGGAATAGTGGGTTAACTTCTATGAATGTACCCACAGTTACCACTCGTATGAATGCTAGCGCAAATATTGGTTCAATACCTGATGAAGTTCCAGCAATTATCGATATAGTACCTGTAGGTGCTATGGATAGTAATGCAGCATTTCTTAGACCATACTTTTTCATGCCTTCCTCAACAATACGCCAATCAACTTTGGGTCGTGAGTTAATTATTCTTAAGACATTACTTGAGGGCTTATCCTTAATTCCAGCTATCTTAAGCATCTTCTCTAAAGGCATTGCTGTCCACCAATGAGGTCTATAAAGCTCTGGATCCCAAGCTGGGAATGTGCCCTTTTCCTTAGCTAATTCTATTGAAGCTAGGTACGCATTATAAGCTATCCATTCAGCTAAATAATAAGCTAGGTATAAAGCATCTACTGAGTCAAATGGGATACCTAGCTTAATTAGTGTATGCGCCCAACCCATAACTCCAAGACCTATCTTTCTAGTTCTTTGTGCTGCCTGAGCTAATTGTTTTAATGGGTACTTGGCTACACTAATAACATTATCTAAAAATCTAACAGCTATTTTTACGTCCTTAGCTAAAGTATCCCAATCAATTGTTGGTTTCCCATCCTTTAAAGTAACGTATTTTTCAAGATTAATACTGCCTAAATTACAGCTCTCCCATTCTAAAAGAGGCTCTTCACCGCAATTATGATTTACTAATCCATTAGCTATATAGTTGTGAGTACCTGGAACAGTAAAGTCATAGAAATCAATTAATCCTACATTTTCGACGCTCTCTACGGTAGCCCAGATATCATCAATCTTAGTTTTGACCAAAGACAATTTCTCCATTTTCTTAATGCTTTCAAAACCTATGACTTGCTTAAAGATCTTTATACTATAACCCTTAATAATAAGCTCATAGTAACCCTTTGTTTTATAAGCTCTCTCCTCTCCATTTTTAGTAACATAATTGAATGTACTCTGATAAGGTCTCTCATATATAATGGATGTTATACCAAATGTTGTAAGAAGTATCTGCACCTCTTGTAATAACCTCTTAGAAGCACCTGTAAGGCGTATAGCCTTATCTTGATCTACATAACCATCAGCTGTAAAGAGTCCTCTCAGGAATGCTGCTAATGCACGAGGACTAAGGCGCCAGACTATTTCTGGAAGTCTTCTCTCACGACCCTTTGCTAAAGTATTGCCAAGAAGTTTCATGACGTTCTTATATACCTTAGATGTTCTATTATATTGAATCTTATACTCAGACCCACTTAACACATACGTATGAGATAATGGATTACCGCCAAGTTTTGCTATACCTCTCCTTATTCTCTCCTCTGCTACAGTATCTTCTTTTCCGAAAAACCAAGCTACATAATGCTCATTAACTATACCATCACCTATTAGCCAGCCTAGAGCAAATGCGATATCCTCATCAAGATCTATAGATCCCTTAATGGCATTACTTAACATTGCTGGATGAAGTCTTCCTACGAGGATCCTATCACCTGGTTTCAGTTCTTCAGCTTTCTTCCACCCTTCGGGAGTAAGGAATTTATGATCGTATGTTACAGTAATTTCAAATCCTTCCTTAATTTTCACTTTAAGCGCAGGTTTTTTACCAACATGCCAGACCCATGCATTAACAGCTTTAGAAACAAGCAGTTTCAACTCTTTGCCGTTAGTAGTTATATAGATAGGCTCTTCACCAACAGCTGTTACAAGCTTGGTCTTATACGCTAAAGTTTCTCCGCCTTCACCAAGTAGCTCCTCATCCACTTCAACCCCTATAGCTACCCCTTTGAGTTTAGCTTCTTCAAAGAGTTCTTTAGCCTTCCTCCAACCTTTAGGAGTAAGGATTAACGTATCTTCGGATACGCAGGGGTTTGTCGCATTTATCTTGCCTAAGTACCATGTTGGGTGTCTCCTGTTTATCGTATCTATGAATAGGAGTCCAGGATCACCTGAGTCCCAGGCTGAAGATATGATTTCTTCAAATAATTCATGAGCACTAACCCAATCAGTTATTGCATCTTCGCTCTCAGCTATTGCTAAAGCCTCATCCCATGTAATTATTAAAGATTCATCAAGCGGTGCAGAACCTCCTCTCTTCTCTAATTCTTTAAGTATTATCTCCTGAACCCATTCCTCATTAATGTGATGCCTTGCCCATACAATAGCGTACTTAAGTGAATTAGTTGACCCATCAATTGACGTTTTCCTAGGATTTATTAATGGTACCTTTGCATCATCCTTGATAGCATGCATGAAGTAATCATAAACACCAACACTAATATTGAAGTTTTGTAGGTGGACATCCTTGAGCTTACCCGACTTTGCTTTTATAAAGTCCCTAATGTCAGAATGCCATACATGTAAAACCCCCATGTTAGCTCCTCTACGTCTGCCTCCCTGCTTAATTACTTCCGTATTTAGGTCGAAAATTTTCATAAAGGAGAGAGGCCCACTAGCAACACCGGATGTACTAGCTACTACATCACCCTTAGGTCTTAACTCACTAAAGTTAAATCCTGTACCACCGCCTTGCTGAAATATTATTGCTTGAGCCCTAACCGCGTCATAGATGCCATCACCACGTTCAGTCACCATGGAATCTCTGACAGGAATGACGAAACAGGCTGAAAGTATCCCTAGCTTAGTTCCAGCATTCATTAACGTTGGAGAGTTAGGTATAAATTTCCTATTAATTAATAATTCAAAGAACTTCTTCGCCCAATAATCGCGCTTACTCTCATCCTCAGCTTCTGCTATACTCTTAGCTACTCTCCACATAAGCATTTTAGGTGTCTCCACAATTCTACCAGTCTTAGGATCTTTTCTTAAATACCTAGAATTAAGAACCCGAAGTGCAGTGTATGTAAACCTCTCATCTAACTCGTCAAATTTCTCCCACGAACCTTTCCCGAATACGTGATTGTATATTCTACCAAGTACGTAGGCCCTAGCAGCTTTTTCATAGGATGGATTCTCGATTATTTTACTAACTAAAGCCTTCTCCACAAATTCGGATATGTCTGTAGATTTCACTTTCAATGAATTGTTTTTCTTAACAAATGAGCTAATGTCGTTAATGATACTTTCAATCACTTCATCTAATGAATCATTAATGTCTGCATATCGTAAAGCCTTCTCTATGGATTTCCTAAGCTTCCCTATACTGAATCTCTCCTCCCTCCCATTACGTTTAATTACTAGAATTCTGTTTATATTAATCATTACCTCGAGACACCAGTAAATATTTGGTGCGTACGACCTACTTGAAAGTAAGCGCTAGGTTTTAGGGTTGCAGTTATTACGTGCTTAATAATATTGAAGTATCTTACGTAATACCTCTAAGTGGCATCCTTTACTTAAAAATAATGTGTCATTACGTAATACCATGTATTATCTCATAGGGCTTTAAACTTTTCATACCACTTCCCATAAACATCGATTATATCCTTATTAACGCTGGGTTTCCTATCCTTTAATACTTCCATGAAGTCCTCCCAAGTTACTGGTCTTACCTCCCCCTTACCTCCATACTTGTCAAATAACTCATTTATTGTTCTTAAATGTGCAGCTACAATTATATCTTTAATGTCACTACCTGTGTAGCCTTCAAGCATATGTGCTAACTTTCTTAAATCAACGTCGTCAGCTAACTTAATTCTCCTTGTATATAGTTTCAGCATTTGAAGTCTAGCATTGTAATCAGGTAATGGGACATATATTCTTTTCTGAAACCTTCTTATAAATGCTTGATCTAATGTCCAAGGTTTATTCGTTGCCGCAATAACATATATGAAGTCCTTCTTATTCTTGTTTTGCAGACCATCCATCTCCTTCAAGAATTGATTCCTAACTCTTACCTCCCCACCTACCTCGCTTGAGAAAGTACCAAAGAGGGAATCAACTTCATCAATAAATATTATTACTGGCTTACCGTTACGTGAGATTTCCCTTGCCTTCTTAAATAATAATGCTACCTTCTTTTCGGCTTCACCTAACCATTTGGACATTATATTTGCAGCATCAACTTGCATGAAAACCCCGTCTATCTCATTAGCAACAGCTGCCGCCAGTAAAGTTTTACCACAGCCTGGTGGTCCAAATAGTAATATTCCATGAGGCCAGCCTAAAGGAAATAGATCAGGTCTCTTAGTGGGATAAACTATAGCCTCCTTAATAGCTCTTTTAGCATGTTCTAAGTTTGCTATATCATCAAATGTTATGTTTGGTTTCTCAGTTATTATGAAATCATCTATGTCTAAACTTACATCACTTTCTGCCTGAGCTGGTAATAGCATTCTACTTCTCAATGCCTCTAAATCTTTAATCCTCTTTTCATACTGCTTAATCCATTCTCTATATACGTGTAATAAACCATTGTCCGGGTATAACTTTAGTATTTTCTTTAATACTTTAACAGCCTCACGATAAAATTTTATAGCTTCACCTATATTGCCCTCCCTATCATGCATTACAGCTCTTAAAGCATAGTGACGTGCTAGACCTTCTAGGTAGTTAAGTGATGTTGACATGTTATCACCTCCACTATGCTGAGGACTATGATTAAAGACATTAACCAGTAACTTAAAATATGTTCTTACTTTAAGGTTTAGGTTAGAATATTATTTTATTCTGCTCCTTTAACCTATGTAGTGAGGCCATAACCTCCGACTTATCTACGTTTAATTGTGATGCTACTTCACCTACATCTATGAAACCTCCGTGAGTTAGTATGTATTCCATAACCTTTCTATCTATCTCCTCAGGGCTTAACTTTCTTACAGGCCTCTTAGGTCTCTTAACTTGCGACTCCTTATCAGCATCCTTGATCTTCACTTCAACACCTCTACTAAGTAATGGCGTAACTAAGCTCATAGGTATCTCGGGTAACTGCTTTGACACACTTTCCTCAACGGCATTTTCTATCTCCTTAAGTAGCTTCTTCGCATCTTCAGTAATATAGACCCCTTCCTCTTCACCTATACCTACATCAGTAGTCTCGCTAATTACTCTCTTAGCTTCACTAACTAGTGAATCGAGACTTAATGCTATGTTAGGCATGACATCCTTAATGTAGTCTTTAGTAGCTAACAGTACACCTGATATCTCACCTAAGACTTGTGGTACGTCAGTAACACTTTCTAGCGTCTCTAGCCTGAGCTTTACTTGCTCTAAGGCCTTCTCAGAGACCCCTAACTTCTTAACTATCTTCTTAACCTCAGCTGCTTCATTTAGATATATAAGGGCTTTAACTCTACCACCACTTAATAGGGTCTTTATTGCTTTCTCTATTAATCCTTTATATCTGAGTTTCAATCTAATGATGTTATCTCGTATCTGATTTAAGGCTGAGTCTATCTTAACTATTAACGCCTCAATTATCTTGCTTTTATCAATTCTCTTCCTGGGCCTAATACCCAATATTCTTAAGAACCAGTTACTCCCACCCCTCCTTCCCAGTATGAAGGGTGTCAACTAAAATCACCTTACTTTACCTTATTCTTACGTTTCAACGATTTGTACCTGAATCGGTGCTGAGCTCACTTCTTCAGACGCCTTTTCCTCAACTCTCCTAATCTTCGGCTCGCTTACTTCCGATTCAAGCTTAGCTATTAATTCTAAGTGTTTCTCAATATCTTTCTTCTCATCAGCGTTTCTCATCTTTGATGTCCTTAAGTAGTCTATAGCTAACTTATAAGAGGCTTCACCAACTTCATTGCTCATGTAAAGTACCATCAGATTGGCCATATCTTTCTCAATTCTTATTATCTTATCCTCTAACTCACCTATTCTCTTTCTTAATTCATCCTTAACTTTCTTAACATCATCCTTAATTACTTTAAACAGCTCTTCAAGCTTTCTCTTTATCTCTTCATAAGCGTGGCCTGGAATCATGCCTTTAGAGTAGAGTTCTTCGACCGCCCTAATTCTCCTCCTGACTCTGTCTAGCTTATTCTCTACATCGAGTGCTCTGACCTTCCAATCTGGAATGACTACTAGACCATCAGGTGTTAATTTAAGTCTTTCTGCTAGAACTCTCTCGATTTCAGATTCATTAAGAGCTACCTCAATAGATTCTACTTCACCAGCCACGTTAGTAAATGCTGTAACTATCTTACCTATAACTCTGCCATATTCATCCTTAATGTCCTGGCCTAAGAACTTCTCTATTTGATCTATAGTTAGTGCCATACCTTTACACCGTATTAATGTGCTAAGGTATAGCTAAGCTTAAAAGGTCTCTGTCCTATCATTCAATAATAAGTTAATGATATGACTGAATTAGATATATACCTAATATTGTAATAATTTGTTTTAGGTGGTATATTGGATTTCGATATCAAATACGTTAAGGCACTTCAGGTACTTGATTCTCGAGGAGATCCTACAGTAGAAGTTATTGTTATTACTGAAGGTGGAGGTGTTGGCAGGGCTATAGCACCTGCAGGTGCTTCTAGGGGAAGGTTGGAAGCTGTAGACTTAAGAGATGGAGGTAAAGCTTATGGTGGTCGTGGTGTAAGGAAAGCTGTTGAAGCTGTTAATAAATACATAGCACCAGCTATTAAGGGTATGGATGCTAGTAGATATCGAGAAGTTGATAAGAAGATCATTGATATTGATGGTACCGTTAATAAGTCAAGACTTGGAGGTAATGCAACTACAGCCACATCATTGGCTGTAGTTAATTCTGCAGCTGACACAGCTAGTGTACCATTATTTGAGTTTCTAGGTGGACGTAGGGCTAGAACGTTACCTACACCATTAATGAATATAATTAATGGAGGCGTACATGCGGGTAACGAATTAAGCATTCAGGAATTCATGATAGCACCCGTAGGTGCTGATA
>Ga0190363_1002506_pt1 | contig 10433 bp, 11 predicted proteins | sample 48721867_MG_FD_161272 | JGI IMG/M metagenome (GOLD analysis project Ga0190363, IMG submission 161272) | Hydrothermal vent microbial mat bacterial communities from Southern Trench, Guaymas Basin, Mexico - 4872-18-6-7_MG | ecosystem: Environmental > Aquatic > Marine > Hydrothermal vents >...
TCGTCGCCGAGCTCACTGACATGCTCAGAATCTTCATTTATCAGATCTATTTTTATACGAGCATATTTATAATATGGAACATTAAATGCATGATGTTTTGAAAATCCTTTGAGTAAAGCGTTTATAGTTTGAGCTGGAAGGAGGACGGTTGAAGGAGCTTTTCCTTCAAATTCAAAGTGAACTTTATCCAGCACCGTAGCTTCTTTGGTATCGGATGGATTTGTAATGGTAATATAGCTCACCCTTTCAAATCTCTTATTGATAAGTTTTACAAGCAGGTCGTTTATCTCTTCGGTACCTTCAAATCTCCAAGTTTTTCCGTAAGGCTTCAGATTTCCGCAAATGAAGGTGTATTTTATGTCAAGTCTTTTCAACTGGGCTTCTATTTTTTCGATATCATCCGTTACAAACACCGGAATATTTAGATAGCTTGCTAAAGGAACTGCAACTATGCCCATTTCGTATCCCTTCTGGCTGTTTTCAATGATTAATGCAGAATCACTCCTTTTCCAAATCTTACTCAGATCAATAGAAACTTCTTCCAGAGAACCAGTTCTTATTTCTTTATACATACAAGGATAAAGGTTCTTAAATCTGCAGACCGATGGTGATGGATTTTTAAAATGCTGGACAAGTAAAGGCTGGGCATATAGTTCTGGGCCTTCATAGTACAGCGCAACAGGCGTGGCAATTAATGCGTAAAATGGATTATCTTTGCTCACGATAATGGGAACCGCTCCATGCGACCTTTGGGATTTCAACCTTTCGATCGTTTCCAGATCAAATCTTGTCTCAAGTGCCTCTCTCTCATGTTCTCTGATCAAAGCTATGAGAAAAGACAAGGAAATCAATAGGAAGGAGGAGATTACCAGTATTGCAATCTCTTTCCGCTCATCTCTCAACCATGTTTTCGCCATGCTGAAAAGATTGATTATCCGCTCTTTGTTTGAGAAGCCATGCATCGCTTTTTATCTATTATTACAATCATGTCCCAGATGAGGACTATTGCTGTTGTTATTATCACCCCTAGCAAAAGGTCCAGCAAGACGTTTTCTCCTATAAGGAAAATTTCACCATTACACAAATGATCCACTACTCCAAATATTGCTCCTCCTGCTAGAAGCAGATTTAACCACGATTGGTAAACATCCTCTCTCCAGCCTTTTATCTTTCTCCTCATGATGTAATGCACAATAGCAGCTGCAGTGGGTATTGTGTAACACACCATTTTTTTCACCTCATGCTCGAATCAAGTTTGCTCTATATATGATTTTTGGAGTGCACCGCTACATCGGATCTACGCTATCTACTCCAACACCATAGATAGCATCAGCATATCTGCAGGAATCGGCTTCTTCTTTTCTACACTAAAATTTTTCAATCTCAACATTTAGTTCTTAAATACCCTCCCTTTCTATATATGAGACGGTGATAATCGGTTACAGGCAAGAAACATCCAGATTATTAAGAGTAACAAATGCATTAAATTCAATTTTCAACGCCCTCTTTGGAAGCATTGGAAAAAACTTTCCAGAATGTTATCATCCAAATCATTTCGAAGCACTTTTATCTGACCGCTATAATTGATATTTTGGCACATTTTCCAACCAATATTGTATAAAATATACCCGGTTTTAAAGAAACCATTAAAATCGTGAATCTCAACCCTCCAACCATACCATCCACCCATTAGATTAAATTCTTTTACTCCCTCCTCATCTTTAACAATGAAAATACCAGGTAGAGCAGGGCATCTGTATTCCAGGTCAATTTCGCTTTCATTAAATTTCTCTACATAAATTTGTGACTATGAAAAGTTCGCATTGTAGTATGTTCGTGATCCATTGCAATATGTTCCATTGGGGATATCATGATTCTCTTGATCTGCTTTTACCTCATAATGGTCCGCAATTGATGGTGCAAGTAGACTTAATATAATCGCAACAAAAACAATGCAAAAACATTCTTTTGTTTTCCTCCCCAACCTAAACGATTTATACATCGGAAATTAACAATAAATCGCTTATAAAGATTACAGAGTGTGCATATGACATTTGCCTGATTAGCTCTGAAGACAGTAATAGTTAAATATTATTTCCTGCATTATAAATTAGCCGAAAACAATTCGGTTTCCCAAAATGGTGGAAAGATGGCAACAGCAAGAGTGGAGCAGTACATAGAGGCTATTCATGAAATAGTTAAGAAGAAAGGTTATGCCAGGGTAAAAGATGTTTCGGAATCACTTGGAGTCGGATTTTCTGCAGTTTCAGAAATGTTTGGCAAGCTAAGCAAGAAGGGCTACATAAATTATGAAAAACATGGAGGAGTAACGCTTACCGAAAAAGGTAAGAGGTTGGCTAGCAAGCTATCAAAGAGACATAAAGTGTTGAGGGATTTTTTCGTGATTCTTGGCATAGATGAAAAGATAGCTGATGAAGATGCGTGTGAGATCGAGCATGTTGTGAGGAAGGAAACCATGGACAGGCTTACAAAGTTTGTTGAGTTCGTTAAGAGCCATGAGGATCCTTTATGGTTGAAAAGATTCAAGGAGTACTATGAAACCGGTAAACTTCCAGAATGCCCTCGACGATTAAAAAAGACAAAGATACACAACAATAGGACAACTTACGAATAAAATGAAAGTAGAGCCAAAGTAACTCATTTGATTTTTCTCCGCATTTTATCGATCAAATCAAACAAATGTATATTTGTTTTTCTTGGATAAACTTTATTCAAATAGATTCTAACTATTGCAAAACCAGAGCAGCTATTTCTTTAGTTGCAGGGAGATATTTAGGCAACTATTATTGCTTTTTTGTGTCTTTTTCGATAATGTTGATAACTGATGTGTTTATAGGAAATAATTACATTTTCCTTTTCACATGGTCAGGATTTGCGATACTTGGATGTATGGGATATTTAATGCAAAACAAGGCTTTTGGAAAATTTATTTTATATAGTATCCCATCAATATTGATATATGATATATGGACAAATTTTGGATGGTGGCTTGGAGGATATTATGGCTACAGCTTGCATGGATTTATTTTGTGCTATTTAATGGCTATACCCTTTACAATATGGCATTTAATTTCAACAACAGCAATTTTGCCACTTATCGCAATACCCTTTGAAAAAATTGAGTTAATTAAAGAAAAATCGGTTATAGGCAAATATATAACAATTTCTTCTACTGCATTGCTTATGATATTCAGCTTATTCCCGTTTTTATTAAAATAACAGGCAAAATTGAATCTTCATTGATGTAATTAATTTTTATGAATCTTTTGGTTTCTCTATGTTTTAGCATACAGCAAATAAAAAAGTTTATTTATCAAATTTTTTTTACAATTATCAAAAAAATTTGACAGTGATTAAAATGTTTACAAAAATAAGAAAGAGGGATGGGAGAATTGTTGAATTTAATGCCGAAAAAATTACAAATGCCATCGCTAAAGCAGGCAAAGCAACAGGTGAATTTGGCAGAGAAACAGCCAAAAAATTAACTCTCAAGGTTTTAAATTTAGCCCAACAACTTATTCATGGCATTCCGACGGTGGAAGAAATTCAGGATATAGTTGAGGAGGTTTTATTAACTTCTCCATATCGTAAGACTGCAAAAGCATACATTCTTTACAGGGAACAACATGCAAAAATTAGGGAAATTGCTGCAAAAGCTAACGTAGATTTAGTTGATCAATACCTTAAAAGGTTGGATTGGCAAGTTAATGAAAATAGCAATATGACATATTCATTGCAAGGGCTGAATCATTATATCTCTTCAGAAATTAGCAAAATTTATTGGCTTAATAAGATATATCCGCCAGAAATTAAACAAGCTCACATAAGGGGAGATTTTCATATACATGATTTGAGCCTACTTGCCCCATACTGTGTTGGCTGGGATTTATATGATTTGCTGCTCACTGGCTTTAAAGGGGTAAGTGGGAAAGTTGAAAGCAGTCCTGCCAAACATTTTAGGGTGGCTTTAGGACAAGTAGTGAATTTTTTCTATACTTTGCAAGGTGAAGCAGCGGGGGCACAAGCATTTTCAAATTTTGATACTTTGCTGGCACCATTCATAAGATATGATGGGCTAAATTATAAAGAAGTAAAGCAAGCTCTGCAGGAATTCATCTTTAACATAAATGTTCCAACAAGAGTAGGCTTTCAAACGCCTTTTACAAATATTACCTTAGATTTGGTTGTGCCAGATTACTTAAAAAATCAAGCTATAGTTGTTGGAGGAAAACTGCAAAATGCAACCTACGAAAACTTTCAAGAGGAGGTTTACATGTTTAACAAAGCCTTATTTGAAGTAATGATGGAGGGCGATGCAAAAGGTAGGCCATTTACTTTTCCCATTCCCACTTACAACATAACAAAAGATTTTGATTGGGATAATGAGTATTTCAATGGGCTGTGGAAAATAACAGCTAAATATGGTATTCCATATTTTTCCAATTTTGTAAATTCTGATATGAAGCCTGAAGATGCAAGAAGCATGTGCTGTAGATTGAGGATCGATAACAGGGAGCTATTAATGAGGGGTGGTGGTTTATTTGGCGCGCATCCTCTTACTGGAAGTATAGGGGTAGTTACAATTAATATGCCAAGGATAGGCTATCTTGCAAGAGATGAGGATGATTTTCTAGAAAGATTAGAAAATCTGATGGAATTGGCAAAAGAAAGTTTAGAAATAAAGAGAAAGGTTTTAGAAAAATTCACAGAAGGAAATTTGTATCCTTATTCAAAATTTTACCTCAGAAATATAAAGGAGAGATTTGGTTGTTACTGGAAAAATCATTTTTCGACTATTGGCTTAGTGGGAATGAATGAAGCTTGCCTTAACCTTTTTGGCGAGAACATTGCTACAGAAGAAGGAAGAAAATTTGCAATTAAAGTTTTGGATTTTATGAGGGCTAAACTAATAGAATTTCAGGAAGATACAGGTAATAATTATAATCTAGAAGCTACGCCAGCGGAGAGCACATCATATAGGCTTGCAAAAATAGATAAAGCAAAATATCCCAATATAATCTGCGCAAACGAAGAAGAATACCGAAAAGGAGCGGAGCCATTTTATACAAATTCTACGCAATTGCCAGTAAATTATACCGATGATGTTTTTGAAGTGCTGGAGTTACAGGAGGAATTGCAGACAAAATATACTGGGGGAACGGTTCTTCATATATTTGTAGGGGAAAGAATTGAAGATGCTGAGGCAGTCAAAAATTTAATTCGTAAAATATGCGAGAACTATCGTTTACCATATTTTACAATTACTCCAACCTTTAGCATTTGTCCATCTCATGGTTATTTGGCTGGAGAACATGAAATATGTCCAAAATGTGGGAAAAAGTGTGAGATATACTCCCGTATAGTTGGATATTTAAGGCCCATTGAGCAATGGAATAAAGGCAAACAGGAAGAGTATCATCTTAGAAAAGCATTCAAAGTATGATTATTGGTGGATTTCAAAAATTCTCATTGATAGATTATCCTGGAAAAATAAGCTGTATTGTATTTACTCAAGGTTGTAATTTTAGATGTCCATATTGTCACAATCCCGAGCTCATTCCATTTACGCCCTTGGTGAAAATTAAAGAAGAAACAATATTGTCCTTTTTAGAAAAAAGAAAAGGAAAAATAGATGCTGTCGTAATAACTGGCGGAGAGCCAACTATACATCAAGATCTGCTAAAATTTATTCAAAAGATTAAGGAGATAGGTTATCTAATTAAATTGGACACAAATGGAAGCAATCCAGAAATGCTGGAAATAATAATAAATCATAATTTGGTGGATTACATAGCAATGGATATAAAGGCTCCGCTGGAAAAGTATAGAGAGGTTATTCATTCAGTTATTAGCCTGGAGGAGGTTAAGAGAAGCATAAGAATGATTATGAATTCTGGTATAAAATATGAGTTTCGAACAACTGTTGTAAAATCACAGCTTAGTAAGGAAGATATTATCAACATAGGAAAATTAGTAGAAGGAGCCGAATTGTATATTTTGCAAAAGTTCATTCCTTCCAAAACCTTAGACCCTAATTTTTCCAATGAAAAAACATATTCTGATGAAGAATTTAAGGATCTACAGAGGAAACTTGAGAAGTTTGTATGTAGGTGTTTAATAAGGTAGTATTTTTAAATGAAGTGGATTTGAGCAAATGGACCTAATATGTTCAATGTTTTACTTTCAACTGAAATTCAACACAGCATATAAATTTGGGTTTGTGAGAAGATTTCGATATTTTTCTTTATCAGAAAAGCCTGCAATTATTTCAGAAATTCTGAACAAAGCAAGAAACTTGGAAAGCTACTGCTTGCCATCTCAATGTTCTTTAAAAAATTCGGTTTGCTGTAAATAAATCTACTAACCGAAATTTTTTTATATTACAGTTAATTGTAGAAAAATATGGCACAGTTAGAAGGAGTAAAATATGATGTTGACTGAATTGAAACCAAATGAATTGGCTAGGATTGTAGCAATAGAAGGTGGACACGGCCTTAAACACAAATTAGCTCTGAGAGGAATAGTTGAAGGTGCTTTCGTCAGGCTAATCTCTTCTCACGGGCCAATAACCATTGAAGTTGACAGAAATATCGTCTGCATTGGTAAAGGTATAGCAAGAAGAATAAGGGTAGAAAGGGTGATAATATGAGGAAAAAATTATCTGAAATGAATTATGGGGAGGAAGGTATAGTAAAAAGTATAGAAGAAAGCTTGCGAAATAAAGTAGCGGGAATGGGCATTAGGGTCGGCACAAAGCTTAAGATGGCAACAAAACAACCTATAAAAGGGCCAGTAGTTGTAACAATAGATAGATATTCTATTTCTTTAGGATTGGGCATTGCTGATAAGATCATTGTAGAGGTGGAAGAGTGAAAATATTGCTTATGGGAAACCCAAATGTTGGTAAAAGTGCCATTTTCAATCGCCTTGCTGGAGCAAAAGTTATGGAATCAAACTATCCAGGTACAACCGTTGATTACATAAAAGGATACATGAAATTGGAGAATAAGGATATTGAGATCATAGATGTGCCTGGAACATTCTCTCTTGAACCAAAAGATAAAGCTGAGGAAGTTGCAGTAAAGATGCTTAAGGAAAATAAAGATGCGGTTGTCATTTGTGTAATAGATTCTACAAAATTGGAGAGAGGGCTTTACCTTGCACTTGAAATAATTGAAGAAGGTTATCCTGTTATAATTGCATTAAATATGTGGGATATAGCAAAGGACAAGAATATATGGGTCGATATAGAGAAGCTAGAAAATATACTTGGAGTACCTGTTGTAGCTACAGTTGCAGTGAGTGGAGAAGGGATAAAAGAGTTGGTATCTAAGATCAAAGAAGCTTCTCCAGTGAATATTGAAAGAATTGTAGAAAGGGCTGGAGGTTTAGAAAAATGAAACTCACCGTAGATGAAAGATGGGATTTGATTGATAAGATTACAAAGCAAGTTGTAAAGTATGGAGAATACAAGTACACTTTGAAAGATGCAATAGCAGAACTTACCGTTAAACCACTAACCGGCATACCAATTGCTATTGCAGTGCTCTATGGATTCTGGGCATTCTTTGGTGCGTTTGCAGGCTTTTTTACAGATGGATTCTTTGTTAAGTTATTCGATAACCATTGGCTACCTTGGTTACAGGAGGTCTTTCCAGGAAAAGGCGGATGGCTTTACTATATCTTCGTTGGAGATCCTAAAGCAGATAATTGCTTCGAAGCCTTCGGAATGCTTACAAGTGGTCTTTTTGTAGCAATTGGCGTTGTTTTGCCTGCAATAATCGCTTTTTATCTATTCCTTATAATATTGGAGGATAGCGGATATCTACCCAGACTTGCAGTGCTCATTGATACAGTATTGCATAAAATAGGATTACATGGCTTTGCTGTGGTTCCTATGATTCTTTCGTTAGGATGCAACGTTCCTGCAGTTGTAGCGACTAGAACTTTAGAAACAAAGAAACAGCGCTTCATGATGGCTACATTGCTAGCGATATTCATACCTTGTGGTGCCCAACTTGGTATTATGCTCGAAGTAATTCCAGAATATGTTGGTCTCGTGATGATATACCTACTGACTGGATTTTTTGTCTTCGGCTTTGTCCTTAACAAGTTAATACCAGGTAGATCGCCAGAGATTCTGCTGGACATACCACCATATCAAATGCCAATTGCAAGAAATGTGAGACGGAAATTGTGGGTAAGAGTAAAGAGCTTCTTTACAGTTGCTATTCCATTCGTTCTTTTAGGTGTGATAATTGTCAATATAATGTACTTAACCGGCTTCTTGGATTGGCTGGCTAATTTGCTTGAGCCTATCCTATGTGGATGGTTTGGAGTACCCAAAGAGACGGTAGGGCCATTAATAGCGGCATTCCTAAGAAAAGACTTGGCGGTAGCACAGCTTTCCGCTATTGAGATGACTACATATCAACTTGTAACTTCAGTTGTTCTTGTCAGCTTATACTTTCCATGCGTAGCAACCTTTGCAATGCTGATAAAAGAAGGTAGGGAAGAAGGCTTGAAAGGAGTTTTGCAGTATTTGTTTGGTAGCCTTTTAGCGCTAATTACGGTGGTTTTTCTTTGGGGTGGGTTGGTTCACCTCATATGGATCATCTTGGGGGTGGCATAATGGGTAATGAAGTAAAATTTATGATAGGGCGCATATACTTTGCAATATTTGGACTCGTAGTATTTAGTATTGGCATACTAGAAATATTATTGGGCTTAACGGGAAGGAGCTTTGAATGGGGAATAATGGAAATGTCTGGAGAATTCTTGCTTTGGCGAGGGCTAATATTATTTTTTGCTGGGGCATTCTATCTTTCAAGCATTAAGAATTTCACAGATATTCATCAGCTAGCAAAAGTAGTGATAGCAAGTGTAATGATATGGATCATTGCAGGAGTAAAGATATTTAGCATGATACTAGAATCAATTCCGGGAGAAGAAGGGTGGGTAAATACCCTTGAAGGTTTCTTAGAAAGCTATTCAGCTCCGTATATTCCATCACTGTTCCTCCTGCCATTTTCTCTTGTTGTGCTTTATTACATTAGATCGTCAGGAGAAATGCTTAAAGAGGGGCGGAGATGAAAGACAAAACATTTGTTATAATATCAATAATGCTAATTATAGTTTTAGCATTAATGATTATCGCTAACATATATCCTTTTAAGAAAGGATCTACACCTTACAATACCATACCAACTGCTGATTTTAGCTACCTGCCCAAGTTAATAATGTTTAGAGATGAGCTCATACATTTTGTTGATAACTCGAGCGATAGCGATGGAAAGATAGTTGAATGGAGGTGGGATTTCGATAATGATGGAATTATTGATTCCACTGAACAAAATCCCAGCTATAGATATGAAAAAGCTGGCACTTATATTGTAAACTTGACAGTAGTAGATGATGATGGTGCAGTTTCCTATTGTGAAAAAGAGATAGAAGTATATAACTTAGGAGTTTTGGTTATAGCCCATGGCTTTCCAGGAAAATGGAGTCAGAGCGTAATAAATTGTGTAAGTAAAATTTCTTTACCAGTTCCAATTGAGGTAGGATTCCTAGAATATGTTCCATGGAAGTCTATTAAGGATGCTTATGAAAGTTTGAAGGAGCAGGATGTTGATAGAATCATAGCCATTCCCCTCTTTATATGTGGAAACTCTACCCACACCCATGAGATTTATGAAGCTTTGGAAGAGTTAGGAACAGATTTGCAGATCTTTTGCACCAATGCTCTTGAAGATCATCCTCTTTTAATTGATATACTCATTGATTATGGAAAGATGCTCTGCGAGGATGATCCTCATAATCCATTTGATAGGAAGGTTGATCCAAGGGATGCAACCCTAATCTTTTATGGGCATGGCGATCCTGGTGATTATGGGAAAAATTGGATTTCTCTGGCTGAATCTATTAAAGAAGAAATAGAGAAAAGAGGTGTTTTCAAGGAAGTGAAGTACTGCTTCATGCATGGTAAAGGTTTAAGGAAAGCTGTTAAAGAAGCAAAGGGTCATCCATTGGTTGTGCCATTATTTATTGCTCGTTCTCCATTCTCGGAGTTACCTATTAGAATAGCCCTTTTGGGATACCTTATAACTGGAAGATGCGAGTATGATGGCAAATACCTTGTTGATCATCCAAATATTCCTATATGGATAGAGATGCAGTTTTACAATTACAAGAATGTAACGGTGTGGTCAAATTGTTAGAAATGGAAGGGAAGGTGTTAACATGAGAAAGCTATTGATGATAACAATCCTGTTAACCATGATAATCATGGTTAATTCAGGAATGGCTATTGCCTACATCCTCTACATAGAGTCTGAATTAGTACTTCAAATGGAACAGGATGTTATAATAGCCTATGACACCCTGAAGCTTCCTGGGTTAACAGAAAGAAAAGC
>Ga0190363_1002507_pt1 | contig 10432 bp, 11 predicted proteins | sample 48721867_MG_FD_161272 | JGI IMG/M metagenome (GOLD analysis project Ga0190363, IMG submission 161272) | Hydrothermal vent microbial mat bacterial communities from Southern Trench, Guaymas Basin, Mexico - 4872-18-6-7_MG | ecosystem: Environmental > Aquatic > Marine > Hydrothermal vents >...
AATTTGATAATGCTTCTAATAATTATTTGTTTATTTATTTCCCTATGTTGGTTTGTGATGATAGGCCTGCCTCCTCTTCCTTTATCACTATATTTTATAACCTTTTTTATAAATATTGGAAATTTGTGAAGCATATTCTAGAGAATCTTGTAGATTCCAGAGAGATATGGAGTATCTGAAGACTGAGATCTTATCTTGAAGTAGTTGAAAATAACAGCTTATTGTCCCAGTAGTCTTAATCTAAATGCCGTTAAAATGGCTTTTGGGGGAAGTATCCATTCATAATATTCTAAGAGGGATTTCATGGCATTATCTATAATGTTTAGGTATTGATATATTTTGATAGGAGGAAAGTTTGCATAATTTTCTAATAAGAAATATATTCCCATATCTTTTAATGAGGAAGGAATTTAAGGAAAATTATTTCTGCGAAGACTTGGAATAGGTATTTGGTTGAAGGTTAGGAGAGTCTGTTGAGGATTGAAAAAATGGATTCTTTTATAGTTATTTATATAACAATCAAAAATTTTTTATAGACTAGTTATATATCTAGATTGTGATGGTATGTTAATTAAATATCTGCTTTCAAGGTTTGGAGGTTCGGTGGTTACTAGAGGTGAGGTTGAGGATGTTTGTAAAAAGTTTAAGGCTAATCCTAGGAATACGATAAATTATATGATAACTTATGGTTATTTGGTTAGGATTCTTAGGGGTTTATATTATGTTAAGACTTATGATGAGTTTAAGTTTGAGAAATCTATGGATGTTTATAGGTTGATTTTTCTTGGGATGGATAGGCTTAAGATAAACTGGTATTTTGGTTTATATACAGCCTTGCTTTTAAACGGTTTATCTCATGAATTTTTTGGAACTATATTTGTATTGAATAATAAAATATTTAGACCGAAGGAAATAGTTATTGGGGGTGAAAAAGTTAAGTTTATTAAGTTGAAGAATAAGCTTTTCGGATTTGGAGTAGTAAGTAAGAATTCTTTAAGATTTTCTGATCCTGAAAAGACTGTTCTAGATTTTATCTATATATTTAGATATAGGGGGGTGGCTGAGGAGAGGATAATTTCTATGCTTGAAGACTATTCTAAGAGTTTAGAGAAGAGTAAAGTTAAGGCTTATTTGAAGTTTTATCCAAAAACTGTTTCAAGGGTTGTTGAGAATGCGGGAATTATCTGAATTCGTCTCGTTTGTCTCTAGGAAATCTGGAGTTAAAAATGTTAGTTTAATAGAGAGCGATATAATTCTTCATAGAATGTTGAAGGAAATATATTCCTCAGAGCTTAGTGAAAAACTATCTCTTTAAAGGAGGAAGTCTATTCATAGTTAGACTTCCTAAGGAATTTGAGAATTTCTTGAAGGGATTTTTAACAATCCTGAGAAGAATAGCAACTTTGGCCTGTGAAAGAGGGTTATAGGGACATAGTATAGTACTTGTTTCTTAGAAACATTATAGGTTAACTATATAGATTGTCTTTATTGTAATCTTTAAATACTGTTTTGTATATCATTTTATTATGGTGTCATATGTTTATTTGGATGGTAGGTTTATTGAATTGCCTTATAGTTTCTTTGATATTGTTGACTTGTTTAGTAGGGATTGGTTTGGGCCTTTTAGACTTGTTGAGAATCTTGTTGGAAGGATTCTTGGAAATATATTGGATGTGAAGCTTTATGCCTCATATTTAAATTCTAGGAAAAAGATGTTTATAGTGGAGTATATAGTTAGGTTTGAGGATAGAGGTCATAGTGAAAGGATTGGAATAAAAATAGTATGTGCAGAAGATCCTAGAGCAGCGTTAATGGAATACTATAGAGCAGAGAAAAGAGGTAAAATTAAAAAATATATTTTAAGATAATTAGTTTATAAAGAACTTCAATTATATTCCTAGAAATATATCTTCGTTTCTTCTAGACATTATGCTTTATGAAATTTTAGAGTTCATTGGGGCTAACTTTCTTTTATCACTTTGCATAGTATATCAAAATCCTCCTTTGTTATTCTAATTATTGATATCTAAAGATATAAAAGGCGTGAAATTCAGAATTGATAGATATATTATTTTAAATTCTTTTATTTTTAGTAGGTATATGTTTAACTAGGAGTTGTAGGGGAGTTTGAGGTGGAGGTAAAGTATATCTCTGATCTATATGAAGCGGGGAAGATTTATTTTCAGTCGCGGGGTATAGCTTGGTTTAGTGTAGAGGCTATAAATAGGGTGATAAAATTTTTAGACTCATATAAAGAATTTGTGGATTCATCGGTTATGGATAATGTTGGGATACTTAGAGGATTAAAGTTTGCTAGTACTGGAAGGGAAACTGGCTATATTTTAAAGTTTTTATGGTATATTGGATTTCTTAGTTGTAGATATTGTAGAGGTAGGTTTTATTATAAGTTAAATACTGTAGGGTGGAAATATTATAGATTGTATTGTAGGGATGAGAGAAGGGCATTCATATATTTATATCGTATTATAACGAGTAGATGGGAACCACTTTTAAAGATTTTAGAGTACTTGAAGTCTAGGAAATATGCTTCGGCTAAAGAGATTGAGAGAGATCTTGGAGGAGAGATGGAGTATTGGACAAGTATTATGGCAAAGTTTGGTTTTAGAATTAGATCGGTTAAGAAACCGTATAATAGTTTTGTTATAGGACAGATGTTTATCCCTTTAATGCGTGAATTTGGATTGATAGAAGGTGGGAGAAAATGTCGAATAACAGATGAAGGGAAAAATGTTTTGAATGAAAGAAGAGATTCGTATGATGTGATTAGAACTAGGCCTAATGAACCTTTAATCTACGCGGCTATATGTAATATATTGTTGGCAAGGGAGCCGGTGCTTATATCGCCTTGGATAGATTTAAAGACTGCACAAAATATAGTGAAAGGAATAATGTATGGAATAAATAAGTATACAGAGATAAGGAGTTTAAGAATAGTGATAGGTTCTCTAGAATCTAAAACAAGAGAAGCTATTAAAATATTGACTGAACTAAAGGATCGTATTGAAATAGAGATTAGATATGTAAAGAGGAGAGAGATAAGCCTACATGCAAAAACGTATAGTAATGAAGAGAAAGCTATAGTGAGTTCGGCAAATCTGTTATATCGGAGTCTTTGGAAAAATTTTGAACTCGGAATATATTTATATCAAATACCTTCAATACTTCAGCAAGCAATGGAGGAAATTTGGCAGCAAGCTCAACCATATAGGCTTAATTCTCTTATTTAGTATTTTAATGAAATTTGTTGAAACCTAAAAATAATCTTATATATTCTTAGGCTATCTATAATGTATGAAATTCCATAAAATAGTGCTCTACCGTATAATAAAGTTTCTTTTAGTTGAGGCTATGAAGGGTAAAATAGGTATGAATCTTTATAGGATATATTTAGCTCTTATGTATCCGGGTACAAATTTTACTGAAATGAGCCTAAAAGAAGAATTAAAAAATCTTGAGAGAATGAGGAGAAGAGAGAAGGAAAGATTGCGATGACTGTAGTTGATACGAGTATCGTTGTAGAAAGATATGAGAAAGGAGAGAAGATAAGTGAAGAATATTGCGGAAACCTACACTTGTAGAATTTCCACCAATAATATTAGAAATTTTATGGGAGGTTTAGTACTCAGAAGAGGGAATGTTTGGTGAGGTTAAGTTAACATGGTTAACTTAAATTAATTAAGTATAAATAGTTGTACGTATATTTTTACTTGGGATGAAAATGAGTGATATAGAGTTGAGAGATATTCTTGAAAAGATTAGTAAAAGGCATGAGATACTGGCTAATCCATATAGATTGCTGATACTGGCTATACTTTATTCACATAAAGAGATTTCATGGAGTAGGTTGGTTGAATTCATAGAAGAGGTTTTAAAGTTGAAGGTAAATCCCAATGCTATAAATTTTCACTTAACAAGATTAATTGAAGCAGAGTTACTCACTAAAAGCATCTTGGGAAGAAATACTATCTATAAGGTAACCCCTAGGATCGAGGAGTTTAAAGGAGATTTGGAAGAAATAATTAAACTTTTAGAGACATTAAACCTTTAGAATGCACATTTTTACCTCTCATGTCCACCACTTTTACATTCCTTCTGAAAATTTCCAAAAGGCGTAACGATATGTTTCTATCTATGTAGATCTTCGTCCCCTTTATTTTTCCGTCTTCCTCAACTCCATGCTGAATTAACTTTATCAATGCTTCCCCACTTCCAGTGAGGTCTGGCCCAAGAAGTATTATGTACCTTATCCTAGGATTTGCGAGGATATTTCTGACGAGATAGTTCAATCCATACGTCGTATAGAGATTTCCTATAACGCTGTACAGGTTCGTGGACAAAAGCTTTTTGACGATCTCTTTCTTCATCCACAGCGTACAGATGCCTATGTTCTTTTTTACGTTTCCAATTACGAGTTCGTCCCTAAAGTACAGTGGCCACTCCATGTTACCAGCTTTCTTTATATATCACAGTAAAAACAACTTTTATTTTCTACGTTGACTAGGATCTAACTTTTCGGAACGAGTAAAACGGTCAAAAATTCGATTCACGACTTGCTCGTAGACTCTAAGGAATAGTAGAGCCAGAACTTCCTTAGTTGCTAACGCTTTCAACAAATCGCCGCTTACCGTGTCTGAGATCTCAATCTTGTACCAATACCTTTCCAAACTCAATGAGGCACCCTCTTCCTCGAAGGGGAAGGGTAAGAGTTTATCCCTGTTGGAAAGAACGAGCGTTGCAGCAACCTCGCTGGGAGACTCATCCAACCCTTTATTCTTTATAATCTCTTCAGCAATGGGTAAGTACAACTCTGCCAGTTCTTTCTCAGTGACCAAAACAGTTCTAGCAGTCTTTCCTACGGTATAATCCGTTAACTTTCTAACGGGTATTACACCATGCTCTACATCTTCTCTTGTCAAGTCTATCAGGGCCTGTGGAAATATTCCTAGTCTTTTGGCATCCTCTAGAGCTTGAAGTACAGCATTTTTCATTTCTTCTACCGAAGTTCTTCTTTTCACGAATCCTCTTCCATCAGGTAAGTCGAGGTATGTAAGCACATAAGGTCCTAGCGGTATTCTTCCATGTTGTATAACTTCGCCCAAGACCCAGCCTAACTTTCCCCTTTTCTCCAGAACCTCCACTGGATACTGTAGGTATTTACTCCCAACTTTCATTTCTATCATGGTCTCGATTGCCATAATAGGTGATCGAACGAGCCATATAAACGTTTTTAAGTAATCCAAAAGCCTTGCCTTTTCAACACCACGCTCCTTTAGTTTGTAGCTTATGTAGGTTAAAGGAGTAGAGATGGCCAGGTAGCTTGAAATTAAAGCTGACATAACGCTCAACGGATCATCTGGCCTTGATTTGTATAGGTACAATTGGAAAAGGAAAACGGGCAAGTATCCTCTCCAGAACGCTAAGTAACTCCTCCATGAGTCGGCTCCTTCAATCTCTAAGTTTTCCCTTGCTTTATGGGCAATTTTTCTCATATTTCTGTTGATAAGAAGGTTCAACCCATACCTCCACAATCGGTCTGGAACGTACCTTGCAATCCTTCCTAAACTGCGGTGCTTCCTACAATACTCGTCTTTTATTTTCTCAGCTATTCTCCAATTCCTCCCGATTACAAGCTCCTTTAACTCTGCTCTACTGATCTCTATGTCTTGGCGCTTAAGGTAAGATGACAACGCATCGTAAAGTCCATGCTTCTCTAGTACACGATTTAGAACTAATGGGTAAGGCGGTAAATTAGTAACGACCCACTTCATTTCGTCATCATCCAGCAAAAGGAAAGGCCGAAAGGTTACGGTTTCTGTCGCAAAGCGTTTTGCGGCGTTTGGGTTAGAACATCTGAGTGTTTTGTAAGCTAAGTAAGCGGTTAACGCCTCTAGAGTTGCCTTGTACTCTGGCCTATCGAGGTTCAATATGGAGTGAAGATACCTTGCCTTCGCTGTGGGTAACTTGTGCCACGGAGTCGTTTTTATCGTATACAGAGCTAAACACAAATCTTTCTCATACATTTGATGGAAATCTACTGAATTTTTCATGCTGAATCTTAATTGTGCGTGTTTATTTAAATTTATTACTAAATAATAGTAAATAAATTTCTAGAGAAGGTAAATCTTAACTACTACTTCGTAGTACAAAACTTTAAATACAAAAGATATTCAATTTTTAATTGAAGGCTATGCCTACGTTAGACCTTACTTACAAGCCTAAGCCTAATGTAAAAGGTGAACTTAGCGATAGAGAGATTGGAATAGAGATAAGCAACGTAGACCCGCGTACCAAAAACACGTTACGTAACGTAATCATAGCTTCCGGTGCAGCTGTTGTTGGAGGTATTGCTGGTTATTTAGCTTGGAAAGCTTATAATGACAACTACAAGCAAACTTTGGAAGCGTATGCAAGACAAAAAGGTTTGCCGAAAGATTTTGTTGACATCGCTAAGCAAATGGAAGATAATGCTGAGAACAGAAAAAAAGTAGATGTGGTCGCTTTAACCCTAGAACTTTACGGAAGTAAGGATGAGCTTAAAGAAGCTTTGAAACAGAAGTTCAAAGATGGAAGTTTAAATGAGCTTAACAACTTGGATGGGGATGCCTTTCCACAGGTAAAACTAAGCGACCAACAAATCGTTGAAAAGGATGTTGGTGGGAATCCTTTAATACCAAACCCTAACCTCGCGTATGCGCTCAACAATGGTTTACCGAAGGAATACCTTTACTTAGTCAAACCGTTGGATGCTGATGGAGTAATGCAACCAGAAGAAAGAGGGTTCAACGATGTACTGATAGCTTATAAAAAACTGTTGGCAATTCAGACTTTGTTGGATTATTTAGAAGCGAAATCGAAGGATGGTAGGATTACGAATGATGAGTTGCAACAGGCTAATAATTTCTCCTACTTAGTTGAGAGGATTTATTCTGTGATAAGCGAGGAAGAACTTGCTAAAGATAAAATCAACGATACAGACTACGCCGCTAAACTGGGTTTAAAACTGGGCTTTGATAGAGTAAAGGCTAGCAATGCGACTGCATTTGCCATCGCAGAATATGGAGTAGCTGTTAAAGAGTTAAACCTTCCTTTAGAGCTAGAGGCTTTAAGGTTGTTGACTGAGGGAACCCAAACTCCGAAGTACGGTGACAAGCTTGTAAACTTTGAGCCAATAGTTTTTCGTTCAGTCGATGGTAACGATTATGTATTGGTCATAAACAAACCGAGAAACACGTGGATGTTGGCAAGACATTTAAGGAACATTAGAGACTCTGGCTTTGACGTGATTCAGCATCCAGAGATGTTTGAAGGAATAAACACTAAAATCATTGCAAATGCCTGGTCTTTATTCGATGCCGAGTATGGAATAAGCTTCATGGAAAAGGAGAAGGGTAGAGTCATTAAGCCGACTGATAGTGATGTTTGGGATTTGATGATGCTTCAATGGAAGCTTTACTCGCAGTTTGCACCACAGCTTGGTGGTGGGGATAAGCTTTACAACAGAGATTTTCCATGGTACGATAGCGATAAGCTGGAAAATCTTTATCCAGATCCTAACGTTAGAAGACAAGCCCTACTCTTTTTATGGTACTTGCCTAATGCAACGTTTGACATGGAAAGGCAGAAAAAAGTAACTGGAGTAGAAGGTGCAAAGATTGGCTTGGAGCAGGCATGGGAGGAGTATCAAAAGATTGTTGAGTTATATCCTGATGGAAAATTAAGAAGTCATATAACAAAAGAGGACGTAAATTTAAGATATTACTTTTATGATTGGATAATAGATAGAGGACATCATGGACTTTCTAATACATGTTTACAATTTGAAGGGGTTGATGTTACTACACTCTTAAATATAGTACCTAAGTATCCAATTAATTTCTGGCAATATTTGAAAGACTACAATGGCTTAGACCAATACCTTACACAAAACTGGGAATACTGGGATTTAGTAAAGGCGATAGTTAGTTATGAAAGATGGAACGCCACAGAAATAGAAGGTTCTTACATAGAAAGAGATGTTTTGAAGATGTTTGGATTTCCGTACTGGGGTATCGGGATAAAACCAAATCCGCCTGGGACGCCAGTAGGAGAATGGGCAATAACTCTTCCACAATATATATTTGATGGATTAAAGGAAAAGTTTGGTAGTGATTCAATCTTTCATGCACCTGGAAACATTTTTGGTTTATACGCATGTAAAGATGGCTTAATACAAGACGGGATGCAAGAGGTATTCGTAATGATACCTCAAACTACTGATCGGATTTACCTCATGAAAAAACCTTAAAAAAGAAGTCCAGGAAAAGATCTATCAAATTCCTTGATTTGATTTTTCCTTCCTCAGAAGCAATAATTGAAGTTTCTGTGTTAACAAACCCAACAGGTGGGTCGCAGAAGTAAGATTTTCCACCGTAGTTGATTATCGTACCTTGCTGTTTGCATGTTCCATCTCCACCTATTTCAGATGTGTAACAACACCAATTAGGTTCACATTGCTCGTTACTTGAACAGGAGGGTAAAGGTTTGCAAGTATAATCATCAGAACCTTTAGGTGGCGCTGGAAAACTACAACTTCCGCTTGGGCAATCACAAACTAGCTTTGTATGCGTATTCGGATCGTATCCAGAACAGTCATCATCATTTCTACATTCAACACACTTATTGTCAACACAATAAGGTCTGTCGGATGGACAGTCAGCATTTGTACAGCATTCATAACCGCTTCCACTTTTCCATTTACCATCGCAACATATACCAGCACGAGTTACCCATCTTTCTTGCGAGTCATCACCGCAGCAATGAGCACTACCTTTGTTTCCAGATAAATACCTTACACTAACTCTAGAATCCCAATAATGACCATGACACTCGCACTGTAATCTTAAATAATCATCATCAGTTTTCATCTTTACCCAATCATTACCATCACAAATGTAATTACTTTCACCACAAGATTTTTCATCACACTTGGAATCTGAATCGCACCATACTCCGTAGTAAACACATCCCTTTTCGATTTTACAATCCGCACAACTAAAGCCCGGTGTGTCCGCTATGCATTCTCCATTTATCCAAAGGACACCTGGTTCGTCACATAGATCCTTACTACAATCCCTAGAACTATAACTACAATCACTATAACAAATGTTTGCTACTGAACCTTCACACCATCCAGTTTCCGGTGCTTTCTCATCGCATTTGTTTGCTGCACCGCACGCAGATTCGCATTTAACGTTATGATCTTCATAACCACATGCATGCGCTTCGACTTGCTTTTTCCCACTACACTTAACACATTTCCCTTCGCTTGCATCCCACTTGCCTTCAAATTCACCGTCGCAAAGAGGATTCCATCTTAATTTACAAATGTCTTTATTACTACAACTTTTTTTCCATTTGGCTTCTTTTACATAACATTGACAAGTTTTTCCATATATACTACCCGTACATTGGACAGAGTTAGCATCATATACATCATATAATTGACCCGCTGCACAACCCAAATCACAACCACCAAGATCCCACATCCAATCATACACAACTACAGGCTCACTAACACAATCAATCCCCGAAGTACAGTTTCTACCAGATAAACATCTGTTGTAAAACGTTCCTTGAGAAAGATGACAACTCTCACTTATACTAACAGTCAACACAAGAAATGCTATTGCTAAATTTACAAGAAGTTCTAGTAGCTTCTTATGAACCATTTTAACACCCTTCTTAAACCCCTTCCATCTTTTCCACTACAGTATAAGATTTGATTGTCCTTTATCAAAAATATTCCATAATGAGTTGTATTAAGACTGTTACTATAGATCAAGTATGCGTCTATACCATCGATGGTAGTAGTTTTCATACTTTCAACAATACTTTTAAAAATTTGTGTAATGTTATTCAAATACTGTTCTGCATGTATTGGACTAGAGAAAGTTAATTCCTGTAGGGAGTACCATCTCTCCTTTTTACGAAGGTATGTTCCACGAACGTATTTTATCGTATACACTTTTCCCTCGACTAACTCTGGTGGTTTAGTCATAAACATTACAGGCCGAATTTCTTCAACTGAAATTTTTTCGTAAGGGAGAAAGAAAAGTAAAATCCAAGTACCAAACACCACAAGTCCTACGATCGAAAGTAAAGATAGAATGTTCCTTTTTCTCATCTTCCTCATGAATATCTAAATATTTTTATGAGCAACGCCTCAAATAAAAGTATTTTTCTAAGCTATTTGTTATCTAGTTGAAAATAAACTAGTTTATTTCAATTTCTTTATCAAGAGTAGTGTTAATTTATTGTTTAAGAAGTAATACTAAATAATAGCAACCTATTCTCCATTCTCTTATTTTTCTATAGTCCTTCCTAAAATAAGGTAAAAAGACAGTAGAACTGAAAATTAGTTTTGTTTTTTTTT
>Ga0190363_1002510_pt1 | contig 10425 bp, 9 predicted proteins | sample 48721867_MG_FD_161272 | JGI IMG/M metagenome (GOLD analysis project Ga0190363, IMG submission 161272) | Hydrothermal vent microbial mat bacterial communities from Southern Trench, Guaymas Basin, Mexico - 4872-18-6-7_MG | ecosystem: Environmental > Aquatic > Marine > Hydrothermal vents > Microbial...
CATCTACCGACCCTCCTTATGAAGGAGTTAAAAAGCCCTTGGCCTGAAAAGCTCATTCCGTATATTCGACATTGACTCGGAAAACTTTAAAGCATTTTTCATCCTGATTTTAAGCTAGAGTCAGAAGACCTTTTGACCTAACCCCCTGTCCCCCTTCCCCGCGGGGGAAGGGGGAATCCTTCGAATGGAGAAAACGCTTCGGCAAGGGATAGAGTAAACTCCCCTCTCCGTGTCGGAGAGGGGATGGGGGAGAGGTCAGAAAAGCCATGAAACTTATTTGATTCTTGCTTAGTCGAGAGTCCAGAGTCGAAAGTCTCTTTTATCCCTCGACTCTCATCCCTTGTCTCTCGACCCTTGTCCCTTGACCTTATCATTGTGTGAGAGGCTTATTTTATGTTAAAGTTCCCGGCGATTATGGCGATTTATTGTAGTGAAGATCCCCCTGGGAGGAGATATATGATAGATGGTGTCGCCAATTCGCCCGTCCAACCTCAGTATCAGTTCAGGGATATCGGTCGTGAGATCCTAATGGAAATGAATCAGGAGTTATCCGATAACATAGATCAGGCGAAAGAGATGGTCAAAAATTCGATCAATATGGCCATGAACACGAAAAGGAGGGTAGGCCAGGTTGTCGATAGACTCGTCGCCTCCAAACAGGCGCGGGTGAGAGAGAGGATATCAGGTGCGAGGGAGCGGTTCGAGGCGATGATCGCCTTAAGGGAAAGGAGAGCTCAGAGATATAGGCGTATATCTCAGGAGAGATTCAGTCAGATAGCAGATCAACTCCTCCCGTTAGCCGTTGCCGCCAACTATTACGCTAATCCCCTCGCGGAGTGATTTTATCATCCTTCCTTGTAATCATCCATCCTCTCATTCCGATCTCCTGGCACTTTACGAGAGCCGCCGGGAAAGCCCACTCTTTTAAGGGAAGGAACGAGGAACCAGGAGAGAGGAGCGAGGATTTTCATTTCCTCGTTCCTAGTTCCTTTCTCCTCGTTCCTCCGATGTAAGCCGCTTCTATGAAGGAGGAAGCCCACCCTCTTTAGGGGTGGGAGGAGGTCACGGCTATCAGTTGACGGCGATGGAGGGGTGTGTTATACTCTAGGGGAAACAGGGAAAGAGATGGTGTCCCGTAGATGTTAGAGGTCGATTTCTGCGGTATACAATTTCGCAATCCCCTCCTCCTGGCTCCGGGGCCGTTCTCGGACGAGATGAGATGGGTGGTGAGGTTCGTAGAGGCAGGAATCGGTGGGGTGGTGTTGAAATCCGCCGTCTCGGATTCCCTCTCCCATATGCGTAGATGGCCCCGCCCCAGATATCGCCTTCCCTTCGGCCTGATCCGAAACTTCGTGCTCTATTCGTTTGAACAGGCCTTCAGGGGTGAGACGGAGGATTATCTGAAACTCATCCGTGAGTCCAAAACCCTGGGCGTGCCTATCATAGCCAGCCTCCTGGCTGCGGAGATGGAGGAGTGGATCGATTTAGGACTGAGGATACAGGAAGCTGGGGCGGACGGGCTGGAGCTGGACATATCCTGCCCTCATACCTCCGGCGACACATATGCCGCCGAGTTCAGGATGTATGTAGAGGTGACCCTGAAGCTCTCCGAGGTGCTTTCCATACCGGTTATACCTAAGCTGAAACCCACCATGGATAACGGTGCCTTAGCGGCAGAGCTGGAGCGCGCCGGAGCTAAGGCCATCACCGCCTGCAACAGGCTCACCGGAATCGACGTGGATCTCGCCCTGATGCGTCCCGTCATGCACGGATCCTATGCGGGATTCGGAGGTCCGTGGAGCAAGTTCCTCGTTTTCAAGCATGTGATGGAGGTGCGCCGGGCCACGTCGCTTCAGATAAGCGCATCCGGCGGGGTGACATCGGCAGAGGATGTGCTGAAGTACATCGCATTAGGAGCGAGCACCGTCCAAGTGCTATCGGCTTTCATGCTTAAGGGGGTGAAACTCGTCAGCGAGATATTGAACGATCTAAGACGGCTTATGGGAGAGATGGACATCAGGGATCTCAAGGAGATAAGGGGGATGGCAGCCTGGAATTTTATCCCCCCCGACGAGGTCGAGAGGGATCGACCGCTGAAATTCAAGGTTGACGTCGAAAGATGCACGGGATGTGGAAGATGTCCCACGGTCTGCAGATATGACGCGATATCCATCTCCGATAAGAAGGCGTTCATCTCCGCCGAGATGTGTGACGGATGCGGCCTCTGCGCTGAGGTCTGCCCGGCAGGGTGCATCTCGGCCGAAGAGGTGATCGGATGCGATCCAGGCCGGTTATAGCGATAGATGGCCCCGCGGGAGCGGGCAAAAGCACCGTGGCCAAAGAGCTGGCCAAAAAGCTGAGGCTTCTCTATCTCGATACGGGGGCGATGTATAGAGCTCTGACCCTGAAGGCGATCGAACTGGGCGTAAAGCCTGAGGAGGAGGAAAAGCTGGCGAGATTAGCCTCCGAAACCCGAATAGAGTTCGACCCGACTGGCGGACGCATCTTCATGGACGGCGAGGAGGTGACGGATCGAATCCGTTCTCCGGAGGTCGATAAGGTGATCTCCGATTACGTCAAGATCCCCGAGCTCAGAAGGGTGATGGTCCAAAAACAGAGGGAGCTCGGGAAGGAAGGAGGAGTCGTCGCCGAGGGCAGGGATATCGGGACGGTGGTCTTTCCAGAGGCTGATCTCAAGATTTACCTGGACGCATCGCCGCGGGTCCGCGCCCTTAGGAGGTGGCGCGAGCTTAAGGCGAAGGGAGTGGAGATCGATCTGGAGGAGATCGAGCGGGATATCATCGCCCGAGATCTCAAGGATTCCACCCGAAAGGTCGCACCTCTGAAACCCGCCCCCGATGCTATACGACTGGATACATCCGATATGAGCGTCGACCAGGTGGTCGAAAGGATAAAGGAACTCATGGAGAGGTGAGAGAAGGATGGTTGAGTTCAAGGAACCGCCCAATCGATATAGAACCCTTCAGATCATACACGGATTTGATGGGCTTATGAAGGGAGGAGATATCAGGGAGATAGAGGCCAGCCTTCGGAAGCTCAGGGAGATGGGAATCGGCGGGGTGGTCTGTAACGTCAGCTTCAGGGATTATCTGAGAAGCGAGGAGCAGTGGGAGATCTTCAGGCGCGGCCTCGAGGCAGCCGAAAGGCTCGGCCTTATCATATGGCTTTACGACGAGGAGGGCTATCCCAGTGGGGCCGCCGGCGGATTAGTGCTTGAGGGCCATCCGGAGTTCGAGGCATATGGACTGATCTGCAGCATACATGAGGTTAAAGGACCGGTCGTGATAGATGTGCATCTGCCTAAGGAGGGCAGAAAGCTGCATGCCGTCTGGTCCTATCGCATGCGAGGGGATAGGGTATCCCTCGATAACCCGATCAGGCTCGATCTGAACGGACGGATAGGGGAGTCGGAGGTTGGGGCGGGGAAATGGTGTGTGGCGGTGATCGCCGAGAAAACCATGTTCGAGGGCACACATTGTACGGCCAACGTCTACAAGAAGCGAAGGTATATAAACATCCTCGATAGAAAGGCGGTTGCCAGATTCATCGAGCTGACACACCAAGAGTATAAACGCAGGTTCCCGGATAAACTCGGTACTTCCATAGAGGCGATCTTCACCGATGAACCGTCCCTGATGACCGCCTATATACATCCCGACCCGGAGCCTAGATACGCCGCCGTGCCCTGGTGTGAGGAGTTCCCTGAGTTCTTCAGGAGGATAAAGGGATATGATATCGAGCCCAAGATCGTAGCGCTGTTCACCGATAAGGTCGATCCGCCCGATGAGGCCAGGAGGGTGAGATGCGACTATTATGATGCGGTCGCCAAGCTGTGTGCCGAATCATATTTCGGCCAGATACAGGATTGGTGCAGGGAAAACGGAATCGCCTCGACAGGGCATCCCCTCTGGGAGGAGGAGATCGCCCATCATGTGGCCTTTGAGGGAAGCCTTTTTGAGATCATGCGACGATTCGACATCCCGGGCATAGACATGCTCAGCTCGCGTCCTGAAAACGTCTTCAAGGGGAACGGATTTTTGGGCGCCAAGTTCGCCTCCTCCGCCGCTCACATTCAGGGTTTGGAGAGGGTGATGAGTGAAACCTCCGATCATATCGAGAGGACATCCGGCAGGGAGGTCAGCCTCGACGAGATGAAGGGCATCGCTGCCCTTCAGTTCGTCATGGGGATAAACGTGATAACCTCGTACTATCCCTGGGGAAGGATATCTCCGGATGAATACAGGGAGTTTAACGATTTTGTGGGGAGGCTCGCCTCGATGATGATCGGCGGAAGGCATGTCGCCGATGTGGCGGTTCTATATCCCATAACCTCGGTCTGGGCCGATTTCCTCCCGACCACCAGATCGATCTCGCCCGAAACTCAATCCCGGTCCATCCGCGAGATAAGCGGTGCGCTGGCGGAGATAGCGAGGGGGTTGCTTGAGCATCAGATCGATTTCGATTTTCTGGATGACAGGGCGGTTCAGGATGCCCTGATCGTCGATGGTAAACTGAAGATAGCCCAGGAGGAGTACAGCGTCGTGGTGATTCCGCCGATGGAGATCATAAGGTTCGACACGGCTCGTAAGCTGATCGATTTCGCACGCCAAGGTGGGTTTCTCATAGCGTTTAAGAGGATGCCGAGCAAGGCTATGGAGAGGGGACATGACGAGACGTTGGGAATATTAATGGCAGGCGAGATGGAGTGTGGGCTTAAGGTTTGCAGGAACGTCGAGAAGATGATAAAGGCTCTGAGGGAAAGGCTTGAACCCGATCTGCTCCTCACACATTCCAACAGATACATCCTTTACAACCATAGGGTGAGGGATGGATTGGATATCTACCTCATCTTCAACCGCTCAGAGCATGAGTTCGATGATGAGATCCATTTGAGGGCCTCCGGTCCCCTCAGGGTTCTGAATCCCGATGACGGCTCTCATGAAGAGCCGGACGATATGAGGGGAAGATTCAGGTTGAAAATCCGCCCTTTAGGGGCCAAGGTTGTGGTCGTGGGGATATGTGATTAACCGTCCGCATCTCCACCTCCTGCCAGGTGGCGAACGGTGGAGGGCGGGCGTTAACCGATAAACGGAGGGAAGGGTATGACCCCGAAACAGCGAGTTATAGCCGCCTTAGAGTTAAGGCAGCCTGATGATATAGTTCCCACGTTTGAGCTTGAGTTCCAACTCACTCAGGAACTTCTAGGCAAGGATTTCATCGACACGAGAAACCTGACGGGCGCTGAGCTGGACAGGGCGATAGGGTATAACGCCGATCTGCTGGTCGAGATCGCCGAACGACTGGATTACTCTATCATCCGTTCGGGCGACATCAGGGTGATAAAAAGGCTGGCCGAGATGGGTGTGGGCGAGGAGTACCTGCTCTGCGGCGAGGCGGATGGCACGATGGCCATACCGAACGGTCAGAACATGGTGCAGGTCTCGGTGAGACTCTTCGAGGAGCCCGATCAGGTGAAAAGGGAGCTGGACGCGTCCGCCGATAGGGCGATCGAATGGGGCAAAAAACTAATAGATGCCGGCGCGGAATGTCTGACGATGTGCGCCGATTATTGTTTCAATACCGGCCCGTTTCTCTCTCCTAAGATGTTCGCCGAGTTCGTCACGCCGTATCTACATAGGATAATCGAGAACCACAAACGAAACGGCGCTTATGTGATAAAGCATACGGACGGCAACATAATGCCGATTCTAGATCAGCTCGTCTCATGTGGCCCTCATGCCCTCCATTCCCTCGATCCCCAGGCCGGCGTGGATATCGCCGAGGTTAAGAGGCTGGTCGGCGATAAGGTGTGTCTGGCGGGGAACGTCAACTGCGGGCTGCTCCAGACCGGAACGGATGAGGAGGTGAAGGAGAACATCCTCTATTCGCTTAAACATGGAATGCCCGGCGGCGGTTATATCTTCTGCACCAGCAATGTGGCCTTCAAGGGGATGCCGCTTGAAAGGTATATGATGATGATGGAGTTGAGGGAGAAATATGGAAGATATGACCGGAAAGGCTAGGGGAAAGGCGGAATGGCAGGGCCATTCCGCCTCCAAGTTGATTTTCCCTCGTTTAGTAGGCGGCCACTCCTAAGGAGTAAGCGGCATGGCGGAAGCAAACAACACACCGCCTTGAAGGCAGCTCGATTTTCACCTCGTACTTACTGAACCAGTCTATCACCCCACCGAAAACCTCACCGCCCCTGAGGACAAGAACGATGGGGCGACGTTCCCTATAACATTGTATCAGAACCCTATCGTCTATCTGGTACCTCTTGGAGGGGTCCATCTCCGGACCGAGACCGAGCGCCTTGACCTCCTCGTCGATCTGGATGTAAGGCAGTATCCTTGGCTCATGGGATTGCTTGTAGCAGTACTTGATATCCAACTTATTGATTCGGATCTTCTTGCCGTTGGCCAGCAGATCCAGGTTATACGGCATACGTCTGAGGATCAGACCCCTCAACACGCCGTCATATGTGACAAAGACCATCGGCGTCTTGCGACGTATCTGCTTATCGATGTAGAATCTGCCGTATCCCTCAGCTTTGAGACGTAGAAACTCCTCCTGAGGGATTATCCTAAGCGGTTTGTTAAACTCGTTGAAACGTCGCTGGGGCCTGGGGCGCTGTGGCCCTCCTCGACGATAGGGATGGTAAGGTTGCTGGTAGGGTTGGCGATAGGTCTGGTACCCCTGAGTGGGATATTCCTGGTAGTAATAATCCCGCTGCCTTGATCTCTGTCGTCTTTCCTCCTCATTAGGCCGCCAGATCAAGGTTCTGGTTAGATCTCTCGCCATCGCACTCCTCTCCTTCACTAAAGGGGGGTATCCGCCCTTTATGATAACCGATCTGCAAAAGAAAATCAAGCCTTATTTATTTTTTATCCCTCAACCACCTCGAACCCGCCTACCAGCGTGTAGTTGACGGCGTAGTGGTACAACCTGGCGTTAACGCGCATTATGCTCTCCGGGGTGTAATGTTTTCCGTTGCGCGACCAAACCTTGTTGTTGGCCTCAACACTCTCCCAGAGCGTTATCCAGGCGTAATCGACCTTCGACTGGGCCACGCCGGGGAGATTCCCTTTGTACCCGCGGAGAAGCTCCGCATCCATACACCCAGGAAGAGCTTTTATCGCGGGGAGAAACTCCTTGAGCATAAATTCCTCGAATTCCTCTCTGTCAACGTCGAACTTCAACTCTATGGTGTGTATCGCTCTGAACTTCGCCATAGCTACCTCCTTGATCGCTTGAGTTATCCTTCAACTATTATTCTAGCACGTCTGAGGGATTCAGTCAAAGAGCCAGTTTACGTTGAATCGTTGAGATTAAATCCCACCTTATGGTAAGATATTACCAAATCGCTCAAATTTCCTTTGAGTGTAGCAGTATCACCGATAGGAGACAGGAGGCAGGAAACAGGAGACAGGAATATAGATTTTCCCCCTGCCTCCTGCTTCCCGTTTCCTGTCTCCTTCTAACTCTGAGAAATAAGCTCTTCCGGACTCTCAGATCTCTGCTACACTTAACGATAATATGAGCGTACCAAATTAAGGAACAGCTCTGGGGGATCTTCCATGACTAAAGCCCTGATTTTTCTATCCCTTTGGATGGTAATCCTACCGTTCACACGGACGGACGAGAAAAGCTGTTGGACGTTCGAGGAAGACTTCGAACGGGGAGCTTCCAGATGGCATCTCGATGAAGGTTGGTCGATCGAAGGCGATGGAGAGGGACATGTCCTGGCCGGGCGGGGGCACTCATGGGCCTTCCCCGAGATCGATCTCTGCTACAACTACTCGATCCAGTTTAGGCTGAAGCTGAAAAGGGGCGGGATTCACATCACCTTTCGAAACCTGAACGGATCGAGATACTTCCTCGGTATGAACAGGGATATGATCTATCTGGCCAAGCAGATCGGCGACAGATTTTCCGAGCTCAAAGTTCTCAGGCCAGGCATAGGGGGAATGAGGTGGTATCAGGTCGGCATACTCCTTCAGGGCGAACATATAAAGGTCTACCTGGACGATAGACTCCGCATGAGCTACACCGACTCGTCCGATCCGCTTCTCGCCGGCAGGTTCGCCCTTGAAACATTAGATGATTCCGAGGCCCTGATAGACGACATCAGGTTGGTCGCCGTGAAACCGATCCAACAGGGAAAATGGATCAGGACTGGGGGACCGCCGGGAGGATTGGGATACGACATCAGGATACATCCCGTCGATAAGCGAATAATGTTCGTCACCGATAATCCGTCCGGCGTCAATAAGAGCTATGACGGCGGAAGAAGCTGGGTGACGCGTAACGAGGGCATTACATCCCGCGGTGGGCCTTCCTCCGACTCATATCCCATTTTCTCCCTGACGATCGATCCCGTCGATCCCAATATAATCTGGGCCGGATTTCAGGGGCAGAGGGGTATATTCAAATCCTACGACTGTGGCGAAAGCTGGGTGGAGATGGACGAGGGGATTGAGGAGGATGCCATCACCATCAGATCCTTCGCCGTTGACCCCAAAGATCACAACGTGGTCTACGCCGGTGCAGAGATACCGACTGGGATAGAAGGTGTGGAGTTCGAAAGGGTGAAGGGGAAGATCTACAAGACCGTAGACGGGGGCAAGCGCTGGTTTGCAGTCTGGCAGGGCGGGAACCTCATCCGGACGATAATCATAGATCCTCGAGATTCGAACGTCGTCTATGCCGCCTCCGGTATCTTCGACAGGGAAGCCTATAACCGCGATGGGGTGGGGGTGCTTAAATCGACCGATGGAGGTAGGAGCTGGCGTCAGATAAACGACGGATTGGATAATCTCTTCGTCGGATTTCTGGAGATGCACCCGCGTAATCCGGACGTGCTGTTCGCCGCCGCGGGCAACAACGCCCTCGCTTTTGAAGGCAAGCTGGGCGGGGTATACAAGACAACGGACGGCGGTGAGCACTGGAGGAAGGTCCTGGGAGGTGATATCTTCACGGTGGTCGTGATCGCCCCCTCCGATCCGGATATCGTCTATGCGGGAAGCGCCGGCGCGTTTTACCGGAGCGAGGACGGCGGGGAGAACTGGATGAGATTTTCTAAGCCCGAGGGATGTTACGGCCCTCCTGGGATACGGGCCGGGGTGCCCATAAGCGCCGTCGTTGATCCGGACGATCCCTATACGATCTTCGTCAACAACTACGGAGGGGGATGCTTTAAATCCACCGACGGCGGGGAGACATGGATCGATTCGAGCAGGGGATATACTGGGGCGGAGATACACGCCGTCGAGGTCGATCCACGCTATCCGAACGTCATCTACGCCATAGGACGAAGCGGGCCTTTCAAGAGCGTAGACGGCGGGGAGAACTGGATCGGATTGGCCTATCATCCGGCCGATTTCGCGGAATGGTATGATATCGCCCTCAATCCTAAAAGGCCCGACGAGGTTCTGATAAGCGATGAGCATACCGGCACCATCCTGAAGAGCCGCGACGGAGGAAGACACTGGAGGATTGTCTACCACAAAAAGTTCAAGGGGGGCCCTCGCAACAGACACGGTTTCAAGGAGATCAGATTCGCTCCTTCCAATCCGAAGGTGGTCTATGCAGGGATGAGGCAGGATAGGAACGCCGTCAACACCAATCGGATAACGCGGAGCTACGGGGTTTTCAAGTCGATCGATGGGGGAGAGAGCTGGTTCGAATCGAACGGGAACTTACCGATACGAGCGAGAAACGTCAATTGCATCGCCATCGATCCGCACGACCCGGATCGGCTCTTCATCGGAACGCTGAGCATGGGTCTGTTCCTCTCGGAGGACGGCGGTAGAAGCTGGGCGGAGCGTAATAACGGGCTTCGTTCGCTTGACGTGCGTGCGGTGGCGATCTCCGCGGTTGATCCGAGGAGGATGTTCGTTGGGTTGGGCGAGGGAGCGGGGTTGTTCGTCTCGAACGACGGTGGAAGAAGCTGGCAGAAGGCCTCAAAGGGGATCGAGGTCATATGTCCGCCCTACCTTTTGCCTCTCGGCGGGGGAGTTCAGGATGTCTCATACGAGAAACCGTCCATCATTCTCATCTCCTCAAGCTCCTACGGCGTTCCATGGTCGGTGATAACGGATGTGGTAATCGACCCGACTGATCCAAACAGGATCTACATCTCCGATATGGCCACGGGGGTTTATATGAGCATGGACGGTGGAACGAGGTGGAGGGTGATCAACGAAGGGTTAAGGATCAAGGCCGTTAAAGATCTCACCATATCATCCGATGGGAAGATTCTCTATGCGGCGACGATGGGAGGAGGGGTTTATAGGCTTCCAATCTCAAACCTTCTCAGGTAAAGGCATTGGGAGAACTGATCGGTTTTCAAAGGAATGAGATCGTCTCGGTGGCAAAAGATCTGCCTTTTGGAAGCAGGTTTGC
>Ga0190363_1002511_pt1 | contig 10425 bp, 11 predicted proteins | sample 48721867_MG_FD_161272 | JGI IMG/M metagenome (GOLD analysis project Ga0190363, IMG submission 161272) | Hydrothermal vent microbial mat bacterial communities from Southern Trench, Guaymas Basin, Mexico - 4872-18-6-7_MG | ecosystem: Environmental > Aquatic > Marine > Hydrothermal vents >...
GATTACTGAAATAGCTAAGATGCTTAACCTTACTGATGTAGCTATAAGAAAAAGGTTAAGGAAGCTTGAGAAAAATGGTGTTATAGAAAAATACACTGTTTTAGTCAACCCTAAAAAGCTTGGATATAACTGTGTAGCTATAATAGGTGTAGATGTTGAACCAGAGCACCTATTAAATGTCGCATGGACACTAGCAGAACGTGAATATACGCGCTTTGTTGCATTAACTGCTGGAGAACATATGATCATAGCTGAAATATGGTCTAAAGACAACAAGGAACTTAATAAAATACTGGAAGATATAGGAAGAAATAATGGCGTAAAGAGAGTATGCCCTTCTTTAGTCCTTGATGTATTAAAAAGATAGCTTACCCCTTAATCCTCTTGAAGATCTCAATAGTACCAAACACATACCCTACTAAAGACGAAGTCCAGAAAATAAGTGACATCCAGCCTGTAATCGGATAAAGTATGTGTGTAACCCTGTGCCATCTCCTAATAATTAAGTTAACGATACCTATATCCTTTATAGGCCAGAAAAATAGAGGGCCCTTATCAAGTAAGATGAAAACAGTTACAGAAATGTTCATTAATACGAAGATACATCTATGTGGAAATGAACTCAGTATAAAGAAAGGTAAACTCCACATAAAGTGCTGCTCATTTACGACTTTTGATGTAGAATAATATCCTAATATAATTAATAATATTCCTTCACTGATTTGTTTAATATTCGTTAAGGCAGCTCTCTTTTTAATGACTAATATTGACAATAAAATTAATGAAAGCATATAGGACAATGGAAATGCAGTAACAAAGAACCTAGTACTTTCCTCTGCTAGTCTATAGGGTTGAAGCCACTCTGGAAGCAGATTAACCTTAACAAGCCTATAATAGCTCCTAAATACCCAAGAAAAGAACACTAACTGTTGTGGCATTCGCTCAAGTTGAAAGAATACTATAGAGTATAGAATCGCATAAATATCACCCCATCCTGGGATTGCTACAAATGGTACCATAGAAATCAAAGTAGGTCCTATGCTTAATATCAAAAACTTCATCATTAAATACATTCTCCTTTTGATTTGAAAGTTCTCACTTAATAACTTTATCAATAGTATTGGTAATAGAAATCCTGGAAAGAACCCTTTAAGACATACTGCAATTCCAAAAAGGATCCCACTTAAAGTATATCTCTTATTAAGTAAATAATAAACGGAAAATAGTAGAAGACATGTCGGGATAGAATCGAACATTCCCCAAAAAGAGGAGACCAATATCACGAAAGGGTTAAATAGAAATAAAAATGCGTACTTCTCAGCTTTTCGTTTTTCTTTAAACCGTTTTAATGTTAAGTAGTATATAAAGAGTGATGATGCTATATCTGCTATGATAACAGGTACTTTGATTAAAAATCTAAAAGGAAGCGGAGGTCTACTTTTTGAAAAAGGTACTCCAAGTAGTCTCTCTGTTATTATATCAGAAAGCGAAGCATAGAATAGAAAGAGCGGGGGATAGGCAAAGGGAAGTCTATAATGAAGTCCTTTAATTCTTCTGAAATAAATTAGATACGGATTTATACCAAGACTCAGTGCATGTCCATAAACATACCATGCTGGAATATCTGCCATATCCATTGTAAAAGGCGCCAGAAGAAGCCTCATTAATAAACCTAGCAGAACTGCAATTCTCATTCTTATGCTTATCTGATTGAATACTTTGAGCAGTTTTTTCATGAGGAATTATACCCTATCTAACTTAACTTAATATTCTACTATACTCTTAACTCTACCCATACGGATGGCTTCTACTTCATCCTCCTCGATATCATACTTTAGATATTCTATGAGTTCTTCAGAAATTAGTGGTCTATTATTAACTAGGGGAAATGCGTATGGTAACTCTATGGTTAGATACTCATTAACCTTTATTTCGAGTCCCTTTACTATTGGAATCTCCTCTAAGGAAATGCCTTCGCTAATCATTAATGCTATGTAAATCGCTCCATCTACTGAAAACTGTTCTTTACCTATATTTCTAGCTTTACATCCCGGGATTCTTTTTGTTAAAAGTTCAAAAGTTCTACCTCTGGGTGGATGATCGCCCATTATACCGCCTACTACAATGAAATCTACCTCCTTGAAATCTTCTAATCTTAAAGACTCTTTTGCCTGTGGATCGAGTATTATCAATCGTTTAGAGGGAGCTCCTACTTCGATAATACTCTCCCTAGATACTATCGCTATTTTTCTAAGTTCTTTAGCTTCTCTCGGATCCTTTACATTAGTTATTATTAAGTTCTCCTTTCCAACTATCCTCGAAGCATGTTTATATTCGTACCATACCCATTTACTAACCACTGGTTCTAGGTGCTCTATTACGAAGAGCACCATATATCCAGCCAATTGTAAAAAGGCTCTCCACCTATTTATCTCTCACTATCATTGATAAAAGGGGTATTAACTTTAAAAAGGAACCAGGAGATCCTGTCTAAGGGTTTGAAGATGAATAGTGTAGGCAAGTATATAGGCATTTTCACTCACTTCATACCAATGACCTATGGAGAGACCTTGGAGGAAGTTATTAGAAAAGTTGCTAAAGCTGGAATCAAGGCATTTGAACTAGTTCCTACTAAATACCAAGCACAAATTGGTTGGCCTTACAATATACCTAAGTGTAGGCATATGGTATAGAGAGATGACTCTAAGAGATGTTGAGAAACTTAAAAATCTACTATCGATATTCGATACCGTTACCGTTCACGCTCCTCATTTAGACCTTAACATATCTAGTTGCAATACAGGGATAAGAGAAGAATCTATAAAAGCAATACATAGAGTGTCTAGAGCTAGCTAGAAAGCTTGATGTCGAGATAGTAACATTCCATATGGGTCATCAGACTCGAGGTTATATAAGGAGCGAGGATGAAATACTGAAGCATGAGATCGAATTCGCTAAAATAGCTGCCGATTATGCTAAAAATCATGGTATTAAAGTAGGTTATGAAACAGGTAGTGTCTCTAGACTTAATAAGATATTAAAACTCTTTTCTCCAAATGAATTTGGAGTAAATCTAGACTTAGGACACACCATTATGCAAAGCGTAGACCTATGTAAAGTAATAAACCTTTGGAAAGATTACATCATTGAAGTTCACTTTAATGGTGTAGTGCACTATTGGGGTGGTTTTATGGAGCATGTTCCAGTATGGTACAATAATTGTATTGATTATCGAAAAGTCATATCCCATCTTAAGAATATAGGCTTTCAAGGCCCTATAATTTGTGAAATAGAAGGAAATGACCTAGACCAATGTATAGAGGTAGTTCTCGAAGCAAAAGAATTAATAGAATTCTTATGGTATCATGCAGAACTACTTCCTGAAGACGTTAAACCCTGGAAATTAATTAAGATAATCAGAGAATATAAACGTAAAGGTAATGTTTCCTCTTAAACTCTTTTTGCCTTTATATTATACCTTATGACCATCAATAAACCCACAGTTATTATTCCGAGAAGAGCGAAGATCGCTATTTTGTAGAAGAAGGGTATTTTCTCAAGTAGAGGTTTTCCTTGAGTTAGTGTGGCTAAAAGATTGTTGTACTTATACATGAGACTATTATACTCTTTAACAAGATCGTTATAATCCTTCTTCAATTGTTGATATGATACGAGTATTTTGTTATAATCGTTCTTAAGACGGGTATAGTTAATTTGAAGTAAATTTAATTCCTCCTGTAATTTCCTTAACTCCTCTTCATTTACCATTGGCTTAGACTCTCCAATCCTTGTTATGTAAGTTGAAATAGATCCATAATAAGAATCAGAGATACTACCATTAGTATATCTGAATACGTAACTATACCTTACGAACAAGAGAATAGAGAGGTCTCCCTCTCTTCTAACTGTTATTGTTACGTTCTTTTCGAAAATTTCAGGCTTGATTTCTTCGTTAGAGACTAAGACGCTAAATACCTCTTTTCTAGTAAGTACCTTCCTATAGATTCTGTAATTACCTTGATATACATTAAGGATTAACTCGTAAACACGTATATATGCCTCTGTAAGATTCCCTTTATCAGGTATTGAAATCATGAGTTGAGGAGTTAATATTACTCTAATCGTAATATCATCTCCAATAGAAGCCTCTTCGGGATATTCTATAGCTACTGATAAAATTCCCATTCTTAAACTGCTCATTCTTTTATTAGTGGCTAGCAAGTTCACGTTACACACACATAGTAGAAGCAATATGGATACCATTAATGCCTCTTTATTAAGCAAGCTTAATTTATTCATATTTAGCACCTTTCTTTCGTTCTCAATTATAAACATTAAGTTGTAAGTGAAATATAAGCTTAGATATGGAGGTGTTAAATACAGGGTATAGCTATATAATGACTAAGTATCATGCGAAACAACTATGGTTACCTATCCTCACAATTGGAGACTTAGTTAGTATTATTATATTCAAGTATAACGGTTATGTAATTGAATAAGTCTAGAGTGATCATATGATATAACTATAGTCCTTAAGATAGCGTATCCTGAAATACTGAGGGTGTATCATGAAGAGTGCTTCATTTAATATCAGACCAATAGAAGAGCTTGTAGATAGTAAAGAAGTTCAGGGGAACTTTCTACTTATAACTACGAGGCCTGGTAGTGAATTTTGGGCTCTTACCGAAAGCTTAGATGCTCTCTATCCCTTAGATTTATCTATAGAGGTATTCTCCCCTCCTATACCAGGTAATATACTCTTAAAGATGAACATCCCTCTCGAAAAAGCTATTAGAATCTTAGCGAAAAGATATACAACGTCCATCTATCATGTATACCCAATTAATGTCATTTTAAGACCTAGCCACGTAGATCAATTAATTCAAGCATGCCTCAGACTTTCTAAGAACCTAATTCCATCAAATACTTCTTTTAGAGTTAAGTGTAAACGGAGAGGAGACAAATTAGTTAAGAATAGTGAAGAATTTGAGAAGTATTTAGGAGAAATCATACTTAGGAATCTATATGATAAGTGCTTAAGTGTTAACCTAGAGAAACCTGATGTCGTGGTAATGATTCATATAATATCCTATATAGTTGGGATAGGTATTTCTAAGCCAAGGCTGATCTTGAGAAAACATACCCGATGGGATTGAGAATACTTTTACTTAACTCTTATTTGAAAGTATTTTTAATCGAAGGTAATATATAAACCATGAGATTACTATTACCTAGTAGATGTGGTGTAAAAATTGCATAAGATAATAAGAGATATCTTTGAAAGTCCTACAATCTTTAAAGATGAGAGTAAGCTTTTCCCTGATTATGTACCAGAATATCTACCTCATAGAGAAGAACAACTTAGATTACTTGCTCATTCATTTAGGGTGCTTATAAATAAGCCTGGATCCGTCTCTCAAAAAGTAATCCTTACAGGTCCTGTAGGTACTGGTAAGACCGCTGTCTCTAAGCGATTCGGTACTGAATTAGAGAAGTATGCTAAAGAGAGAGGTGTTAGTCTCTTTTATGTTCATATAAACTGTCATAAGGATAGAACTCTCTTTTTAGTAATGAGAAGAATTGCAGAGAGCCTATCTTTTGCTATTCCTTCTAGGGGTCTTTCTCCTCAGGAAATGATGCACATTCTTAAGGAGTTTTTAAACACTAAAGATGCCTTTTTATTAATAGCTCTTGATGAAGTTGACTATTTAGTTAGAACTGCTGGAGATGATGTACTTTATGACCTGATTAGGATATCTGAAGAAGATATCGAAGGTAAGCAAAGATTTAACTATATCCTAATAATGAGAGATTTATCGATCCTACCAGCATTAGATGCAAGCATAACGAGCTCCTTAATGCATAATATCATTAGATTCCAACCGTATACTTCCATACAGATAATGGATATACTTAAAGATCGCGTAAAAGAAGCTTTTGAACCAGGCGTTGTAACCTATGAAGCATTAAAGTTGATTTCAGACATTACAGGTTATGATGTAGGAGGTTCTGGAGATGCCAGATATGCTCTTGAGCTACTTTGGCGTGCAGGTCGTTATGCAGAGCAAGAGGGAAATAATAGAGTATTGCCAGACCATGTAAGGAAAGCTAAGCGAGATATACATCCTTCATTAAGAGTTGATATTATTGAGGCTCTTAATAAACACGAACTTCTCTTATTACTCGCTATAACTCGAGCTCTAAGGAAATCTGAAAGAGCTTATGTCCCCCTAGGTTTAGTAGAGCGTGAATACAGACTCGTGTGTGAAGAATGGAATGAACGACCTAGGAAGCATACTCAAGTATGGGAATACGTACAAAATATAAAAAGAAGCGGTATAATAACCGCTAGACGTTCAGGGCCTGGTTATCGAGGTAGAACTACGTTAATAAGTCTTCCTGATGTACCTACAGAAGTCATGGAACGTTATCTAGTTGAAATTTTAAGGAGGGGGACCTGATTGAAGCATACTCCTATTGAAGAGATATTCTCTTCAAAGGGTAAGGTAAAAATACTCAAAATCTTAGCTTTAGAAGGTGAATTGAATATATCTGAGATCGCTAGAAGAGCAGAACTTAATCATTCTTCTACATTAGCTCATCTTAAAAGTTTAGAGTCTATAGGTATAGTAGAGGAGAAGACTTTTGGAAGAATAAGGATCTTTCGGTTTAAAGAAGAGGATCCTCGTGCTAAAGCTATTAAACAGCTTTTCGAAGCTTTCATTAAGTTAGAATCTGAGGCTAAAGAAGAAAATGAGAAAGATGAAGAGGATAGCTCTTAAAGTTTTCTACGATGGTAGTTACTTTAATGGTTTCCAAAGACAACCCGACGGCTCTGGAGTAGAGAATTTACTCATAAGTGCACTATCTAAGGAAGGCTATTTAAAAGACCTAAGAGAGGCCCGATGGTCATACGCAAGTCGAACAGATAAAGGTGTAAGCGCCTTAGGACAAGTTATTGCATTTAATATAGGGAGCGACATACACTTCAGCATATCTCGAGTAAACAGACACCTTTTACCTAAGGCATGTATATGGGCATTAGCAGAAGTACATTTAAACTTTCATCCCCGTCACCATGCATTATCCCGTCACTATAAGTACATAATTCCTAAGTCACTTCTTAGAGGCTTAGAAATTAATAGAATGAAAAAAGCTACGGAAATCCTGTCTGGATATCATGATTATAGTAACCTAGTTATACCACCTCCAAAAAGCCGTAGCTTAATTAATATGAAAATAGAGGTTGAAGAAAAGAAACATGTTATCGTAGTAAACTTTATTGCAAAGAGCTTTTACAGAAAGCTAATTCGAAGTTTAGTATCTCTTATCTTGTATACAGCAATGGGAAATATCTCTTTAGATGAATTAAATGCTTTAATTTATGGTAAATTTAAACTTAAACAGGGCATACCTCCCGCTCCCCCTGAAGGGTTAATTCTCTGGGATATAGAGTATGACAAGGTACACTTTATTATTGATAAATCCTCTAGCTACTCTTTACTCAAATATGTCGCTCCTATTATAAAGTCGCTTATTATGAGAGGAGAAACACTTAATTACATGAAAAGGGGACTTGAAGGTCTTCTTCTCGATGATTTTAATGACTCTCTACGCTCTTCTCTTTCAAGCTGACTAGTTATCTTCAAAATTTCTTTCGTAATCCTCCTATCTCCAGTTATGATATTAATCATATCTTCGTTTAATTCAAGGGCCTTAGCTATTTTAGCTCCTATTTTAGGGTTACTACAGAATATTACCTTAAGTAGCGGGATCATTTCTACACTAGCGTACCTTTTAGATACATGAATTTGCTTTGCTATCCTTTCGCATACTAGCTCTCTAAGTCGTCGTGCCTCTCTTGTACGTGAAAGAAGAAGTATCCTCTGTGGGAACCTGTACTTAACAAAGTGATAAGGGTGCTTTCGTGCTATAGCAACTCCTGCGGTCATCATATCTATAGCATAACTTAGTAATGACCAGTTTTGAGTTCGCTTTATCCTGCCGAAATAGATATCTGCCTTTGCCAAAGCCTCATAAGCTTGCCATAGTTCTTCCGGATCTCTATATTGATAGGGCAAATTTTCATGTATCCATTGAAATAGCATATCATAATCCAGTGATGATTGACTTAATATTGCCTTAGCCTGTTCAGCAGTTTTAGCAGAGAATAAGAGTTTTAAAACTGTAAAGGCATCGTGTTCCCTGTTTCTTCTACTTAATACTCCCTTCACATCTTCTACTGTAAGCATCTTTCTACCTTGTGCTATCGCTTGAAGATCGTTTATAGCGGATCTAAGGTCTCCCTCTGAAAACTCAGCGATAAGTCTTAATGCTGCAGGATCGGCCTTTATACCTTCACGCATACAAATTCTACTTAAGACTCTCATGATCTCATTTCTATTAAGCCTATTAAGCCTTATCAACAATGACATATCACGTAATGTTCTGAATTTAGGATCCCATGGATCGTTAGCAGCCATTATTATCGGAACCCTACTTATTCCTATTATTTCAGCTATCTTTGAAAGACCACCACGATCTTCAGTTCCACTCATACCATCTATCTCATCAAAGAAGATTATTCTTCCTCTTCTTCCGAAAAGAGATCCTATACTAATCGCTCTAGTGATTATCCTATCAAGTTCTGCAGATCTTCTAATATCGCTTGCATTAAGCTCTATTAACTCATATTCAAATTCTGAAGCTATTACATGAACTAAAGTAGTCTTACCAGTACCTGGTGGCCCATAAAGTAATACTGCCTTCTTTTTGGGTGTTCCTTTTTCCCAACTTTTAAGCCATGTTATAAGCTCAGTTATGGCCTTCTTATTACCTACTACTTCTATTAGCCTTCTAGGTCGATACTTTTCAGTCCAAGGGATGCTTACACTCATTACTTAGTCCTCCCTGTTCTCATTCTTTTTCCTATTAATACTAGTTTAGCAAGGAATGCTGAAAGTTGAATTTCATCATCCGCTCCTTCAACAATTCTATAATCAATTTCTCCAACTAAATCAGCCAGTTCAACTTTTATATCCTCTGGTAAGTTGAGTCCTGATCGTGTGCCGAAGATCTCTCTATGTATTTGCCTTACTATATCTACTCCTGAAAGCCCATAACTTATCATTAATCGACGTAGCCTCTCTCTAGCCCCTATAAAATCTCCTTTAAGTGCTAGACTTAACATTTCAGTTATCTCTTTAGGCTTAGCCATTCCGACAGCCTTAAAAACAGTTTCAGCAGTAACAGTACCTAATGCTGCAGCAGCTTGTAATGTGTTTATAGCTCTTCTCATATCGCCTGCAGCTACCTCCCATATAGCCTCTAGGCCATCTTCTGTAACTTTTACTTCTTCTTTCTCAGCAATATATCTCAACCTAGAGAATACATCCTCTTTATTTAGTGGACGAAATCTAAAGAATGCACATCTTGATTGTATAGGTTCTATTATTTTAGAGGGATAATTAGCTATTAAGCAGAATCTAGCCGTTGCTGTATAGAGCTCCATAATCCTTCTTAAGGCTTGTTGAGCATCACTTGTCATATTGTCTGCCTCATCAAGTATTATTAACTTAAATGGTATCTCACTCAAAGAGACTGTTCGTGCATATTCTTTCACACGTTCTCTTATTGTCTGAATACCTCTTTCATCTGATGCATTTAACTCTAAAACGCTATTCCTCCAATTACGTCCATAAAGATCTCTTGCTAGTGCTAACGCTGCTGTCGTCTTACCAGTACCTGGTGGTCCTGCAAAAAGAAGATGCGGTACGTTTCTTTCTCTTACAAATTGTTTTAGTCTACGAACTACATCTTCTTGGTCTATAATCTCATCAAGGGTCTTAGGTCTATATTTTTCAGCCCATAGTATCTCGCTCAAGGTGTTCCCCTTTTATAACCCACTACTCTTATGCATTAATTAGTTACTTAAGGCAATTATGCGTTAACTTTAAATTAAAGAGATTATATATAGGGTTTGCCTAAGAGGGCTCGATATCATGAGTAAATCAGAGGGAAGTCCTCTCGAAAGTAGAAGAAACGAGATACTGCTCTTTGGGAAATGGAGTTACGAAGGCGTAGAGGTTCGTGATCCTGGACTTAAAGATTATATATGCCTCAAACCTGTATACCTACCTCACACTGGAGGAAGACATGCTAAAAGACGATTTGGAAAGGCTGAGGTACCAATTGTTGAAAGACTAATAAACAAATTAATGCGCCCAGGTAAGAATACTGGAAAAAAGCACTTAGCTTATAACATAGTTAAACGTGCTTTCGATATGGTGTATCTCAGAACAGGGAAAAATCCAATCCAAGTTTTAGTAAGAGCTATAGAAAATGCCGCACCGCGTGAAGAGACCACACGTATCGCATATGGTGGTATAGTCTATCATGTAGCTGTTGACATATCCCCACAGAGAC
>Ga0190363_1002512_pt1 | contig 10424 bp, 12 predicted proteins | sample 48721867_MG_FD_161272 | JGI IMG/M metagenome (GOLD analysis project Ga0190363, IMG submission 161272) | Hydrothermal vent microbial mat bacterial communities from Southern Trench, Guaymas Basin, Mexico - 4872-18-6-7_MG | ecosystem: Environmental > Aquatic > Marine > Hydrothermal vents >...
ATGCAGAAAATGTCACTGTTCGATTCCTTGAGGGGAGCATAACCCTAACTAATCTAACAATTGACTCAATAAATGCCAATGCAAGCGTTACTGTCTCTATAAACTGGACTGCAACATACGGAAATCATACGATAACTGTAGCTATAGATCCAGATGATTTAATTTTAGAGGGTAATGAGAGCAATAATATGGCGATGAGGTGGATTGGGGTTCAGAGCAATATTCCAACATCCGATAAGGCTCTTATATTGGCTCCTTACTACTGGCAGGGTTTTATAGAGCATAGTGAAAAACTAAAAGGAGAACTTGAAGCTATTGGTTATGATGTTACTTACCTGAAGAATGATGAGATCAATATCACTAACGTAGTTTCCTATCTTAATGATGGGTATGGTATCGTACATATAACAACACATGGTGTTATAGACTGTATAATGATTGAGTCATTTGAGAATAGAAGTGATGCCACAAATAGATACACTGAACTTGAGAATATGGGATATAAAGGTCTATGTTTAGGGATTGATGATATTACGCATAAACCTTCCATTGGAATCCGTGCCGAGTTTATAACAAATCATATAAAAAATTTATCTAATTCTCTTGTCTACTTAGAAAGTTGTTGGATGGGTGCAGATAACAACATGGCAAATGCATTTACTAATAAGAGCGTAGGGGCCTATGTGGGGTTCGATAAATATGTTTATATCTGTACCAAGTGGGACTACCTAAACTGTTTCCTTCTTAGAAATGCCGGCGATGCTACGAATGACTTTTATAGTTATCTCATCGACAAAGGTAAAACAGTTGGATATGCAGTAGGGCATACTGAACCGGCTAATGGCGAATCTACTTGTTGGCCTCCAGCTATTTGTTCACAAAAGAATGTATATCTATTACTTCATGGGAATCCTAACCTCAAAATCCTCCGTCAAGGTATGTCAATGAAGGGAAGAATACATCCAAGTGAAGTGAAAAATCACACCATATCGATTGACCCAAGCACAGCAGAGACAACTTTTAAGATAAGCTGGAGCGGAAGTGATTTAGATTTAGTTTTATATACACCAAATGGCACAATGGTAGATCCAACAGTTGCTGCATCTGATCCAGATATTGAATACGTAGAGAAAAGCACATATGAATACTACATTATTCATTACATAGATCCAGGAAACTGGACAATGCAGATCACCCCCATAGATGTCCCACCCGAAGGAGAAGTTTATACAGCAAAAGTTGATTATATAACCGACCTTGTTCTATCCACATTAACAGATAAGGATAGATATGATCTAGGTGAAGTTATTATAATAACTGCAATACTTGAAAAAGCAAACATCCCAGTAACAAATGCAACTGTTATAGCAAGTATTAAAAAACCAAACAGCAGCGTTTACAATCTATCACTACTTGATGACGGCTTACACAACGATAGCCAAGCCAACGATGGAATATACTCGAATACGTACATAAATACAAGTATCGAGGGTAATTACAGCATAACAATAACAGCATCTGGAACAATAGATAATAAAACCTTTATTAGAAAAACATATAAAAAAATAGTAGGTATCAGAGAAGTCCCTGACATCACCTTGTCAGAAATTGTATTTTCAAATGATAATCCTGTGAAAGGTGAAATCGTGGATATAATGGTTAGTGTATACAACAAGGACAAAGCAAACGCTTCATTAGTTAATATCCAATTCTATGATGTTCCAGATAGCAATATGACCAATGTGACATTAATAGGTAATCATACAGTTAATGTGTCTACTAACGAAACAGTAAATATAACGACATCATGGAATGCCACACTTGGAAATCACACAATCTATGTTTTAGCTGACCCAAAAGATTCAATTCAGGAAAGCAATGAGACGAATAACATAGCGAATAAAACCATAGAAGTTATTTGTGGTAAAGGCGACTTCGACTGCGATGGAGTTGTAAGTTTTTCAGACTACATTAAATTTGAGATTGTATATGGATCAATTTGCGGAGATCTAAGGTATGACTCATTGGGTGATTTTAACGATGATTGTGTTATCGATTTTATAGACTTTGTAAATTTTGCAAGGAGGTATGTAACATAAAAAGGAGGTGATAAAGGATGGAAAGAAAGAAAGTATTAACCGGAATGATTGTTGGTATCCTGATGATTTTGTTTGTATTGGATGTAAGTGCACGTGGTGTATCTATAGTAGGATTCTCACGTGTTAAACCACTTGATTTTGAGATTACAAAGGATGGAAAGCTAACTCTTATGCTTGTGAATGCTGAACAATTTCCAGTGCAAATAAATCAAATCTTTATTAATAATACCCTATACTCTACAGGTTGTTATGCTATGATTCCTCCTAATGCTGTTATCATTCCATTCCCTCCCAATACTACCACTATACAAGCCACCAACTGCAACTTGGAAAAACTCACCAAAGATGTCCGCTCAGACCTCTACATCAGGATAACCTATGACCTCCTTACAGAGAATGAAACGATAATAAAGGTTAGCGAAGGGCATGTCCATGGGTTGTATGCTGGATATCCTTACAAGAAAACATCAATGGAAATGATGGAAACGGAGATAGGTCCAATAATGATTGGAATATCTGCACTCTTAACCTTACTCTCTGGTATCTACTACCTAAAAAACCGTACCAGAAAACATTTAAAACTTTTGTTGCTTTACATATTGATATTATTCCTCTGGATAATATTGTGGCAACTCAGCATATTCCACGTCTCTGGATGAAAAAATTCCGCACCAAAGACAAATTAGAAGAAATGGATGAAGGATGACAATATGACCAATGTGACATTAATAGGTAATCATACAGTTAATGTGTCTACTAACGAAACAGTAAATATAACGACATCATGGAATGCCACACTTGGAAATCACACAATCTATGTTTTAGCTGACCCAAAAGATTCAATTCAGGAAAGCAATGAGACGAATAACATAGCGAATAAAACCATAGAAGTTATTTGTGGTAAAGGCGACTTCGACTGCGATGGAGTTGTAAGTTTTTCAGACTACATTAAATTTGAGATTGTATATGGATCAATTTGCGGAGATCTAAGGTATGACTCATTGGGTGATTTTAACGATGATTGTGTTATCGATTTTATAGACTTTGTAAGGTTTGCGAGGGTGTATGAAGATTAGAGAGGTGATGAAGAGATGAAAAAGGAAACAATTAAAAAATTTATAGAACCAACGAATGAGAAGATTACTTTTTCAAAAATATTAGCTTTAATTGGAATTATTTTAGCTTTCCTTCCAGTTGCTATATCTGAAAATCAGGAATTGATACTTGTGTATCTATCTATGATTTTTCTATGGCCAGCATATTTAATAGATTATCATCCATCTGAAAGTTTATTCAGGATGATTTTTATATTTATCACATTCATCATTTTGCTCTTCTATTGGTATTTATTGGCCTGTGTAATAACTCTCTTTTGTGGTAAATCCAAAAAAGGTGAAGAATGACAACAATTCCAAAAACAGACTTCGACGATGAATAAACCAAAATCATTACCAGGAATTAGAAAGGTGAGTATATTCTTAATCCTTCTACTAAGCATTAGCTCCACCATAGCACAGGAAATTACTGTGGAAACGCCCCCAACAGTCCATATCAATGAAACATTCACGGTTAATGTAACAATCCAAGGTAACAATATAACGGGTGTGGAATTCAAGCTGTTGTTCAATAATTCAATTCTCAATGCAACAAAGGTTGAAGAAGGTCCATTTCTGAAAAATTATGGATCTACCTTGACGATTCCTTCCAATCTAAGCAATTCTATAAACAACACAAAGGGTGAAATCAGGTTGGGAAGTGCTTTAGTTGGCTCTGCAGTTGCTTCAGGTGATGGTACAGTAGCGACGATAACATTTAAAGCGATTTTGATCGGAAATACATTACTCGACCTTCGTGATGTGACATTGGTTGATGAGAATATTACTCCGGTGTCTAATGTAAACATCAGAGATAGTAACGTAGTGGCGATGTCCGACACAACACCTCCAAATATAGCTCTAAACCTACCAGTTAATGGCAGTATATTAGCGACTAGTGAAGTGACATTTGTTTACACACCCATGGATGAATCATCAATCCTGAACTGCTCTCTTTACATAGACGGTGAACTGAATCAGACAGATTGCAGTATAGAAAATGGCATGCAGAATAATTTTACCTCAAATTTGGGAGAGAGATTTCACGAGTGGAATGTTGAATGTACAGATACGTGGGATAACTCTGGTTTCGCTGTCTCCAACTACACGCTTATTATCGATAAAACACCCCCAGTGATAACCATTGAGGGAGTAGCAGATGGGGAATCCTACAATGAAAACAGAACATTAACCTACACCGTGACAGATAATCTTGATCCAGAACCCGAGGTAATCTCCAATTATCCCAACGGCACCGTGTTCAGTGAAAATGGTGCTTATACGGTTAATATAACGGCCATAGATGATGTCGGGAATAGCGCCAATAAGAGCATTAGCTTTACTATAAAGAAAACCATTGAATGCTATTCCGATGAAGACTGTAATGCAGCTCAATTCTGCAATTCCACCAATAAATGTCAACTTGCCTTCGAGGTTTCCTGGGCCAGAACCCTGCAAAAGAGATATAGACAGCACAGGTTAGCAGTTCTTTTCATCTCGATAAAAAAAGTGGACAGTATCCCCGTGCATAACACAACCGCTTTAATCCACCTACCAGACAGCTCCTTGAAAGAGTATTCTCCCAGAATCTGCTTCCCGCCACCGAGATTTAATGGGTTCACTTGCCTGTATCTATTCAGAGTACATCAACTTGGGGATTACTATGTTGATGCCAAGGTTAACGGGGTTATAATAGGGGAGAACGTTACGTCATTTTATGTGAAGGATTAATCCATCCTGTACAGGCTTCTTATAAATTCCAGGGAGACTGCATCCCTTAAAATGATACAGGCAGAACCTATGTGATCATCATCCCCGGAGATAATTACGTCCCCGTTGTTGACTTCAATCGCATTTCTCTCCGATTTCATAAGTATTATCGATGGATGCAATTCATTGCAGTTAAAGGTTTCATTGGTTGCATTGAGCGTTTGGAATGTCGTGCTTATCGGCTGTAGCTTACATTCATTATTCTCCTTTATGTGGGGGAATATCTTATGAGATTCTCTTCTATCTCCCACCTTTCTATTCTGCCATCACCATTTATATCTCTCATGACATGCTCCCCCTGGATATAGCCCAGAGCCTCTAAAACGTCACCATAACCCCTCAATGCCGGACCCTTTAAATTGATATCTAAAATTACGTTTATTTTCTTTGAATTCACAATGAAATCCCTAATTTCCCATAGATTCTCCGGGCATTCAATTCCCTCTCTAATGCAGAAAAGACATTACAGGCCTGTAAAATTTCCTCGTCTGTGTTCCCTTTTATGTACGCAACATTTCTTTGAACATAGATACCCTTTTCCCCTTCTATAGATACCTTGTACCCATAGCGATCAACAGTTGAAATAGCAGAGAGCTCGAAATTGCATGTAATGGCCCCTTTGTCCGTATGTATGTGTTTAGCTCATTAAACTGTTCAGCTCAGTGAATGGATTGTGCTCATTAGAGATGAAGGATTAATAAACCCATCTTTTTATGACATAAGTTCCTCTCTGCCCGTCCCATTCCCTTTTCGCTTCAACGATCTTGATTCCTTTCCTGAACATCGGGCAGTCAAGGACCAGTGTTTCGGCCTCGCCGCCCTCAAAGCTTAAATGAATCTTGAATCTTCTGTTCAACTCCTTCAATTCATCCACTGTTTTTTCGTCGATAATCCTTCCCAGCCAGCCTTTATCCAGACCCTCTGCAGAAACTGAGGTAATCATAATCCTGAAGCCAGATCTCATAAGCTCATGCCAGTATCTCTCCGGGTTAATGTGCCACAAAGGAGAAATACACTCCAGAGAAAATTTCTTACATATCCTGTCAATTCTCTCCCTCTGATAGCTTGAGGCAATTGTACCCGTTAAGATTCCATCCACTTCGTCCTTTACCCTAAGGATTAATCTTTCAAGGTCCTTCAATTCTTTTTCTTTCTCACCCGAGGTCTTTTCAACGAGCAGTGGAATTCCCATAAGTTCTGCCTGAATTTGAGTCAGCTCGATATTCGGGTGGTGAAACATATAACTCTCATGACTCTCTGGAATCATCGAGAGTAGATATCTAATATCGTGACCCTCCTTCCTTGCAAGATAAACCGCATACAAGGAATCCTTCCCCCCCGAGGTTAGTGCCGCGAGTCTCATATGTGCCCCTTTAATTCTGCAAAAGAAGATCATCTGCGTTCATATCTCAATCCCATGCTCCTCCTTCATCACGTTCAGAACAAGCATTGTGTAGGTCCTTTTCACATGTGGCATTGCAAGAATCTCCTTTACAAACCTGTTCAGGGAATCACGATCCCTAAATTTTGCAACTATTATGGCATCATAATCACCGGTGACATCATAAACCGCGGACACATTTGGCTTTTTTGCGATATTCTCCTCGATCTTTGGCAGGTGACCCCCCTCAACCATCATGCCTATTATCGCAACCAGGTCATAACCGAGCTTTGAGAAATCTATATCGGGGATAAATCTCTTAATTACACCAAGCTCAAGAAGTTTATTCACCCTGTTGTAAACAGTTCCCTCGGCAACCTTCAATCTCTCTGCCATCTCCCTGTAACTCTGCCTTGCATCCTTCTGTAACTCCCGGATTATCTTCAGATCCAGCTCATCAATCCTGGATGTCATAATAATTAATTTAGAATATAAAGTATATCTATCCATGGAAAAATCTATGGAAGAAAAGGAGAGGATGCGATTTGAGCATTTTCTCCTGTTTTTGCCTTATTTTTGATGAATTGTTTATTTTTATTTAATGAAATTAAATATTTATACAAATATATAATCCTGAGGTATGGAAAATGACAAACATAGATGAAGCTAAGGAAAAGGTTTTGGAAGAAGCAAAGCAGAGGGACGTGAAATTCGTTAAGTTGCAGTTTACAGACATGTTTGGCATTGTTAAAAGTGTTACGATCCCCGTTGAGCAACTTGAGGAATCATTGGATAAAGGAATGTGGTTTGATGGCTCCTCTATTGAAGGATTTGCAAGAATCTGCGAATCGGATATGTATCTGATGCCCGATCCATCTACCTTTGCAATTCTTCCATGGAGGCCAAAGGAAAAGGCAACTGCGAGGATTATCGCAGATGTTTACAACTCCAATGGAAAACCATTTGAGGGCGATCCAAGATATATATTGAAGAGGGCAATTCGGGAGGCAAAAAAATTAGGTTTCATCTATAATGTGGGGCCAGAACTGGAATTTTTCCTATTCAGGAGGGATAATGGACCAACAACTACGCCAGTTCCGCATGATGTCGGTAGCTACTTTGATTTCTCTCCAAGAGACCTGGCTTCTGATGTTAGGAGAGATATAATCTTTGCTCTTGAGGCAATGGGGATGCAGGTGGAGATGAGTCATCACGAGGTAGCTCCGGGACAGCACGAGATTGATTTTAGATACGATGAAGCTCTAAAAACTGCAGACAATACGGTAACCTTCAAATACACTGTAAAGGCAATTGCTAACGTTCATGATCTCTATGCTACATTTATGCCCAAACCAATCTTTGGCGTTAATGGGAGTGGAATGCACGTACACCAGAGTCTATTCAATAAAGAGGGAAAAAATATATTCTTTGATCCCGAGGATAAATACAGGTTATCTGAGATTGCTTATAGCTTTATTGCAGGTCAGTTAAAGCACGTCGGGGCAATGTGTGCCGTGATCGCACCCACCGTTAATTCGTATAAGAGATTGATCCCGGGATATGAGGCTCCAGTATATATATGCTGGGGACAGAGAAACAGGTCCGCACTAATCAGGATTCCAAGATATTCTCCCGGAAGGGAGCAGTCTACAAGAGCGGAACTGAGGTGTCCCGATCCGAGCTGTAATCCCTATCTGGCATTTGCTGTAATGCTCAGAGCTGGTTTAGATGGAATCAAGAAAAAATTAAAGCCGCCAGAACCGGTAGAGGAGGATGTCTATCACCTTGATGAGTTCAAGTTGGTTAACTTGAATATAGACACATTACCTGCATCGCTCCATGAAGCCATTCAGGAATTCGAACGTGATAAACTGATGAAGGAAACACTGGGAGAGCATACCTACAAGCGTTACTTAGAGGCAAAGAAGGCAGAATGGGATGAATACAGAATTCAGGTGACTAAGTGGGAGTTGGACCGTTATTTAGAGATACTCTAATATTACCCTGGTGGCAAGGGTCTCGCTAGTTTCTCGTGCCCCATCTCGTCAATTACCTTAATAATCAATTCTTTATCAGAATTCTTCCTCATGCTTTTTGCGGAGAGGATATAAAGCTTTTTTATCTCGCTAATATGACCTCTCTCCGTTTGCAGTATGTGGAAATAGTGATCAAGCTCTTCCAGACTTCTGAATCCGTATGTTACAACGGACCCTGGACACTATTTAAAGCCTTAGACGTTTGAAACTAAAAACTCTTTAGGTTGAACGTCTCTATGATCTGCATCTGTTTTCCGGACACAGGGGAATACTGTCCAAGTTGCGTTTTAAAAGTTTCTATTCCTCTTCATTATTTTCTTTAGAATCCATCCCCATCTCATAAACCGAGAATTTCATCTATGGTATCTATATATTCCTTTAATTCATCTACGGTTCTATCACCCATGTGAGCTATCCTGAATGTCCTGTCTGCCAGTTTTCCATAACCGTTGGAGAATACATAGCCCCTTTCAGCCAATTTCTGCTTGAGGTCATTGCAGTTGATTCCCCTTGTATTTTTTATGCAGGATACCGTGTCTGAGGCGTATTTCTCTTGTGGAAAGATATCAAAGTTCTTCTTTGCCCATTTTCTACAGAGCCTGCCCATCTCCCTGTGCCTCCTAAATCTATTTTCCAGACCTTCTTTGTTTAAAATTTTATCCAGTTGATACCTTAGACCCTGCATTATCGATATTGCCCCGGTCGTTGGAGTTTGCTTTTTGCCCCAGTACTTCAGATATGTCAGGAAATCAAAATAATAACCCCTGTTTTCTATGGATTTTGCCTTTTCCAGGGCCTTTTCGCTTACAGAACAGACGGCCAATCCGGCGGGAAGCGCCATTGCCTTCTGAACACCAAAGAGGCATACATCAATTCCCAGTTTATCCACCTCGACCTTTATCCCACCCATGGAGCTAACGGTGTCGACTAAAAAGCTGACGTCATAGTTCTTAACCACCTTCGCGATATCATAGATCGGGGCAGTAACCCCTGTAGATGTCTCATTATGTACAAGTGTTATGGCATCATAATCCCCCGTGGATAATTTTTCGTCTATAAGCTCGGGTGTTGGGACATCACCCCACTTCAGCTGCAATAAATCTGCCTCCTTTCCATTGGCCCTGGTTATGTCGTGCCATCTCTCGCTGAAAGCGCCATTGCCAACATTTAGGCATCTTTTTTTAACGCAATTTCTAACAGCCGCTTCCATCAAACCAGTTGATGAAGACGGGAAGATGAAGATACAGTTCTCAGTAAACATCAATCTCTTCAGGTTTTCTACACAGTCCTCCAGCAGAATGCTGAATTCCCTTCCCCTATGACCTATCATTGGCTTCGACATCTGCTCAAAAACGTCTGGACTGACATCGGTGGGTCCGGGAATGAAAAGCTTTTTTGCCATCTCACCACCTTTAAATATATAATCAGTAAATATTATTAAAGGATGAAAAAGAAGATTATGGTCACATTAAATGAGGAGCAGTATGAAAACCTGAAAAATTCCCCAGAGCTCGGTGATATGGACGCTGAGAAACTGAGGAATTCCTTCTTAATCTACAACTCATTAAAGGATTTACTGGAGGTAATAAAGAAATTAAAGGAATAAAATTTAGCCGAAGAGTGATGCAAGCCCGGAAGCGGCCTCTTCCTCGGCCTTCTTCTCTTCCTCGGGTTTCTTTTTCTCCTCCTTTTTTTCTCCCGCCGGGGCCTCACCCGCTGTTGGAGCCTCTGCTGTCACCGGAGCGGGAGCTGCCATGGCTGGCGCTGCTGTCTTTATTGCTTCATCAATATCGACACCCTCAAGAGATGCCACTAATGCCTTTATCCTCACATTATCTACTTTAGCGCCACTGGCCTTTATTACCTTCTTCAGATTTGTTTCATTTATCTCCTGCCCTGCAGAGTGCAACAGCAATGCACCATAAACATATTCCATTTTTATCCTCTTTGAACATAAGGCTATCTAACTATTTGGAATTTAGAATTTAAAAACCGCTATAGTAAAGAAAAGCTTGAGTGTCCTGCGCCGGGGTTGGTTTGTACA
>Ga0190363_1002513_pt1 | contig 10423 bp, 9 predicted proteins | sample 48721867_MG_FD_161272 | JGI IMG/M metagenome (GOLD analysis project Ga0190363, IMG submission 161272) | Hydrothermal vent microbial mat bacterial communities from Southern Trench, Guaymas Basin, Mexico - 4872-18-6-7_MG | ecosystem: Environmental > Aquatic > Marine > Hydrothermal vents > Microbial...
AATGGGCGATTTTAAGCGTAGCCGTGGGTGTAATCGGAGGACTAGGGGGCGTGGTGTTCGACCTACTTTTAGAAGAGTGTAGACACCTGTTCTTAGACCAAGGGCTCGAGTTTTTAGGGTATCTAGGACCATGGAGACTTCCCTTGATCGTCGGGATAGGGGGCCTCATATCAGGGTTCATAGTAGCATCAACCGCTCCTGAGGCTAAGGGCCATGGAACAGACGCGGCTATAAAGGCCTTCCACAAGAGGTGGGGAAGTATAAGAGCGAGGATACCCGTAGTCAAGATCATAGCCTCAGCCATCACGATCGGCTCAGGCGGTAGCGCCGGTAGAGAGGGGCCTATAGCCCAGACCGGAGCCGGGTTCGGCTCGACGCTTGCCGGGCTTCTGAGGTTAAACGTTCGCGATAGGAAAACTTTACTCATAGCGGGTATAGCGGCCGGTATAGGAAGCGTGTTTAAGTCTCCGTTAGGAGGCTCCATCTTCGCGATCGAAGTATTATACAGGAGGGACTTTGAAGTCGAGGGATTCATACCGTCGGTTATAGCTTCGGTTTCAGGATACGCTGTTTCCATGATATTCACGGGCGTGAAGAGGGCGTTCGAAGTCCCTCCCGTGACTCTGACGAACCCTCTTGAACTAATCCTATACGGCTTCCTAGGGCTTATATGCGGAGTATCCGCGATGATCTTCGTGAAGGTCTTCTACCTCACCGAGCTGTTATTCGAGAGGCTTAAGGTTCCAGAGGCCGTTAAGCCGGCTATAGGAGGAGCCTTAACCGGGCTTATAGGGTTGATAGTTCCCGACGTGCTCGGAGGAGGCTACGGGGTTATTCAAAGAGCCATCAACGGAGAGTTCACGACCGAAGAGCTTACGTTCCTAGGCATAGCCAAGATAGCCGCCACGAGTTTCACCGTAGCTTCTGGGGGAAGCGGAGGTGTATTCGCGCCCTCGGTCTTCGTGGGAGCGATGATCGGGGGGGCTTTAAATCTATTCTTGAAGACCTTGCCTTTAACGTTCATCGGACACATCGCGCCGTATGTCTTGGTAGGTATGGCTTCGTTCTTCGCAGCGGCCTCTAAAGCGCCGTTAGCCTCCGTAATACTTGTCGTGGAGATGAGCGGAGGGTATCAGCTTTTAGCACCATCCCTCATCGCATGCACCATAGCCTACATAATAAGCGGGGACGTAACCATCTACGGTAGCCAGCTGGAGAGGAGATGACAGGGTTCAAGTGAAGTCTGAATGCTTAGTCATCATGTCCACCTCTGTTATACCCTCTCTTTTCGCTAGAAGATATATGGAGCCCTCGAGGAAGAAGAGCGTCCGGAGCTCGAAAAGCGACTCAAGCGGGTTCCTCGGGAGGTAGCTACTTCTAAGCCCCTTAAGCCTATAGATAACCCTACCGGGTATGATTATTATCGAGTCGCTGTTCTCCGCCAGAGGACTATCCACGTAGGAGGTTATCGCGACGACCCTAGCGCCTTTAGCCTTAGCCTTCTCGGCCATCAAAGCGGGTAGATGCCCTCCTGAGCCGGAGATTATCAGAACCGTATCCCGGGAGCCGACGGCTACGCTACCTTTATCCTTCCAGAAGTAGCATTCACGGTCTTCACCAGGCTTACAGCAGTGCCTCAGCCTAGTCACGAAGAAGGAGCCTACTATGCCTGAGAACCCCTCACCTACGACGACTGTTTTACCCGTCCACGGGTTCAGACGGCTTCTAGGCCTAGGTAGGGCTTGATATAAAGTCTGAAAGTCTCCCTGAGACGGCTTGTAACCCTTCAACCCAGCCAAGATCTTCTGAAACCACCCTTCTACAGAGCCTCCTAGGAAGGACCCTATGAAGCTCAGCGAGAATAGGAGCGTCCTGAGCTCGTATAAAGTACCCATCGGCGTCAACGGGGCGTAGACCACACCCTCTAACTGTCTAGCGTAGTAGTCTTCGGCATGGTAGTCCAGCGTCTTTTTACCAGGTATCTCTATAACCAAATTCGAGATCTTCGCCAGGGGGCTTTCGGGGTCTGATGTTAACGCGACGACTTTAGCGTTCGCCTCATGCGCTATCTTCGCGGTCTCCAGCGTATAGGTCGTCACACCGCTCCCTGAAAACGCCACGAGCACGTCAGATTCCTTTATCACATAAGGGATTTCTTCAGGACCGTAGACCTGCTCGAAGCCGAGGTTTCTTAGGAACCTAGAGAAAACCTCTGCGTTTTCACCCGACCTGCCTACGCCTACGCACAGGATCCTCCTCGAGCTTTTTAGAAAGCCTTTGAGAAGCTTAACCTTCTCAGAGTTTGGAAGCTTAAACCCCTCTACCAGTGAAACCAGTCGTTCATATGTGTACGGCATCCGGTCGTATTCTTCAGCGTCTATCCGACGCACCTCCCTCACTTTAAAGTTACCAGGATGCTGTTTAAGAACTTTCCACAATTACCAGACTACTCATTTAAGCAGCGGTATCCCAGAGTTGTATGTTTACGGATAGATACTCGACGCCTCCGCTTAATCGAGGGAGCCCCCGCTCCATTTTCAGAGAGAAGAGAACAGGCGATGGCTTCATTAAGGGAGAAACATTTACTAGGTTACACGCAAGTTTTCTTTAGGTCTCTATGAACTATGGACGTAGGATCAAGATGGTTAAAGAGAGGTTATCGAAGGAGGGTGTGGACGTCTTCATGCTGACGGAGCCTAAGAACGTCAAGTACCTCACAGGCTTCGAGGGGGGTGTCCTCTTCGTATTCCCAGATTCCGAGCCTACACTTCTAGTCCCCATGTTAAGCCTCGAAGACGCGGAGGATGAAGCCCAGGGAGTCCAAATCGAGCCTCTGCAGGTAGGTGAGCCGTTCAGAAGGGGAATAGCAAAGGTTCTGAGAGATGCTGGAGCTTCGACCGTGTTCTACGACGGGCTTTCCATACCCGATTACAAAAGCCTGGAGTCAGAAGGGTTCAAGCTTAAAGATGGCTCCAACTACTTGTCGACGCTTAGGAGGACTAAAGACCCTGAAGAGATAAGGCTTATAAGAGAAGCTTCAAGGCTGACTAGAGAGCTTATGGAGCTTCTCGTCGAACATGCTAAACCCGGTGTGACGGAGTGCGGCTTAGCTAAGACGGCGGACGCATTCCTTAGGGACCGGGGGTTGGAGTATGCGTTCCCGATCATAGTGGTTTCGGGACCTAAAACCTCTAGGCCCCATGGTAAACCGTCGCTTAGGAAGATTTTGGAAGGAGAGCCGGTGACCATAGACGCCGGTGTACGTTATATGGGCTATTGCGCCGATATGACTAGGAGCTTCACGGTCGGTAGAAACCCAGAGTATGAAAAGGTTGTAGAAGACGTACAGAAGGCTCAGGAGAAGGCTTTAGAGACGGTTAGAGCAGGTGTGCTCTGCAAGGATGTCGATAAGGCGGCTAGGGAATTTCTCGACACTAGAGGATATAGGGGGCTTTTTATCCACAGTCTCGGCCACGGTGTAGGTTTGGATATACATGAGCCTCCGGGACTTAATCCGTCAAGCGACGAGAAGCTCATGGAGGGGGACGTGATCACCATAGAACCAGGGGTCTACATCAGGAGAAAATATGGATGTCGGATAGAGGATACGGTCCTAGTCCTTAAAGACGGGTTTGAACCGCTCACACGGGTCTGATCGAAAGACCCGACCTCAACCGTTTTTGTTAAACCTTGAATTCAGCGCCCTTCTGCATGCTACATCCGCAGTTTCGATCCCTGGGCATGCGTTTCAACACGTCTTTTAACGTATCAAGGATTATCCCTCTCTTTTCAGATACGACCTCCGAGACCTCTTTCGAGGTTATGCGGCTCTGTAGCCCGGCGGCCATGTTGGACACGAGACATAGGGATGCATAGCACATGCCAAGCTCTCTAGCCAAGGAAGCCTCAGGGCAACCCGTCATACCGACTAGGTCTCCCCCTAGGATTCTGAACATCCTGATCTCCGCGGGGGTTTCAAACCTAGGCCCCTCCGTGCATACGTATACGGCTCTGTCCCAGACCCTCCCGGAGAGTTTACTCGCAGACTCTATGAGAAGCCTCCTAAGCTCCCTGCAGTATGGCTCCGTGAAGTCTATATGGACGACCGGTGCGGAGTCGTAGAACGTGTAGGCTCGGCTCTTCGTGAAGTCTATGAGGTCGTGGGGAACCGCTAGGTCTCCTGGCTTCATGACGGGGTTTATGGCTCCGACCGTGTTGACCGCCAACACCCTCTCGGCTCCGAGCTTCTTCAAAGCCCATAGGTTAGCCCTATAGTCGACTTTGTGAGGGGGCTTCTCATGCCTAGGACCATGCCTAGGAAGCACTAGAACGTCGAGGCTTTCCAAGGAGACGCGGTAGACAGTAGTCGCAGAGCCGAAAGGCGTATCGACCCGATAGACCTCTAGGGGCTTTACAGCATCTTCGAAGCCCGAACCCAGTATAACGGCTCTCCACAGACCAGCCATATCGAATTAATCCCTCCAGGTTTTAGCTAGCTTCTCCCTTAGCCTGTGGGCTATGAGGGATGAAGCCGCTATCATAGTTATCGCGAGCAATATCCATAGTAGGAAGCCCATAACCTCTGGGCTTGTTATCGACTGGGGAGGTTCTCTGAGTATAGGGGTAGACTGGATAACCGTCTCTATTATCATGAAGACGGATATCAGGCCTACTATATCTATCAGAAGCCTCAGGTTTCTATGTATGTAATCGAACAACGCCCTCCCTGCTAACATGACCGACAATCCCATGAGGAAGAAGCTTGAGACGCCCTCGATAAAACTCGCGATTATCACGTTGGAGTATTTCATAAACGTCTGGAAGTCTGTAAGACTTTCTAAAGGCACGCTCTCCGCCACCGATGAAAAGCCCTGGGATATCCCTAGGCCGCATATTATTATACCGGCTACGTAGCCGAAGACCCTTATCAATATCGACGGTCTGGAAGCCACCTCCGAGAAGACGTAGCTTATGGATTTGTCTATCTCGAAACCCTTGACGAATAGAGTCAACCCGGTGATTATCAAAACCGCCGCGGTGGTATATGGGAGTAGCGGGATCTCGGGATAGAAGAGCGTCAAAACGTAGAGTATCGAGAGGAACAGGACTATTATACCGGGTAATCCAAGCGTCCATTTGGTATATCTCGGGTCTTGGAGAAGCATACTCAGATACCTGGTGATTATGTACCAGCTGGTCTCGAGGGATTGGCTGTGTTTGACGGCGAAACGCCTCACGGAGATTATCGGGACCTGCGACTGTATTATCGGAAAGACCTGCTGGTCCGTGTAGCCGTCTGAGACGAGTATGGCTGCGTCTGCCGGGTAAACCTCTAAAACCTGTCTCAACCCCTCAGAGATCCTCCTATCGGCCTCGATATCGTCCTCCCTAGAGCCTGTTAAAACCACGACTTCGTAAACGTTCTCCTTATCCTTGGCCTGTAGGTTTTCCATTATACGCACGGCCTCGAACATCGTGTTAGCATCGGCCTCCTCAGGGTCGGTCATTATCAGCTTCAGACCCGCCTCGAGGACGTTCTCCTTACCGATGACAGGGGATTTTATCCCGGTTTTAACCCCTAAGTCGTCGTCTCTATCGACGCATATCACGAGGAACCTCATAGGTCGCTCGTCGGGTTTAGGCATCTAGATCACCCCCATATCCTCAGCCTCAGCTATGGCCCTGAGCTCCTCGACCGTAACTTTACCGCCGTTCCTCAGCTTGTCTAACGCCCTCCTAGCCAGCTCGGCTAAAACCGCCTTGGCTTTTTCCTCAGCAAACTTCTGCTCCTCAAGCTCCATCTGCTTAAGCTCTTCGATTATAGCTTTCTCCTCGGCCCTTAACGTCTTAGCTTCGTTGAGCTTCTCGACCAATGCATGATGGAAACCGTCGGCTCTCTCCCTAACCGTCTTATACCGCTCCTCAAGCTCGGTTATGGCTTGCCTAACCCTATCCCTTTCATCTTTCAACTCATCGATCCTACTTTTAATCGAGTTTATCCTGAGCTTAATGGCTTCTCGAACCGCCCGGAGACGCATCAGGTCTTGTTTAAGCTCTCTGATCTTCTCATGGGCTTTAACCTCGACCTGGAGTTCAGCTATCTCACTCGCTATTCTACGCTCCATCTCTAGGTCCGTAGGCGACGTCTGAAGCACCCACTCAAGCTCCTCCATACGGTTCTTAAGCTTCTTAAGCGGTGTTTTCGGCTTAGCAACCTCCTCCATCTTGAGGCGAGCCCGTTGGATGAGGTCTCTGACCTCCTTAAGCCTGGCATATTCTTCTTTGAGCTTAACTCTTAGGCTAGATATTTCCGAGCGGAGACGTCTGTAACCTGTCCTTAAGGCCTTGAGTTCCTCGACTATCCGTCTAGCATCCTCGTTGAGTTCGTCACGTTTCTTTCTGAGCCTTCTAATATCTTCTAGGAGATTCCTACGTCTAGCAGACACCTCTCTAAGCTTCGACGCTAAGATACCACGCCGGTTCTCCAATTTAGACATCTATCTAACGAAAAATTGTGGTGGAGGATCTGACTTAAACCTTCGGGTCTAATGTCCAGGTGTCGGTGTAGACGTGTCTGGGGTAGGTATCGTAGGGAGCTCTGGAAGCTTCTCCTTAAGCCTCTGCTCGGCCACAGCGGAGGCCTCTTCGAGAATCTTCTTAGCCTCCTCGCTGGCGGCTTCCATGTCGACGACCATACCGGTTGCTTCACCGACCTCGACGACCATCTTACCGATCTCGTCGCTTATGACGCCGATCTCATAGCTGACTTCAGGTATGACCCCGGCTAGGTCTTTCTGAACGGCTTTAAGTATGCGGGCCACGGGGATTATCGCGGCGGCCGTTTCACCCAACTGGTGAACCGTTTCAAGCCTGAGTATAGCTTTCTCCAGGGCAAGCTGAGCCCCTAAAACTATCTTAGACATCTTACGTGCTTCGGCGCATTCGTTCGCGTAGAGCGCCGCCCTGGCAGAGTCCCCTTTCATCTGTGCGTTCACACATTTCTCGAAGAGCTCCTTCTCGTGTCTACTCATCCGCATAGCTGCTCCTTCGACTCTGGAGTACTGTACTTTAAGCCTGTGTATAGCCATGGTAAGCCTCTTCTTCAGAGGGGTTCTTTGAAATATCCTCCCACCTTTCTCCCATTTTTTCATGGACGTATGAAACACCTCATGAACTAGGAGGGCTGAAACGTCTTTAATGGATTGTTTAAAGGAAGCTGTGGAATAGCCGCTTTAGAGGGCAAGGAGTTTAACGGTCTAAGGGTATTTTTAGACTAAAACTCTAGTAAAAGATGATACCTATGTATCATTTTATGTATCACTAGGATTTATTTTTAAGAAGCCTCCCCGTCTAAAAATCCCGGTGAAGAATGCATGAGAAAAATAATAACCCTGCTTACAGACTTCGGATTGTCAGACCCATACCCAGCAGCCATGAAGGCGGTGATACTGAGGATAAACCCTGAAGCCGTGATAGTCGACATAACCCACTCCATAGATAGGTTTAACGTCAGGATGGGGGCTTTCATACTGGCCCATATTGTAGAGTATTTTCCGGAGGGAAGCATACACGTAGGGGTGGTCGACCCAGGTGTCGGAACCGCTAGAAGACCCCTGATAGTGGAGTGTGATAGGGGTCTCCTCGTGGGTCCAGATAACGGTCTTCTGATACCTGCGGCGAGGAGACTCGGCCTGAGACGGGTATACAGAATCTTAGAGGATAAAGTGCGTATAGGATGGGTTTCGCATACCTTTCACGGTAGAGACCTGTTTGCCCCCGCCGCCGCTAGACTCTCTATAGGAGAGAGGGCTGAGCATCTCGGGGAGCCATCTCTAAGCTATGTCGAACTCAGCTTTCCTAAACCCAGGCTTAAAGGGGAGCGAATCCACGGGGAGGTCCTCTATGTCGACGGGTTCGGAAACGTGGTCACAAATATAGACGAGAAACTGCTTGAAACGTTGAGCATCGGTAGAGGCAGCCGTCTTCTCGTGGAGATAGGCTCGAAGAGGTTTGAGGTTAGGCTTTTGGAAGCCTATGGAGAAGCCAGCCCAGGCACCCCGTTGGCTATAGTAGATAGCTTCGGTATGCTCGAGCTAGCCGTCAACATGGGTAGTGGTAGCAGGTTTTTCGGGCTTAAACCAGGGGATAGGTTCGCCGTTAAGGTGGTTTAGCCGATAGAACCCAGCAGGGTAGGTCTCCGTGTTTAACGGGTTTTTCGAACTCTATCTCGAAGCCGTTCGATAAGAGGGCTTCACGCATCGTCCCGACTCTATGGGTTATGGTTACAAGACGCTTCTCCAGAAGCTTAACCATCGATGACGCCAGACCGTTGTAAAGCTTCCTCAAAGCTCTAGGCGACGAAGACCTCAGCCCGTAAGGCGGGTTTACTATGGCGAAGTCGAAGCCTCTACCGAATATCCTCCTGAGCCTCGTAGCATCCCCGACTAGAAACTTGACCACCTTATCTACACCGGCGGCTTTGGAGTTTTGAACCGCGCCGGCTACGTGTTTAGGGCCTATGTCTAGACCCCATATGTCGAGCGTGGAACCCTCTGAGCAAAGCCCCTCAGCTGAAAGGGCTTCGAGGTACACCTGAAAGACCCTAAGGTTTGATATGGCTAGGGGTTTTCTCCTAAATTTAGCCGGTGGGATGTTCAAACCTTTTAAAGCAGCCTCTATCGGGATCGTGCCGCCTCCGCACATGGGGTCTATCAGACTATCGCCTGGTCTCCAGTTTGAGGCTATTATCATTGCGGAGGCTATACAGGGGTTTAACGCGGCTGGGTGGTCGTAGACCCGGTAGCCACGCTTGTGTAGGGCCCAGTCTCCCGTCGTGTCTATGCCCACTATCAACTCGTTTTTGACCTGGTAAACCCTCACGATCACGTCAGGCTCGTCTAGGTTAACCTTTAACCTAACACCTTTAGAAGACAGGTAGCTGTCTATAACCGCTCTCCCGGCTTCACGGGCTATGTCCATAGACGTATACGGATGAGAGCCTATCCTGGAGGCCCTTACCGCGAAGCTCTGTCCGCTAGATATCCAGCGGCTGAAATCTAAACCCCTGACGCGTCTATAGACCTCTTCAAGACCCCCCACCTCGCATCTGAGGAGGATAACTACGACCCTCTCCAGGCATCTTGACCAGTAGTTCAGCTTAACGACCTCCGGCTCGGGACATGTGAAGAATATCCTACCTCGGAGACCCCGGACTTCCTGGATTCTAACGTCGAATCCTCTAAGCTCTCTACAAGCCTCCTCTTCGAACCCGGGCGGTAGGGTGGCCATAACGTTGAGCATCGTTTACATCGAAGGAGATAGAAGCAGGCTACGTGCTAATATCCTTTTCACGACGGGTTGTCACAAACTATAAATCCGTCGGCTCGGGGTATTCTCCTAGCCCCTATGGACTGGGTTAGAGGATTTCTAAAGATAATAGGAGTTTACAGGGTCTATAAGTGGTGGCTTAGACGGGAGGTTAGGAAAGGCGCTATACCTGGTCACGTCGGGATAATACTCGATGGGAACAGAAGATGGGCTTCTAAACGCGGGTATCCTCCATGGCTTGGACACAGGTTCGGGGCTGAAAAGGTCGAGGATGTTTTAAAATGGTGCCTAGACCTAGGTGTAAAAACGATAACCCTCTACGCGTTTTCGACCGAAAACTTCAGGAGACCTAGACGGGAGGTCGAGGAGCTTTTCAGGCTTTTCGAGGAGAAGCTGAAGCAGCTTCTCGATAACCCAGATATCCACGAGCACAGGGTCAGGATTAAGATCCTCGGCGCCCTTGAACTCCTGCCTGAGAGTGTTAGGAAGACCGCTGAGGAGGTTGAGGCTAAGACTTCGCATTATGGAGAGAGGTGGCTCAACATAGCCTTAGCCTACGGCGGTAGGAGGGAGATAATCGACGCCGTTAGGAGCATAGCCAAGCTTATAGCCGAGGAACGTCTTAAACCTGAGGATATAAACGAGGAGCTCTTTCAGAAACACCTTTACACAGCCCATCTCCCGAATCCTGAGCCTGACCTGATAATAAGGACGAGCGGTGAGGAGAGGCTTAGCGGGTTCCTGCTGTGGCAGAGCGCCTACAGCGAGCTTTGCTTTTTAGACGTCTATTGGCCTGAGTTCCGTGAGATAGACCTTCTCAGGGCTATAAGAACGTATCAGAGGCGGCGGAGGAGGTTCGGAGCCTGAACAGGAGCCGAATATTTAAACCCTATATTCTGAGATCTCTTTAGCGGTGTATCTAATTGAGTAAACTCCATGATGAGCTTCTTAACCTGATAGGGATGATCCGGGATAAAAAGCTCAGACAGCTCGTCAAAGACTTTATGGAAAACCCCGAGTTTAAGCTTTCAGGAACCAGAGTTAAGCCTCCTCGGCTTGAAGAAGGGTGGGGCTCTAGGGGATACCACCATTCCTA
>Ga0190363_1002514_pt1 | contig 10421 bp, 11 predicted proteins | sample 48721867_MG_FD_161272 | JGI IMG/M metagenome (GOLD analysis project Ga0190363, IMG submission 161272) | Hydrothermal vent microbial mat bacterial communities from Southern Trench, Guaymas Basin, Mexico - 4872-18-6-7_MG | ecosystem: Environmental > Aquatic > Marine > Hydrothermal vents >...
CGCATCCTATTGAGACACTTGGTTGAAGATGAACGGAGGCACCACGAGATACTCGACTACATAGCTGAGAGGCTGATGCGGAGGGCTGAAAATTTTAATAGACCCGGATAGGCAGAGTGATCTCGGCGTGGCCGCTGTGGTGTAACGGTAGCACAAGGGCCTGTGGAGCCCTTGGACCGGGTTCGACTCCCGGCAGCGGCCTCCCAGAGAAAGATTAAAACCTCTCTCGACGACGATCACAGATCGGGCGGAGGTTGCCAAGCCTGGCCAACGGCGCAGCCCTGAGGAGGCTGTCCCTTAGGGGTGCGTGGGTTCAAATCCCACCCTCCGCACCAATGTGGTTGGCTGTGAAATTGGAGTTTTATCTCTTATGGTCAATCTAGTTGATTGATGAAAAGTGTTAAATTGTGTGGATCAAGATAAGGGAATCGATGGTTTATGGTTAAGAGAAGCTACATTAAAATATATGGTCCCCCAATACTGCAGGCCATTCGAGCCTTGGAGCGGATCGCCATTGAAATGCCTGAGGTCTGCATAATGGATAGGATTATCGAGCTCTCCGGCCCGATATTCGATGATGTCTCGAGGGTTTTCAACTATTTCAGCTCCATCGGTGAGATAACGAGGGAGCGATGTGAGAAGATCATCAGTAGGTCTGGGGCCAGCTTAGGAGAGTATGACTTCTATTTCGAGTGGGTGACGGAGCCGACTATGGAGCAGGTGAAGGATCTCATAAGACGGATCGATGAAGCTCTCAGCTCCCTGGGATGTAAGTATACGATAACGACGAAGTGAAGGGGTGTTGAGGATGGTGGTTAGGAGTTATATCAAGATTTATGGTCCTCCCCTGTTAAAGGCTCTGGAGGCCCTGGAGAGGGTAGCCGTCGAGATGTCGAAGGTTGTAGACTTGAAGTTCCGCCATATCTGTGTCCCCGAGATGGAATATGTCAGCGACTGGGAAGCGTATGTAGACTATATGCGGAGAATATATGTAGAGTGTTATGAGCCGGTGAGATTGATCAGTGAAGCTAGCGAGATGATAGGGGATTACGACTTCTTCTTCGAGTGGAGTGAGAGGCCGACGCTGAAACAGGTAGAGGAGCTGGTGAAGAGAATCGATGAGGCTCTCAGCTCCCTCGGATGTCACTACACCATAACGACAAAGGAGGATTAGCCCCCCTTTTTGATATTTAAACCCCGAGTCATCGTTGATCAAATGGGTTGAGGGTTAGATACGTCGCCTTCGACTCCTATGGTGTAAAGTCGAGTTGTATTAGAGTGGAGACGAGAGACGTCATCACTGTCGTAGACCCAGGTATAGCCTCCGAGAGACCCTCCTTTCCCCTTCCGAGGAAGGAGCGGAGGGCTCTAAGGAAGCGATATGAGGCTGAGATAAGGAAGGCCTGTTCAGATGCCGATGTCATTGTCATAACCCATTACCACTACGACCATTATATACCGGATCAGGAGCCCTATAGAGGGAAGAGGCTTCTCGTCAAGGACCCTGAGCATAGCATCAACCGCTCACAGAGATGGAGGGCTGGGAGGCTCCTGGAGGGTTTAGAGGCCGATGTCGAGGTTGCCGACGGTGAATGCTTCACCTATGGCTCCACAGAGATCAGGTTCTCAAAGCCCCACTGGCATGGAGTTGAGGGTTCTAAGCTGGGCTACGTCCTCATGGTCTCCATAGACGACGGCGAACGGCGTCTACTCTACACCTCTGATATCGATGGCCCAGTCTTGAGGGAGGTGGCCGATGAGATCATCGAAATCGACCCTGACATATTGATCATCGACGGCCCTCCAACTTACCTCCTGGGCTTCATCTTCGCTTATTACAACCTCGCTAGGAGCATTGTTAACCTCTGTCATATCCTCGAGGAGTCTAGGGCTGAGACCATCATCCTCGACCATCATTTAGTGAGGGATTACCGCTACCCCGAGCTCCTCCACCTCGTATACCGTAAGGCCCGGGAGGTGAGTAGACGGGTCTGCACCGCCGCCGAGCTGATGGGTCTGAGACCGATGGTTCTCAAAGCCTATGAGATCCATGGGCCCACTAGGTGGAGAGAGTGGAACCCCCTTAATAGGGGCGAGCTCCTAGATATGTTGAGAAACGCCGTGGAGAACGACCTCCTGGGAGCGGAGTGGATTGAATGGGCTGAGGAGTCTCTTCCCCTAAGGGATTAGAGAATAGGCGAGGAAGAGGGGTAGTAGAGTTATGGAGATGATGTTGACGAGTTTTATAAGTATGTGTAGACTTGGACCGGCTGTATCCTTCAAGGGATCTCCGAAGGTGTCTCCGATAACGGCGTTGTGATGGGCCGGCGTGTTCTTACCTCCGAAGTGGCCATCCTCAATGTACTTCTTGGCGTTGTCATAGATGGCCCCGGAGTTGAACATGTAGGTGGCGAGGAGAGCTCCCACCATCGTCGTCGATATGAGGAAGGCTGCAAGACACCAGGGGCCTAGGATGAAGCCGACGACGATGGGTGACACCATCCCTATAAGGGTGGGCAGAACCATCTCCCTCAATGCGTTCTTGGTTGTGATGTCAACGCATCGGGCATAGTCAGGCTTTGCCTCCCCCTCCAGCAGCCCCGGAATCTCCCTGAACTGCCTACGTACCTCGTCGACGACCTGATGCGCCGTCTTGGCCACGGGCTTGACGGCGAAGGCCGTGAACAGGAACGGTATGGCCGCCCCTGCCAGGAGGGAGGCGATGATCTTCGGGTCTGCGATGTTCAGATAATGGGCCACCTGGGAGAAGTGAATGAAGGGAACCCCCTTCATGTCTCACCACCTCTGTGAGATAGGCGAAGAGAAGCAGCGAGCTGGTAAGGGCTGCCGCCGCCATGGAATATCCCTTCGTGATGGCCTTAGTGATGTTTCCCGCCGCGTCGAGGGCCTCAGCTTCCCTCTCCACCTCCTCTCCAAGCCCAGCCATCTCCGCTATGCCGCCGGCGTTGTCAGCTATGGGATCGAAGGTGTCTGTAGCCATGATCATTCCCTTGATCTCTATCAATCCGAGGGCGGCTGCGATGACACCGTAGAGTCCTGAGACGTCTCCGCCGAAGATGAGGTATGCGATGATCATCACCCCTGCGATGATGAAGGCTGGTATGGCTGCGGACTCCATGCCATAGGCGAAGCCCTGCATGAGGCCGATGGCTGAGCCGCTGACGTTTCCCTTGGCCACCCTCTGAACCGGAGGCTCCGTTATGCCCGTATAGTATTGGACGACGAAGGAGGTGAGGAGGGCTGCCAGGAGGCCGAGGGAGAGACACCAGAAGAATCTAATGTCATGCATCAGGTAGACGGCTGTGAGGTAGAACCCTATTATAGAGACCACTCCGGCGGTGACGAGGGCGATGTTCAGCGATGTAATCGGGTTTTTACCTTCCCAACGTCTGACGGAGAGGAGTCCTGCTATAGTAGCTAGGTTTCCGATGGATCTGGTGATGAGGGGGAAGAAGACGGCTGCCCAGCCGTAGTGAGGGACGAAGAGGAGGCCGACGATCATCGATGCCACCAGATTATCGCTGCCGGATTCAAAGAGGTCTGCACCTCTCCCGGCGCAGTCTCCGACGTTGTCCCCGACGAGATCTGCAATGACAGCTGGGTTTCTCGGATCGTCTTCAGGTATCCGAGCCTCGATCTTGCCTACGAGATCCGCCCCCACGTCAGCTGCCTTGGTGTAGATGCCCCCGCCGAGTTGGGCGAAGAGGGCTGAGAGGCTGGCTCCGAAGCCGAAGCCGACGAGGAGGCTTATAGCTTCGGGGTTCTTTGGGCCTGCACCGAAGAGGATGTAGAGGGAAGTTATGCCGAGGAGATTGAGGCTGACGATGGCCAGGCCCATTATTGCTCCGCCTCTGAAGGCGACGACGAGGGCCTGAGCACCTGAGGTTCTAGCGGCGTTGGCGGTTCTTACGTTCGCCAGGGTGGCCCCGCTCATCCCTATGATAATGGCTAGGAAGGAGAAGAGGGAGCCTAGAATGAAGCCGAAGGCGATCTGCCACTTAGGCCAGAAGACGATGAGGAGCAATAGGGAGAGGGCGACGATGAAGTAGCTGATAGTCTTCATCTCCCTGTTTAAGAAGGCTCAGGCCCCCTCCCTAATGAAGCCCGCTATCTCTTTCATCCTCTCAGTGCCCTCATCCTCCCTCTTCACCGTCAGGTAGACTATGCCGACGCAGATGAAGGCGGCTATACCCGCTATTACGGGTATCATTATCATATGGATCATCCCATCTCCCCCGCAGCTAACTCCACACAATTTTATAGCCATTAAAAAAGCGTTTCTATCAGTCCAACCATCTAAAAGGGGTGGAGAGAGTTGAGGCTGCTGGAGTGGGAGGCGAAGGAGGTCTTTAGAGATTATGGGATTCCAATCCCTAGGGGGAGGATTGCCTCCACGCCGAGTGAGGCCCGCCTCATCGCAAAAGAGATTGGCAAACCTGTCGCTGTGAAGGCACAGATACCCATCGGAGGCAGGGGTAAGGCTGGAGGCATACTCTTCGCCGAGAACCCTGAGGAGGCTGAGGAAGCCGCTGAAAAGCTGCTGGGAAGTCTCATCCAGGGAGTGGAGGTGAAGCAGGTTCTGGTAGAAGAGAGGCTCAGCATAGAGAGGGAGTTATATCTCGGCGTCGTCGTCGACAGGAGCAGCAGGGCCTACACGGCTCTCGCAACCTCTGAGGGGGGAGTTGAGATCGAGGAGGTGGCGGCGAGGACGCCTGAAAAGATCATAAGGTTGACGGTTGACCCCCTAAGGGGCCTTCTTCCTCACGAGGCGAGATGGATAGTGAAGCAGATCGGCCTGGAGGGCAGACAGATGTTAACGGCAGCTGACATCCTCGTCAAGCTCTACAGATTAGCGGTGGAGATGGATGCGGAGCTGACGGAGATAAATCCCCTCGCAGTCACCCCTGACGGCCTGATAGCTGCGGATGCGAGGCTCAACATTGATGACAACGCCCTTTGGAGACATAGAGACCTATTAGAGCGTTTCAGTGAGAGTGAGCTATTAGACCTGACTGGGAAGGAGAGGAAGGCGAGGAAGCTGGGATTAATCTACGTCGAGCTGGATGGAGATATAGGCATCATCGGAAATGGAGCTGGATTAACTATGGCCACCCTTGACACCGTCCAGCTCTATGGAGGAAAGCCAGCTAACTTCCTTGACTTAGGTGGAGGAGCTCCAGCTGACAGGGTGGAGATGGCGGTTTCATTTCTCCTGACCGATCCCAAAGTGAGGGCCATCTTCATCAATATACTCGGAGGCATCACCAGGTGTGATGAGGTGGCGAGGGGCATCATAGCTGCGAGGGAGAAGACGGGGGTGGAGAAGCCGATGGTGGTAAGGATGATCGGCACACGGGAGGAGGAGGGGAGGAGACTATTGGAGGAGGCTGGCATTCACTGCCTGGACAGCATGGAGGAGGCAGCTGAGAGGGTGGTCTCGCTGGCGGGGAGGCGATGAAACATGGTGAGATTCGTAGATGCGGAGACTAGAGTCGTCGTCCAGGGCATCACCGGAAGACAGGGAAGCTTCCACACCAAGTTGATGCTGGACTATGGAACCAAGATAGTCGCTGGTGTCACCCCAGGTAAGGGTGGCGCAATCGTCGAAGGCGTCCCCGTCTACGACACGGTGGCTGAGGCCCTCGATAGACATAGGGTTGATGCCTCCATCATCTTCGTCCCCGCACCCTACGCCTCCGACGCTGTCCATGAGGCTCTCGACGCTGGCCTCGATCCGATAGTCGTCATCACTGAGGGGATCCCGATCAGAGATACGATGAAGTTCGTAGCTAGAGCCAGGAGGAGCGACATCACAATCATAGGGCCCAACACCCCAGGGGTGATTAAGGTGGGGGAATGTAAGCTGGGCATCATGCCGGCGAGGGTCTTCACCCGAGGCAGAGTGGGAATAATCTCCAGAAGCGGAACCCTCACCTATGAGATCGCGGATCATATCTCCCGCATCGGCCTCGGCGAGTCTACCTGCGTCGGCCTCGGCGGAGACCCCATAACGGGCCTGGACTTCATCGACGCCTTGAAATGGTTTGAGGATGACCCTCAGACAGAGGCCGTGGTTCTCATAGGGGAGATCGGGGGCGACGCTGAGGAGAGGGCGGCTGAGTTCATCGCCGATGGAGGTTTCACGAAGCCAGCCGTCGCCTATATCGCCGGGAGGACAGCCATACCAGGTAAGCGCATGGGCCACGCTGGAGCCATAATCCAGGGTGAGAGGGGGACGGCGAGGAGCAAGATCGAGGCCTTAGAGGCTGCAGATGTCTCCGTGGCTGAGAGGCCAAGTGATGTCGCAAGAATTCTTAAGAAGCTTCTAAGCTGACCCCTTCAATCTGCTTAGGAGATCCTCGAGCATCCGATAGGTGAGGCCCCAAACAACGCCCTCCTCTAGGAGGAAGGCGGGTTCCTCATGGCCCTCGATGAGGGCGTGGCCCCTAGACCTCCTCAACCTCTCTAGGGGAATCCAGAAGTGTTGGGAGAGCTCTTCGCCGAGCCTTATCTTCAACCTCTTCCGGCAGAGGTATACGATGGGTAGAACCCTCAGATTGGGTGACCTCCTAGACCTGGCGATTTTCAGGGTGCCCAGGGCTTCACACTCATTTAAGTTGATGCCCACTTCCTCCAAGACCTCTCTCAGGGCTGTCTCTCTTGGACTCTCTCCCCTCTTCCTTCTCCCGCCTGGGAAGGCGATGTCGCCAGACCAAGGGTCGGAGGGATTTATGGCTCTCCTCACGAGTAGAATCTCAAGGCCCCTCGATGTGGGTCTCACGACGATGGCGACGGCCGCGTCGGCCTCTGCATCTCCTATAGGCTCAAGTCGGAGGGGGGATTCACTGTGGATCTTCAAATCATTCCTTATGAGGTTGCCGGTGATATAGGGTTTCTGGGATAAGCTTACATCTGCTGGGAGAGATACTCCCCATAGCCTTGGATCAGCTGCTTCTCCTCCGTTGGGGTTTCTCGGCCAGCCTCCTAGCTGGATTGGCGACGGGGGTTGGAGCCCTTCCAATACTCCTCATCCGAGAGCTCTCGGATCAGATCCTAGATATCATGATGGGCTTCTCGGCCGGTGTAATGTTGGCCGCCTCCACCTTCAGCCTTCTCATACCAGCCCTGGAGATGGGTGGGGTCTCCACCGCCGTTTTGGGACTGGTCCTGGGGAGTCTGCTGCTCCACCTAGTTGATCGTTATACGCCTCACCTTCACATCATCTCAGGGCTTGAGGGGCCCTCCACCCGGCTGAGCCGTCTATGGTTGATGATCCTCGCCATCACCATCCACAACTTCCCCGAGGGCCTCGCCGTGGGCGTCAGCTTCGGGGGCGGCGATGTCGCCAGAGGCCTCATCATAGCTGTAGCCATAGGCCTCCAGAATATGCCTGAAGGCCTAGCGGTTGCCTTCCCCCTTCTCCGGGAAGGCTATGGCCGGGGTAGGGCCCTATACTATGCGACCCTCACCGGATTGGTGGAGCCCCTCGGTGGCCTCCTAGGCGTCGCCGCTGTCTCCCTCTCCAGGCCACTATTGCCTTGGGGTCTCGCCTTCGCAGCGGGGGCGATGATCTTCATCGTCAGCGATGAGATGATCCCCGAGAGCCATAGGAAGGGCTTCGAGCGGGAGGCCACCTTCGGTCTCATCGTCGGCTTCATCGTGATGATGCTACTAGACACCTTACTAGGCTGAGTCTACTCCAGCAGCCTCATCTTTCTCCTTCCGATGATGATGGCGTTTAGCGTATCCCTCTTCGAGACGACACCCAGCAGCCTATGCCTATCGGCCCTATCGACGACGGGCAGTATCTCCACATCATATCGATTCATCTTTTCTAAAACCTCATAGGCCGTCTCATCGGGATGAGTGACGATGAGCCTATCCCCCATGATATCCCTAACCTTAAGCTCCCCGATCTCTTCCTGATCCAAGCCGCTGAGCTGCTTTAGGGTGATGATACCGACTAGTCTACCATCTTCTAGGACGGGGAAGGCCGTATGCTTCGACTCCAGGATCATGAAGTAGAGTATGGACAGAGGCGTATCTCTCTTCACGCTCACAACCCTCTCCAGAGGCGTCATGATCTCGGAGACCTTCACTAGCTTCAGAGGGTCGACGATGGGCTCGATCTCTATGCCCCTCCTCCTCAGCTTCAGCGTATATATGGAGCCCCTCAGGAGGAGGGTTGAGGTGAAGTAGCTCGTCGAGCATGCCACCATCAGGGCTGGGAGGAGGTGATAGTTGTCGGTCATCTCGGGGAGCATCACTATACAAGTGAGCGGAGCCTTGGCGGCCCCGGCGAAAAGAGCGGCCATTCCCACGAGGTAGTAGACGGAGGACTGCCTTGAGACGAGGGGCAACCCTGAGAGGAGGGAGGCGAAGAAGCCTCCGAACATCGCTCCCATATATAGAGAGGGGGCGAAGATGCCGCCGCTTCCTCCTGAGCCGACGGTGAGTGAGGTGGCCAACATCTTCATAATCCCTAAAAGCAGGAGAAGCCAGGCTGGTAGAGCCCCTGAGAGGGCTAGGTCTATGCCCTCGTATCCGACGCCTAGGATGCCATATCTCAGCAGGAAGACGCCAACTAAACCCGTCAAAAGGCCTCCGAGGGCTGGCCTAAGCTGTCTTTTCAGGGGTAGCCTATCGAAGAGGTCCTCCATGAAGTACAGGGTTCTAGTCCATAGAATGGCGAGGAGGCCGAAGGCGATGCCAAGGGGGAGGAAGTGGAGGACGTCCAATGGATTTCTCAGAACGTATTCCGGGGCCTTAAAGGCTGACTCTATGCCGAAGACTTCCCCCGTCACCACCATCCCCATGACGGAGGAGAGGAAGATTGGTATCACATCATAGGGTGCGACTCCTCTATAGATGACCTCCAGGCCGAAGATCGCCCCTCCAAGGGGGGCCATAAAGGTTCCAGAAATGCCGGCTGATAGACCACAGACAACGAGCAGTCTCTTATAGGCCTCATCGAGTCCAGCTAGGCGGCCTAGCAGCGATCCTATGGCTGCCCCTATCTGGGCGATGGGCCCTTCCCTACCCACACTGCCACCTGAGCCTATAGTGATGGAGGAGACGATGGTCTTAATCATAGCCACCCTCCCCCTGATATCTCCGCTCTTGGTGTGGACGGCGTCCATAACCTCGGGTACGCCATGCCCCCTTGTCTCAGGCGAGATCCATTCGATTATCGGCCCCACCATCAGTCCCCCAAGCGCCGGGAGGATCATAACGCCGAGATTGTATCCCCAGAGGTTTATAGTCAGCCGGGGGAGGAGGAGTTGGAAGAAGAGGTATCTGAAGAACCAGATCATCTTCCTGAAGACTATGGCACCTAATCCTCCGGCTATCCCGGCTAGAAGGGCTAATCCATTTATTTTACACCATATCTTTACCTCTCTCCTTATCATCCAGGCTAATCACCTCTATTTGAATCCATATTCCGATATAGATGGAGATGGAATATTCTACGGGAAAATAAAATCCCTAATTCTAGAATATGAATCTTTCGAAGTCTAAATCCGTGTGGAAACCCCTAAAAATTCAAGAATTTTATTCGATCATCTAAAATTTCTCGGCTATTCTGGGACTTTTGAAAAGTTTTTATACAGATCTAGGTTTAATAGCTGAGTTTAAGTCAGCCTAAATCGGTGGTGGAGTTGGAGAAGGACTCTCTGATGCCGCGAGACTGGAGAAAGGCGATAGCTGAGAGGATGAGTCGGGTGAGGCATAAGATCGCTGTGGTAAGCGGTAAGGGGGGAGTCGGTAAGACCCTTGTCACGGTGAACCTCGCCGCCGCCCTGGCAATGAAGGGACATGTCGGCCGAGTAGGCATCCTAGACGCCGATATACATGGACCCTGCGTCCCCAGGATGCTGGGCATGGAGGGGGGACGTCTAGAGGTTGGCCCTCCAGGCATCTTCCCCGCCTTTGGCCCTCTGAATATCAAGGTGGTCTCCATGGAGTTCCTACTCCCCTCCGGCGATTCCCCAGTCATCTGGAGGGGGCCGTTGAAGATGGCTGCCATAAGACAATTCCTCTCCGAGATCGTCTGGGGGGAACTCGACTATCTCCTCATCGATCTCCCACCTGGAACCGGCGATGAGCCCCTCAGCGTAGTCCAGCTGCTCCCCGATATGGATGGCCTCGTCCTGGTTACCCTTCCCAGCGAGGTCTCCGAGGGGGTTGTTAGGAAGGCCGTCAACTTCGCCAGAAAGGTTGGAACCCCGATCCTAGGAGTGGTGGAGAATATGAGTTACCTAATTTGTCCTCATTGCGGCGGACGTATAGAGATCTTCGGCAGCGGAGGAGGTGAACGAATAGCCAAGGAGATGAATGTCCCCTTCCTCGGCTCAATACCTCTAGACCCGAGAATCTCTCTCGACTCCGATAGGGGCGTC
>Ga0190363_1002515_pt1 | contig 10417 bp, 7 predicted proteins | sample 48721867_MG_FD_161272 | JGI IMG/M metagenome (GOLD analysis project Ga0190363, IMG submission 161272) | Hydrothermal vent microbial mat bacterial communities from Southern Trench, Guaymas Basin, Mexico - 4872-18-6-7_MG | ecosystem: Environmental > Aquatic > Marine > Hydrothermal vents > Microbial...
TATTGGAAAGAAGAATTTTCCTTCAATTACAAATAGATCCTTTTTATTAGAGTATTTTGGAGGAACTAATAAATACGAAAGCTTTATAAAAGAATGGGTAATTGATGATCTAGAGGAAATAAAAGATCTACTTTTAGAAGACTAAAATTACGGAGGTGTAACCTCCGAAAAAGTGGGAAGAAATGCGGAAAAATAAAAGAAAAAACCCAGGGCATTCGCCCTGGGTGAATCTATGTTCTATTTATAAATTTCTATTTTATTACTTTCTAAGATGTAGAAATAATTATCTTTTGCGTCTATATCTTTTCCAGTGAGCTTATAGGAACCAGTAAAGGAGCCGGAAAGGGTATAGAGTTTGATTTTCTCATGCGTGAGAATAATGATTTTATCGCTAGTTACTGCAATTTTCTCGGCACCTGAAGAAGAGAAGTCATTTAAAACAGCACCAGAACTGGAGCGTATTCTGATCACTCCGTTATCTACTATATAGATATTTCCATTTCTACAAGCCAGATCTTCAGCAGAATTTACGATCCAGTTGGCTGTGATCGAATTGCTCGGGAGTTCGTATTTCTTTATTCTAGAACCATCCGCGATAAAAAGGGCATTGGAGAAGGAGTCATAACAAATCGCAGAGGCAGCATTTATCTGATCGAATCCAGAACCTGAGTTTACGATCAATTCAGGATTATATCCATACCTGGTTGTTCTTATCAGAGTATTAGAACTCAACCAAAAGAGATGGGTACTGGTAACAGCAAAGTCTATATAACCAGAACTTATTCCTGCTATTCGATAGATTTCTGGAACAGGAGGTCCTTGTTCTTCACTACTGCCACCAATTCCGGAGGGGGCAGAAATTGTGCTAAGGAGATTTCCGGAGTTGTCATATCTCTTTATACCACTGCTATCTAACACCCAGATTTCATTTCCAACCAATTTTACTGCTACACCGGCCGCGTCAAAACTTTTTACTAATTCTAGTTCACCTTCTTCAGGAGCAGGAGTTTCTGGAGTTTCAGGAGTAGGGGTTTGATTTCGGACATTTACCGTAATACTCCACGCATTATCATTTCCGGCTTTATCGTCTGCCCACGCAGTGATAATGTGAGTGCCGTCGGTATAAGTGGTAGTATTCCAACTATAGCTTGCAGTAAAGGAGCTCTTATTTACATCTGTAAAGGATTTTACAATCTCTCCATCGATTTTGAGCTGTATTTCATCAATTTCATCATTGTCTGTTACAGTGATTCTTATTTCTACAGTGCCAGAGACATTGGAGTTGTGGGTGGGGGATTCAAACGTAACATAAGGGCCCTGGTCATCTTCATAGTTATCCACCTCTATTGTTACTACTTCCTCCTCTGTATTTCCGGCTGAATCTGTGGCAATTACTTTTAGAGAATGGGTGCCATCGCTTACATCTCTAGAATCCCATGAATAGCTTATCGTGTAAGAATCTACTGCAAGATTTTCATAAACCTTTATTTCTTCATCATCCGCCAAGAGTTTGATCTCCGAAATTTCTTTATTATCTGTAATCTCTGCTCTTATAGTTACGGTTCCTTCCACAGTTCCACCAGTAGGATTTGTGATCTCAATTTTAGGAGCTTCTGTATCAACATTGTCCACATAAATCGAGATTTGAGTACTTCCTTTGTTTCCCGCCTTATCTGTCGCTTCAGCAGTGATGGTGTAGGAGCCATCAGAGAGTTGTTCGGTATGGAGTAAAACCTCCCATGTACTAAGAGATCCCTGCACTTCCAGTTCTGTTCCATTTACCTTCACCACTACTTTTTCACATTCCTTATCATTATCATCTTCGCACGTCCCTTGAATAGTGACATCTCCTTCCACTGTAGCACCGTCTTGAGGATGGGAGATTTGAACTGTGGGTGGAGTAGTGTCGATATTAGAGACGGAGACAGGGATTTCTGCTGTACCAATATTTCCTGCGTAGTCAATTGCTTTCGCTATAAGGAGATAGCTATTATTCTCGACCGAATTTGTATTCCATGATATTTGGTAACTTTCGGTAGCAACACCAATAAGTGTTTCCTCTTCAAGAACTTTATAATAAAATTCAACTTTCTCTATACCGGTTCCCCCAGCGTTATCTACAGCTTCCACTTTTAAAGTTATGGTTCCAGTGAGCGTTTCGTTTTCAGTTGGTGCTTTCCAGCAAAGAGAGGGAGCAATAGAATCTGCTTTTACTGCGATTTCTGAATGTATTTCTTTTCCTGAAATCAACTCTGCTGTTGCTCCAATCTTATGAATTCCAGAAAGTTCTTTTGTGAGATTACAATAAGTAAAGGGAATAGAGGTTCTGCTACAGAGAGTTTCTTCATCTACTTTCACATAGATTTTGTTGGTAATCCCTCCTTTTACAGTTAAGGATATCAAATCTTTCTCGATAAAAGCATTTTCTTCAGGATAAATAATTTGAATTTCAACATTTCCTTCAGTTCCTTTTGAAGTGTTTTCTATTTTTACAGGAATTGAAAAAATAGAATAGTTGTTATCGTTATCAAATCCTGCTACAATTAACTCGTACTTTCCGTTTTCTAGAAGAGAGCTGTCAAATTCCGCGTTTACATCTTGAGTAGAAGCAGTACCTACTAAATAAGAACTATTATTTCCTTTCAATACAATTTCTCCTTTTGCAACTCCACTTCCCCCAGCATTATCAAGAATTTCTGCCTTTACTGTGATAATTCCGGACAGTTTTTCATTCGGGGTGGGAGAGGTGATGGAGATTGTGGGGGGCTCCTTTTCTGAATTGGATTTAATTAAGGTAACATCTCCTAAGTTTTTAACCTGTTGATCTTCTAAGGTGAGGTAGAGATCGACTGTGGAGTATCCTTCCTTTTGAATTCTTAATGTCTTTCTTCCTGGAGTTAAATCAAGGGTAAACTTACCTTCCGAGTTGCTCGTAGAGTAAGCGCCACTTTCTTTTACAATCACTTGAACTCCTCCGATTGCTTCTTCTTGAGTGTCTACAACATTTCCTTCTATTCTCGCTGTTCCTTCTGGTACTGCAACTGTAACAGGTCCACCTCCTTTACCGCATGAAATTAAAACAAAGACAAAAATTACTAGAGGTACAAATGAAACTAATCTTTTCATTTTCTCACCTCCTTTTTTGGATTTTTTATAAAAAGAAAACTTTTCCAAAATAAATCTATCTAAACCCCTTTGGGGTTTTTAAATTTTTAAAGAGCCTGGAGTTCTTTCATTTTTGTGTTTTATGGCTTATTATAGCGCAAATTTTTAGTTTTGTCAAGATTAAGATAGGCTTTGACGTTGAATTTTAACTTCCTCTCTGCTATTATTATATTAAACTATTAAATTATGTGGAGTCAACTTATCAGAGAAAAATTTATAAATTTTTTTGTTGAGAAAGGACATTTAAAGATCCCTTCTTCTTCACTTATTCCAAAAGATAGATCGGTTCTTTTTACTACTGCTGGAATGCAGCAATTAAAACCCTATTTTTTAGGAGAGGCAGATCCACAGAAAGATTTTTCTTATTCTCGACTTACCTCAGTTCAAAAATGTTTTAGAACTTCAGATATTGATAAGGTTGGAGATGAAACCCATCTTACTTTTTTTGAAATGCTAGGAAATTTCTCGATAGGAGGGCATCCAACTTCTTATTTTAAAAAAGAGGCAATCCAATTTGCTTTTGAATTTCTAACCAAAGAACTTGGGCTCGACCCCGAAAGACTCTGGATTACTGTTTTTGGGACTTCTGAAAAATTCTGTGATGAGGTAATGAGAAATTGGATGAAATCTGGGCTTTGCACTGATGCCGAAGCTATCAGATTTTGGCAAGAAGTAGGAATACCAAGAGAAAGAATTTTTGAGTTTGGGAGGGATGAAAATTTTTGGGGCCCTCCAGGTCCAATCGGACCTTGTGGACCTTGCTCAGAAATTCATTATGATCTTACTCAAAAACCTTGCAAAAAAGGAACTCAATGCGGTCCAAATTGTGAATGCAATAGATTTATTGAAATTTGGAATTTGGTTTTTATGGAATATTTTCAGGACGAAAACCAGAATTTGGTTGAATTGCCAAAGAAAAACATTGATACAGGAATGGGGCTAGAACGAATTGCAATGATTCTTCAGAAAAAGAAAAATGTTTTTGAAACAGATCTTTTCCATAAAATAATTAAAAGAATAGAGGAATTAACAGAGAAGGCAAAAAGAAATTTAAGATCAACTAGAATAATAGCTGATCATATAAAGGGAGCAGTATTTTTAATTACTGATGGAGTCTATCCCTCAAATAAAGAACAAGGTTATGTTTTGCGTCGGCTTATTCGAAGAGCAATAGTTCATGGAAAACTTTTAGGAATCGAAAAAAGCTTTTTAAAGGATTTAGCAAAGGAGGTGATAGAGATCTATGATCAATTCTATCCTGAGCTTATTCAAAATAAAAATGTTATTGATAATGCTTTAGAGACTGAAGAAAACAAATTTAGAAAAACCCTTCAGAAAGGATTAAATCAATTTGAGAAATTGCTTAAAAGTAAAAAAATAAAAGAAATAAGCGGAAAAGAGGCTTTTGATCTATTTCAGACTTTTGGGTTTCCTTTAGAGATTATCAAAGAAATGGCTGAGGAGGAAGGATTTGAAGTTTCAGAAACTGAATTTGAAAAAGAGCTTCAAAAACATCAAGAGATTTCAAGAGCAGGTGCTCAAAAGAAATTTGGAGGAGTAGGAATAGAGAGCTTAAAAACAGAGGAAGAAAAAGAGAAAGTAATTAAATTTCATACAGCAACCCATTTACTTCACGCTGCTTTAAGAAAAGTTTTAGGTTCTCATGTAAGACAAGAAGGATCTGATATTAGTCCAGAAAGATTAAGATTTGATTTCTCTCATCCTAGGAAATTAACAGAAGAAGAAAAAAAGAAAGTAGAAGATTTGGTAAATGAAAAAATAAAAGAAGGATTGGAAGTAAAGAAAGAAGAGATGAGCTATGAAAAAGCAATTAAATCAGGAGCTTTAGCCTTTTTCCGTGAAAAATATCCAGAGAAGGTAAGTGTTTACACCATCTTTAATCCAAAGACAGGCGAGGTTTTTTCTAAAGAAATTTGTGCTGGTCCTCATGTTAAAAACACTAAAGAACTAGGTAAATTTAAAATAATATCAGAGAAAAGTTCAGCAGCAGGAATAAGGAGAATTAAAGCTATTTTAGAATAAGATGCTAAGTAAATTAATAAATTTAGTTAAAAAAAGGCCAAAATGGGGCCTAGCTTTAGATATTGGAACAGAGTTTGTAAAAGCTCTGGTTTTTGAATTAGAATATGAGGATAAAAGAGGGGTTAAAAAAAGAGCGATCATAAAAGGAGCTTCTAGACAAAGACAAGGACTTTCAGAAATGCACTCCGGAGCAATTCTTGATATAGAAAGAGTTCTTTTAAATTGTGAAGAGGTAATTAATAGAGCTTCGGAAGAAGCTGGTATTTTTCCCAAAAAGGTAATTTTAGGAATTGCTGGAGAATTAGTAAAAGGAATAGTTACCAGATTAGAAATTCAAAGAAAAAGGCCAGAAAAACCAATAAATTTGAAAGAATTAGAGCAGATTAGTAAAAAAGCAATTGAAAAAGCTCTTTCTCAGGTTAGAAATCAAATAAGTTTGGAACGAGGTAATGAAGATATAGATATTAGATTAGTTAATTCTGGCATTTGCGATTTAAAAATCGATGGTTATAAAATTTTGAATCCAGTCGGATTCAGAGGAAAGAATTTGATTCTAGATATTTTCTGTGCTTTTGCTCCTTTGGTTCATCTTTCTTCATTGGAGACAATTGCCACTGAACTAGGTTTGGAACTGATAGGGATTACAGCCCAACCCTATGCAGTTTCTCAAACTTTTTCTGAAAATCCAGAATTTGGCGCAATTTTTATCGATATAGGCGGAGGAACAACTGATATTTCTGTGGTCAGACAAGGAGCTATAGAAGGAACTAAAATGTTTGCTTTAGGTGGAAGGGTTTTTACAAAAAGAATAGCTCAAGTTTTAGATCTTCCTTTTGAAAAAGCAGAAGAATTAAAAATAAATTATTCTGTAGGAAAAAATTTAGATCAAAAAATCAAAAATAAATTAAGAGAAATTTTGTTAGAGGATGCAAAAGTGTGGCTGGAAGGAGTAATTTTAGCTCTTTCAGAATTTTCTTTGATAGATTATTTTCCTTCCCAAATTTTACTTTGTGGAGGCGGGAGTCTTTTGCCAGAGATTAAAGAGGTTTTAAAAGATTTAGATTGGACAAAAAAACTAGCTTTTACTAAAAAACCAAAGATAAATTTTATTACACCAAAGGATATCAATAGAATTTCTGATGAAACAGGTAAACTCAAAAATCCATGGGATATTACACCCCTTTCTTTGGTAAATATAGCTTTGGATTTAATGGAAGAAGATCTTATTTCTAGTTTGTTTTCAAAAACTACTTCACTTTTAGAGGAATAAAATGAGATTATTTGTAGATCAAAATGAAGAAATAACCTCGGTAATTTCTAAAATTAAAAGAATAAAAGAGAAAAAAATTACTTTAGTTGTACCCACCGGTGCTGTTTTATTTTCTTCTGTTATAAATTTAAAATTATTAAAAGATCAGGCTAAAAAACTTGGGAAGGAAATTTCTATCCTTACCCAAGATAAAGAAGGAATCAATCTTGCTTCAATATGCGGGTTTCCTGTTTATCATGAATCGATAAGCCAACCCCAAAAAGAGAAGAAAACTTTTTCAAGAAAAAAGAAAACGATAAAAATTCCAAAAGGTGTTATAATAGGAGGTTTTTCTATTTTATTTTTGTTGATTTTATTAATTTATTTATTTTTCCCTCAAGTAGAATTGACAATCGATTTACCAGCGATAGAAACCGAGGGAGAATTTGAAATAGAGTTGACTTCTGATCTTAGAAAACCAGTTTTAAGCTATCCTTCTTATAAAATTCCTATAAAAATTTACGAAAAAATAGCCGAAGAAAAAAAGGAATTTAAATCCTCTGGAGAAAAGGACATTGGAAATAAGGCAAAAGGAACAATTATAATCTATAACAAAACAGGTGAGGCCCAACCTCTTATTAAAGACACTCAATTTCTTTCAAAAGAAGGACTTATTTTTAAGTCAACCCATTTCGTTCTTGTTCCTCCAGCAACAGTTTCTCCTTTGGGAGATGTTATCCCCGCTCAAGTAGAAGTTCAAGTAGAGGCTTTAAAACCAGGAGAGCAATATAATATTCCTCCAACTAGATTTACTATTCCTGGTCTTCCAGGAAGAGAAGAGGTGATTTTTGGGATAAGTAAGGCTAATATGGAAGGAGGATCTTCAAAAAAAGTAAAGATCGTTACTCAAGAAGATCTTATAAATGCTGAAAATGATCTTAAAGCTTTACTTTCTCAAAAATTGAAAGAGGAATTAGAAGAGGAAGCAAGAAAAAAGCAGGAGCTATTTTTGGAAGAACTTTTAGAAGAAGAAATATTAACTCATCTAGCTTCAAAACAAGCAGAAGAAGAAGCTGAAAATTTTGAATATTTTTTGAAACTTAAACTTAAAAATATAAGATTTTCAAAAAGAGATTTAGAAAAGGTAATAGCTGATTTTATTTCTAATTCTTTAGCTCAAGATAGGGAAAGGGTTTTTAAAGAAAAGGAAGAGAAGGAATTTAAAATAGTTGAAACTAATTTTAAAGAAGGAAAAGCAAAACTCATCTCTAGATTAAAATACTTTACAGGAAAGAAGATAGATAAAGCCTCTTTAAGAAAGAAACTAGTTTCTCTAACCAAAGAAGAGGCAGAAGAGCTACTTGATAAGGAGTTTACTTCCTATGAGCTTAAATTTTTTCCTTCCTTTTTAAAAAGATTCCCCCTTGCTGAACCAAGTATAAAAATAAAAGTTAATTATAAATTATAAATGGCTATTTTAGGGATTGATTTTGGTGAAAAAAGACTTGGTTTAGCTATTTCCGAGGATAGAAAATTTGCCTTTCCTTTAAAGGTTATTTTAATTAAAAAAACCATTGAAGAAATAATTCCGGAAATCGAAGAAATTTGTGAAGAAAAAAATGTTAAAGAAATAGTAATAGGTCTTCCTTTGACTTTAAAAGGAGAAGAAGGCGAAAAAGCAAAACAGGTAAAAAAATTTGGAAACCTACTAAAAGAAAAGCTTAATCTAAAGATTATTTATGAAGATGAAAGATTAACCACAAAATTAGTAGAGGCTTTAATGCATGAGCTTAATATATCTGAGAAAAAATTTAGAGAAAAAAAAGACATGATAGCAGCCCAAATTCTTTTACAAGGATATTTAGAAAAATCCCGATGAAAAAAATATTTTTATTTACAATCTGTTTTTTATTTTTGATTTTTGCTTTTAGATTTTATTCTTTTGAGAAAGCAATAAATACACCTTTAGATCCTAAAAGTTCTCAAAAGGTTATTTTTGAGATTAAACCAGGGAGTTCAGCAAAACTTATAGCAACAAATTTAGAAAAGGAAGGTTTAGTTAAAGATAAATCGCTTGTTTTAACTTATTTAAAATTTAGAGGATCTCCTCTTTTAAAAGCAGGGATTTATCAACTTTCAAAAGATATGAGCCTAAAAGAGATAATTGATATTTTAATTAAAGGAGCAATGATTGAAAGATGGATAACTATTCCTGAAGGCTGGCGTCTTGATCAAATTGCTAGTTATCTAGAGCAAGAGAATATAGTTAAAAAAGAGGAATTTTTGCAAAAAGCAAAAGTAATTTATTTTAAAAAAGATTATCCATTTCTGAAAGGATTAAAAAACACTTCCTCTTTAGAAGGTTATCTTTTTCCTGATACCTATCGGATTTTTGTAAATTCTTCTCCAGAAGAAATTATTAGGAAATTTCTAGAGAATTTCGAAAATAAAATCGCTAAATTTGAAACAGAACTTAAAAATTCTGAATTTACCCTTCATCAAATAATTACTCTTGCCTCAATAATTGAAAGAGAAACCAGAACCCCTGAAGATAGAAGAATTGTTTCTGGAATTTTTCAGAAGAGATTAAAATTAAATAAACCTTTGGAATCATGTGCTACCATTGCTTATATTAAAAAACAGGATAAATATAGATTTTCATTTGAAGATACCAGGATTAATTCTCCTTACAACACTTATATTAATTTCGGCCTTCCTCCTGGACCTATTTGTAATCCAGGCCTTGATTCGATAGAAGCTGTATTTTATCCAAAAGAGACAGATTATCTTTATTTTATGTCTCCTCCTGATGGCAGTATCATTTATGCAAAAACTTATCAAGAACAACTTGAAAATATGAGAAGATATTTTAAATAAGCTTGACAGAATAGGTTCTTTTTGATATTATCAATTAAAATTAATCAAAAGGAGGACAAAATGGAAGAAGAAAAATTTTATTTAACTCCAGAAGGATATCAAAAAATTAAAGAAGAATTAGAATATCTTAAGACTGTTAAGAGACCGGAGATTATTCAGAAGATCAAAGAGGCTAAAGAATATGGAGATATTTCTGAAAATATTGAGTATGAATCAGCAAAAGATGAACAGTCTTTGATTGAGGGGAGAATAAATGAATTAGAAAATATTCTTAAAAAGGCAGTGATAATTAAAGGCAAAGAAAAGGGTGGTTCCAAAGAAGTAAGGATCGGGTCTAAAGTTCTTGTTGAATGTGATGGAGAAAAACAAGAATTTACCATTGTTGGTAAAGCAGAGATTAATCCAGCTGAAGGTAAAATTTCTAATGAATCACCTATTGGGAAAGCTCTTTTAGGCCATGTTGCTGGAGATGTGGTTAAAGTTAATGTTCCTGCAGGAGAGCTTGTTTATAAAATTTTGAAAGTTAGTTAAAAATGGATCTTTTCTGGCCAGACAAATTTACAAAAGAACTTTTAGAGACAAAAGGAAAAAAGGACCATGTAATTTCTTCAATGATCACTCCATCCGGCCCGATCCATTTAGGAAATTTAAGAGGAGAGATTCTCACAGCCTGGGCAATTTATAAATCATTAAAAGATAAAGGGATTAAGGCAAAATTTATTTTTATCGCAGATAATTTTGATCATTTAAGAACTTTATATCCCTTTTTACCAAAAAAATTTGAGAAATATATAGGTCAGCCACTTTCTGAAATACCAGATCCATTCGGATGTCATAAGAGCTATGATAAACATTTTCTAGCTCCTTTTTTTGATGCTTTAAAAATTTTAAAGATAGAACCAGAGATTTTTTACGCTGATAAATTATATAAAGAAGGGGTTTATACTGAGGTAATTAAAACTGCTCTTTCAAATACTTTAAAGATAAAAGAGATTATCCAGGAAGTTACCCATGCAAAATTACCTTCTAATTGGTCACCTTTTGTTCCAATTTGTTCAAAATGTGGGAAATTAACTGATACCG
>Ga0190363_1002516_pt1 | contig 10417 bp, 7 predicted proteins | sample 48721867_MG_FD_161272 | JGI IMG/M metagenome (GOLD analysis project Ga0190363, IMG submission 161272) | Hydrothermal vent microbial mat bacterial communities from Southern Trench, Guaymas Basin, Mexico - 4872-18-6-7_MG | ecosystem: Environmental > Aquatic > Marine > Hydrothermal vents > Microbial...
AACAAAAATCCTCTTTCTCTGAACTTAGAGTCCTTGCAAGAGAAAGAGAACGAATCGCAAAAGAAATAGCATCTCTGAAAAACGAAATTAAAAGACTCATCCATATCCTCTTCCCTGAACTCCTCTCCTTTATAAATCCTTTTACCCTTTCCTCCCTCCATCTCCTCCTCTCCTTCCCTTCTAAAAATGCTTTCCTTAATGCCACAGAGAAGGAAATCCTCAAGATTTTCTCCCAACCAAAAAGAGGAAGAAAGAGCACTTGCCCTGTCTCTGAGATTCTTAAAACCGCAAAAAACTCTATCGGAATATCCTCCTCCATCCACGAGGAAATCCTTAAAAGTAAAATTCGAAGACTCCTTACTTTGCAAAAGGAACTTAAAAAAATCCAAACTCTCTTCCTCCAAAAGTGTAAAACCTCTTACCCTAAACAAATCAAAATCCTTAAATCTATAAAAGGAATTAAAGATATTACCTCTGCTCATTTCATCGCTGAAACAGAAGATATAAAACGATTTTCCTCCTCGAAAAAGCTTATCGCTTATGCCGGTGTCGACCCGTCTCTCTATGAGTCGGGAGAATTTAGAGGAAAAGGAAGAATATCGAAAAGAGGAAATAGAAGCCTTAGAAGAGTCCTCTACCTCATGGCAACCTCTGTTGTAAGAGTAAATGAGATATTTAGAGAGTATTTTCTTAAAAAGATAGCTCAAGGAAAATCCTATAAACAAGCTATCATGGCTGTAATCCATAAGCTTCTCCGAATTATTTATGTTCTCCTTACTCGCCAAACCTTTTTTAATCCTTCTCATAATTCTTTATAGTTGACTCCTTTTAAAAATTTTAGAAGTTTTTTATAACAAACATTTCAATCAAAAATAGTATCATAAAAAGAACAAAAAGTCAACATATAAAACAAAAATTATTTATGTTTGACTTATAAAACGAAATAATGTAACTTATAAAAGAGGGATAGTAAATGAGTATAGGTAAAAACATTTCTAAATTTCGAAAAGTGAAAGGTTTATCTATTTCCGAATTGGCAAGAAAGGCAGGAGTATCAAAAAGTTATCTTTGGCAAGTGGAAAATAAAAAAAACACTAATCCTTCTATTGATTTTTTAACTAAAGTAGCAGAGCATCTTGAAGTAACAATTGCAGATTTATTAGATAAACCTAAAACTCAAATAAAAAAAATTGAAATCCCAGATGAAATTGATAAAAATCTCCTCGCATTAATCAAAGAAAGAAAAAGGAAAAATAATCCAATAAATGAAAACATCTTAGGAGCTTTACTTCAAATTCAAATGCGAAAAGGGAGGAAGCCTCAATCAAAAGAAGATTGGGCTTATTTATTAGAAACCATAGAAAGAGTTTTAAAAGTAAAATGAAGTATATCGAATTTTATGAAGATTCTAGTGGGCGTAAATGGTATCATAAGTCCGTTTTGGAGTTAATTAAACAATATAGTTTAAAAGAAGATCCGGAGAACATCATTAGAAAAAGAGCTATTAACTTAGTAAATGAAGGTTTACAATATGGATGGAGTGGGCCACCTTTTGATCCTAAAATTTTAGCCTCATTGAAAGGTATAAAAGTAGAAAAAGGCCCTCCAACTTTTAAAGAAGAAGCCATGATTTTTCCAAGAGGAGATCAACAACTTATAATTTTATATAACCCCTTCAGTCCCCCCACGCGAATAAATTTTTCTATTTGTCATGAATTAACCCATACATTATTCCCAAATTATTATGAAACAATAAAGCTTCGTAGTAAAAAAAGACAAAAATTTGATCCAAATAAAGAAATCGAATATCTTTGTGATATTGGAGCTTCAGAAATTTTAATGCCAGCTGAATTCTTTAAAAAAGATCTCAAAAAATATGGATTATCTCTTTATTCAGTAGAACCATTAAGACAAATTTACCTAGCTTCTTATGAAGCTGTAATCAGAAGGATGATCGACCTTGCAGATATAAATTGTGCAGCGGTCTTTTTTGAATTTAAATTAAAACCAAAAGAGATCAACTCAGCAAAACAAATAACTTTTGATTTCTTTGAGTCCCCAAAACCTAAGATGCGAGTCTCTTATGCCATCACTTCAAAGAATTTTCCTTTCTTTATTCCAAAAGATAAGTCGGCCCCTGATAACTCATGTATCTATAAGGCGGTAATAACGCAATCGATAGAATCAGATATCGAGAAATGGGAAATCAAAAATTTTGGATTCTGCAGAATTGAAGCAATGCCTATTCCTCCAAATTTGCCTCAAAGTCCAAAAAGAATTGTAGCATTAGTTTTTCCATTGAATTAATACTATATTCACAATTCTCCTCGGAATGCTTTGTTTAAGATTGATTGTTTTATTTTTTCAAGCTCTTTTTCTGATTCCTCGAATAATTTTAAAAGTTCTCTTTGTTTTTCAGATATTTTGTCAAGATATGCAATAATGTGTTTCTGTTCTTCAAGCGATGGCAGAGGAATTCGTAGATTAGAATATTCTTTTGCATTTATATTTGGTTGAGCTACTATTTTTAATGTTTCTTCAATAAATTTCTTATAAGAAGGACTAAGGCCATAATAAAAGAAAAATTTAGGCAAAATTTGACTTCTGTTTAATTTAAAACGAATAAGGTAAGATGCAAAGACACATTTTTGCAATAAATCTTGATGGAGATAAACTCTACCTACTGATCCACTCCTAGCAATCAAAATATCATCATTTTCAAGTTCATATTTTTTAAAATCTTCTTTATTTAAATCCACAAAACGAGGCTCATCATTTTTCAACTCACCAAACTCTGTTAAGTCTGATATTCGAATATATCTAAATTCTCTTGGTTCTCTTGTAGATTTTGCAGTTAAACCATATTGAGGACGGTGAATTAAAACTTCTCCTAATCTTACCCATTTCCAGCCTTTTTGGTCAGCTTTTGAGAAAATTTCATGTAAGGCAGAGGGAAGCAATGCCTTTGCAAATTCTAATGTAGATTTCCTTAGTTTTTTTATCTCGTCTATTTTGGCAAATAATTCTTCGATTCTTGCTACAATGCGTTTTTGTTCCGCAAGAGGTGGGAGGGGAATTTGTAATTTCTCAAGAAACTCTTTAGGCACTCTCTGTTGACCAACTGAACCAGTAAAATATTTTATAGCTTCCCTTCTGAGATTAGGCTGTCTAAGATAGTACCATATCCATTTGGAGGTAATATCTTTTTGGGGTCTTATTACATGAAATTCTGTAGAACCAAATCCTAGCCCATTTTTCAAATTATTCGCAATCGCACATTTACCATTTTCCATACATGGAGTTATTTTTGCAAAAATTACATCTCCTTCTTTGAAATAAGTGTATCCCTTCCTTACTTCCCCAAGTTTTCTGATTTTTGAATTTGTAATTTCACCTTTCACTTCATCTACTGCATCCATTGGAATAAAAGACACTTCTAATTCATTAGAAATATGAGTAATTTCTTTTTTACTTGGATTTATCTCCGATACGCTTCCTAATCTTACCCATTTCCAGCCCCATGGAAGTCCATTAGAAACTTCTATTTTGTCTTTTATATCTTCCTTCCCCCCATAATTAATTAACTTCATGATTTCTCCTTTAATACTTAAGCCCCAGTTATTATCTTACTATCTATCTCCTCTATTATTTTCTTATGCGTTTTTAAAGGTAAGTAATTTAAAAATTTTTTTATGGATTCTCTTAAATAATCTTCCATTTGCATTGATAATTCTCCAAGAGAATGTAAATTCAGTTTATTAAGGATTTTTTTAATGGATTTAGACTGTGGTGATTCTCCATGAATAATTCTGCTTCTTACATCATATGCCTTTTTAATCATCTTGAAAATTTCTGCCCTCCTCTTTTTGTTTTCTCCAAGGAAATATGCACATCTAAGTGCTAATCTGTAACTTAATTCATCTTTTTCTGGGAGAAACAGGGCTTCAAATGTAGTAATAAAATCTATTAATTTATCTTCTGGAAGTCCTTTATCATATGAAAAATTAAATCTTCTAATAGCTACATCTAAAAAAGGATAATTTTTAATATTCAAGTTTTTAAATTTATTCCAAAACTTCTTAAATTCTATCGCATCTTTATTAGCAAGTTCATAAGCTGAATCTGATACCACTCTTTTTCCGTAACTTGACTGCCACAACATGGTTTTCCACACTTTCGGATACTCTAATACTCCTGAATAACCTAATGAACCCCTCTTAAAAAGCCTAAGCGCGGTTATAATTTTTTCTACACGAGGGATTGAATTCTCGGGTTTTCTTTTACTTTGAAATTTTGTTTTGAGCTCTATACACCATAAGGTATATATTAAACCACCGTAAGGCAAGGAAATAGGTATACCAATCTGTCCGAATTTTAATAGCCTTTTAATTTCATCTTCGGTAAGCCTTCTTATTACAAAATCTTCTAAATTTACAATTTCCGCATCTTTCAACTCAAAATTCAATAAAGGGACGGTAACTATCATTTCTCTCCCGGAAGTATAAATATACTCTTCTAATTCGTTGTATAAATTATCGAAAGTCTCTTCATTAAAGTAAAAGTCGTCTTTATTCTTAACATACTCCATTAAAAAAGTTCCTATTACTTCTTCGCCTAAGAGTATTTTATAAACCTTAAAATCCTTTACAATTTTTCCATTTTCCTTTGCAATCTTAATTTCAATTTTTTCATGAAAATTATTCTTTACCATGAAATTAATACAGGAAATAGCTTCTGGTAAATTCAATATTTCTTCAATATGCTCCTTAACGAAAGATGCTGATGGATAATATAATTTGGAAATCATTTTCCATGATTTCTTAGTAAAATCTATTTCAATATCATAATCGAGCAATGGTTGAATTGGCTTTTTTTCTGCTCTCTTTTTAAGTAGCCGCAAAGAAGCTATTGTTACCTTTTTCATTAATTTGTAAAATTCTTTTTTACAATTTCTTTTAGTTCCTCCACTTTTCATTTTTTCTTTTCACTTAATACTTCATGAAGCTCATTCAAAAGCTCACTAATCTGTTTTTCTTTCTCTATTATTTCAGAGAGTAATATTTCTGGTGATTTGTGCTCGTATTCTTCTTTTCTATTAGGATTTCTTGCAGTTAAGTCATAACCTCTTTTTATTATCTCATTGACTGGAACAATCCATGACCATTCTGATTTTTCTCTTTTTTTCCACTTTTCATAACAATCATTAAAATCTTCATCTGTAACAGCATTTGCTTTGGTATACTTCTTGCCGAGGACATTCTCAGAATATCCTGCAAAATCATAATACCAAATGTCTTTTGTATTCCCGGTTTTATCAAAGAATAAAAGATTCGTCTTTGGGCCCTGTCCTGATGAGGTAACATTTGCAAAAACTCCTGAAGGTAAACTTATTATGGTGTGTAAATTGAAGTTCTCGAGGAGTTCTTTTTTCACCTGAGCGAAGGCATCTCCTCTGAATAAGACTCCTTCTGGAACAACAATTCCGCATCTTCCACCTTTTCTTAATTTTTTCATTACATATTGTAAAGCTAAAAGCTCAGTAGCGTTACTTTTAATAGGAAAATTCTGCTGAATTTGTTTGCTTTCTTTACCACCAAAAGGAGGATTAGTCAGAATAATGTCAAAACGATGAGTCTCAGGAGTATTTCTAATATCTTCTTCCAAAGTATTTTTCCTAACAATGTTTGGAGTTAATATATCATGAAGAATACAATTCATTACTCCTATTAAATAAGGCAAAGGTTTCTTTTCCTGAGCATAAAATGTTTCCTTTTGAAGTGTTTCATAGTCTTCAATTGTGAGCTCTTTTGAGTTCTTCATCAGTCTATAAGACTCAATTAAAAAACCACAAGAACCACAAAAAGGGTCTAAAATTTTCTCTCCTATTTGAGGGTTTACTATTTTTGTCATTAATCTTACTATGGGTCTCGGGGTATAGAACTCTCCTGCAACCCCTCCTTCTCTTCCTAATCTTAAGAGAAGTTCTTCATAGACTTGAGAAAGCACATGAGAATCTTCAGTATTGTTAAAATCTATTTCATTAAGCAAAGCTATAACATCTTTAAGATTGTAGGGTGACTTCATTCTATTGCCTCTTATTTCCTGAAATATTGAGGCAATTTTTTCCTTTTCTTGTGTTCCATGTAATGATTTTAAATACGGAAAGAGTTTATTATCTATAAAGGCTGTAAGAATATGTTCATTCCTGTTCTTAATACTCTCTAATTCATCATCAGAAAAATATTCTTTAAGTTTTTCGTCTTCGACTCCTGCCCAAGCTGACCATCTGTATCGTGGCTCAATAATAGGATAATACAGCTTGCCAGAAAATTTAGCTTCATCTTCAAACCTTTTTTCTACATCTTCGAATACTTTTAAAAAAATCATCCAAGATAATTGTTCCATATATTCAAGTATGCCTGTTGTGCCATCATCTCTTCGCATTATATCGCACGCACGCCAAATTTTATTCGCTAAATCTTTCCTATCCAATTTTCAGCCTCCTGCTGTTTCTTCATAAAGCCCACTTTGAAGCATATCTAATGCCTTTCTAAGATTATCAAATCCTCCAAAAATTTTTGCGATGCCTCTCAAATAACCCATTTTGTCAAACGGTGGAACTTTAAATATCTCTGGACTTATCTGTTCAATTCCACCAATTCTATATTTATCTAAAAGAGACAAAACAATTTCTTTAGCTTTATCTCCTAAAGCATTTAAAAAATTTGACTTTTTATTTATAAAAGCATTGGCTCGCTCATTTCTTGTTAGGACAGGAACATCAAAAGCTATATGAGCTATTATGTCAAAAGTATCAGCATCTGGTATTTTAATTATACTTGCTATTAGTTCTGGATAAATAGATTCTTCTTCTAATTCTTGCAAAAATTTTCTTCGTTTTTCTTTATTCAGCCATATTGTATAGAGATCATTTAAAGTTGCTATTCTTTTTATCACTCCTTCTTTAGAATATTCGATATATTCAGCATCTGTAAGTGCTCTACCGCTTGTTGTAAGCACTATTTTTGTTTCCTCGGCAATATGAACTTGCAATCCTTTAAGTATAATCTTCTCCACCTCAGGTTTTTCAGGTTTAAGCTCTATTATGAGAGGGTCCATTCCTTTACTTGGAGTTATTGATAACTGTCGAGACCGAAAACCAGTTTTTGTAACATTAATTTTTATGCTTGAATGGGGCAGTCGAGTTAAAATAAATTCTCCATTTTTATCGCTTTGAGCAGGTCTTTGCATATTGGGAGCTATTTGAGCAACAACGCGGGCATTTGCTATGGGGCTATAATTTTCATAGTGAACTATTGTCCCTTTCAGTGATAAATCAAATGGACCTTCTGGAAGCTCTTCTCTTTCTTTAACACTTGGTGGATTATCCCAGTCATCAAGTAATCGTGTTGCATTTACATAATCTATTATTCTGAAAAAATACTTTTTTGTTATTGAATCAATTCTACACCCTCTCCCTATGTGTTGTTTGAAATAAACTTTAGAACTTATTGGTTTAATAAATACAATATTACGAGCAGAAGGTATATCAACACCTGTTGTTAATAGATCCACAGTTGTAGCCACAACAGGGGTAGTTTTTTCAGAATCTTTAAATCGCTCATATATTTTATCTACATAGGGTTCTTCTGAAACAATTCGGACCGCATAATCGGAATAACCGAGGTGGCTAAATTTATTTTGGAGTTCTTTAGCTACTTGGGCTGCGTGTTCCATATTTACGCAAAAAACGATTGTTCTGTCTAACGGACCAAAAGTTTTAAGCAAATTTGCTAAATGGTCGCAGATTTTTTTAGTTCTATCAGGTAAAACTATTTCTCTTTCAAATTCTCCTAAAGTATAAAAATCTTTCAAATCCGCTTCTTCAGGAATAAAAACTTGGGCACCTTGATAAAGAGCATCCTGTATATGGAGCCCATCTTTATCAATATTTGTAAAACTTCTATATATCCTAAATGGTGCAAGAAAACCGTCTTCTATTGCTTGTCCCATACTATAGCTATAGACTGGTGTGCCAAAATATTGGTATGTATCGATATTATCGTCTCGCTTTGGTGTTGCTGTCATGCCAAGGTGTATTGCACTGCCAAAATAGTTAAGGATTTCCTTCCATGTGCCATACCCAGAGCGATGGCATTCATCTATTATGATAAGGTCAAAGAAATCGGGTGAATATTCTTGATAAAGACGGTGTCTCTCATCTCCACTATACATTGCTTGATAAATACTGAAATATATATCTCTTGTTTTAGGGGCTTTTCCTTCTACAATTACTGCTCTCGCATCTCCAAAAGGAGCAAATTCATTGAATGCTTGGCGTCTTAAAAAAATTCTATCTGCTAAATATAGTACTTTATTTAAACAGCCTGATTTTATAAGTTTCCAAACTATCTGAAAAGCAATATAAGTTTTACCTGAGCCAGTTGCCATTGCTAATAAGATACGTTTTTTCCCTTTTAAGATAGCCTCTATTACCTTTCTTATTGCTATTTCTTGAAAATACCACGGGTATTTTCCACCTGGTAGATGGTGGTAAGGATAAAGGAGTGGATTAATTTGCTTCTTTAATGATTTGGTGTCCATGAATTCACTTTTATCTTCTGCTACTTTAGGAAACTCTTGCTTTGTCTCTTCTGTTTTTCGAAAAGAAAACTCATAGTATCTTTTCAAAAGTTCTTCAGGTGAAGGAAAACAGTCGATTGTCCTTTGTAAATTAGATGTGTAATCGAATTCTTCTATAGAATGACCATTTGTAGAATATGCAAATAAAACTCCTAAATGTTCTGCGTATTCTTTTGCCTGTTGAATTCCGTCTAAAGCTGATTTTCCTTCTTCTTTTGCCTCAACCACTGCTATAGGGAAAGAAGAATTATATAGAAGAATATAATCAGGTTTTTTACCCTTTAAACGATTTCCATTTTCATCAATTAATCTGCCGGGAGTTATATATCTATCTCTTATAATTTTATCTTCTGTCCATCCTGCCTTATGAAGCTTGGGATCAATCAACTTTGCCCTTGTATCAGCTTCATTTAACATTTTTGTTTATACCTCATTAACTATTTTTTCTATACGATTGCTTTATTAAACTGCTTATATACTCTAAATTTTCATCATCTAATACTCGAATCTCATAATCCCCATTACCCCAATGTCCAATATTAGAAACATCTCTCGCCAATCTTTTAGGGTCATCTAACTCTCCTCGTTTAAGGTTGATCCATATTTTTAGGGAATTTTTTTGAATGCGAATATCAGAAATGTTTCTTCTAGAAATAAAGGCAATATACTTTTTAGTCGGTTTAACTGTAATATTATCACCAATATTTAATATTGCCTCCTTAAATTTTTGATATAATTCTTTTATTTCGTCGGAAACACTACTTAAATGATCTTCCTCTGTGTACACTTTAATTTCTTTGCTTACTCTTTTCAGTGTCTCACTTTGTGAGATTGTTTTAATAGACTCTGTCGCGCCTGATGGTTGAAGATTGACAAAACTAATTGTATTGTTTTCAAACCGTTTTACTTCCCAAAGCTCAATTGGAAGGTCTTTAAAATTGATAGACTCTCTTTGATATGTCGTGAATGATGGAGATATAAATATCACCCTGGATTGAGTCCAATCTACTTCATTTCGCTTTAAATTTTCCTTACAATTTTCGTTATATTCCAAAATAAAGTCTGCCTTATTATTTAACATCAAAGCCAAATACGCATATCCTTGGTCAATTACACTAAACCTTTTGTCTTTTTTATACTCAATAATCACAAAAGATTTTGCTTGAGGGTCAAATGCTAAGGTATCTATCCGAAAGTCGTGAATATAAAATTCTGACTTAACAAATTTCAATCCAAATATTTTTTCAAGATTTTCTTCACAGAGCTTTTGAATCTCCTTTTCCAATTTAAATGGTTTCTCATTAATAAGCTTTAATTTTTTATCTTTTTCAATCTGAAATAATGGCATAAGATTTACCTCTTAAATTTAATTATTTGTTCAAAAAATATTTTTTTATTTTATTTTTATATTTCTTATCCAGACAAAATTCTTGTGCATCTTGACTTCTCCAATCTAATCTTTCTTTACCTTTTTTAATTATACTCTGGGTTATACCAGAAAGAACTCCTGTGAGTTTTCGACTATCAAAATTTTCTTTAGAAAACTCTTTGATTTTTTCAATTAACTCTTTCCTATTTATTTTCCTATCAATGAGGGCTAATGTTTGAAAATAATAAAAAGTAAATTTCCTCCATTTTTTACAGTCATCGAGATATTTTACAATTTCTTCATCAGACCATGCATGTGGAATTAATTTTTCCTCTTTGGCTTTTTGTGTTTTTGCTATTTCTTTCTCGAATTCTTCCGGGAAATGCTCTTTATATTTCAAAACTT
>Ga0190363_1002517_pt1 | contig 10411 bp, 9 predicted proteins | sample 48721867_MG_FD_161272 | JGI IMG/M metagenome (GOLD analysis project Ga0190363, IMG submission 161272) | Hydrothermal vent microbial mat bacterial communities from Southern Trench, Guaymas Basin, Mexico - 4872-18-6-7_MG | ecosystem: Environmental > Aquatic > Marine > Hydrothermal vents > Microbial...
CAAAGGGGAGAAACCATAGAATTGAAGGGAAAGAAGATAACTCCAGATCAAGTTCTCAGCGATCCAATATGTGGAAGGAAGGTTGTTTATACGGGAGACACCAGGGTCTGTAATTCTGTAATTGAACTGGCAAAGAATGCAGATATCCTAATCCATGATGGAACCTACTCTCACGAAGATATAGAAAGAGAAAGCGTAAAAAAGGCAGGTCATTCCACTGCAAAACAAGCGGCGGAGGTGGCAAAAAAAGCAAATGTGAAAAAGCTTTATCTGACACACATCTCACAGCGTTATCCAGATGCAAAGCCATTGGAAAGGGAGGCGAGAGAGGTCTTCAAGGAATCTTATGTGGCAGAGGATTTTATGAAGGTGAGGGTGGAGAGGCATGATATTTAGGTTTCTTTTTCCATATTCTTTACACATGGGACCGTGGGGTAGCTTGGTTTATCCTCGTAGCTTTGGGAGCTATGGACCTGAGTTCAAATCTCGGCGGTCCCACTGATTTTATTCATCTCTTTTAACATATCTTCATTCTATTTTTAGTTTTTTTGGGTCGAATTTTAACTTTTGATTTATCATATGTCTTCCAGCGCTTCTATCAGCTTCCTATTCTCTTCAGATGTTCCCACAGAGATCCTGACGTATTCCCCAACAAAGCCCGAGAATTTTCCAAAGGCTCTCACGATAATCCCCTTCTTTAGTAAATTTTCAAAGAACTCGGTGGCTTTTATTGGACTTACATCCATCAAAATGAAATTCGCCTCTGATCTGAATGCCTTGAATTTTTTACTCAATTCTCTAAACAGAATCTCTCTATCTATCTTTATCCTCTCTACCGTGGTTTTCATATAATCTTTACTATCTAATGCAGCTATTGCGGATACTAAAGCCAGGGAATTAACATTAAATGGTGGTTTTACCTTATACAATGCATTGATTATCCCCGAATTTGAGATTGCATAACCTATACGAAGACCTGCGAGTGCAAACGCCTTGGCGAATGTTCTCAAGACAATCAGATTGGGATATTCTGAGATCAATGGAACAAAGGATTTTCCATAGAATTCGTAATATGCTTCATCAACCACAGTAATCTTTCCCTGATCCAAAACGGCCTTTATATCCTCCTCCGAGATCACACCTCCGGTGGGATTATTTGGAGAGCACAAGATGAGGATATTCGCCTCTTTAGATTTTTCAATGAATTCATCCAACGGAAAACCAAAATCCTCTTTCAGATTTATCTCCAGATATTTTTCGCCCAATGCCAGAGTGAAAATCTTATATCCAGAAAATGATGGATTAACTCCAAGAATAGGACCCTTAAAAATTTTAAAAATGAGATCCATCAATTCATCCGAACCATTTCCAAGAATGACATTTTCTCTATCTACTTTACAATAATCGGCAACCTTTCCCCTGAGCTCTTCATCTCTATATGGATAAATATTTACCTCTTCAATCCCCTTCTGTAATGCTTCTATCACCCTCTGAGATGGACCATAGTTATTCTCATTGGAGGCTAATTTAATATAGCCTTTCATGGTCTTTCCGGGAATATAGGGTTCTATTTCCATAACCCATGGCTTTATGAATTTTGAGATATCAAATTTCATCTTCAATTAGGATATGGATTGAGAATAATAAAAAAGATATTTATATTGTTCTCGTTAAGTATTAATTACAATGGATCAACCTATCGTGCTGGTGGTTGTTGGAATAACACTGCTATTATTTATCTATCTATTCTGGAAGGTGATAAAAAAGTTGCTGATCAATTCCCTCGTCGGAGTAATCCTGATATTGGTTTTAAATTTAGTATTTCAGGTGGGTATTCCCCTCAATTTATATGTACTGGCAGCAGTGGCATTATTTGGTCTTCCAGCCGTGGGAACATTATTGATCCTGCATCTGGGTGGAATGCTTTAAATAGAGCTTTAAATAAATAATCCAAGAATGAAAATCGCACAGGTAACTAAGTATTTTTATCCCAACCTTTTCTTTGGAAAAGAAAAGGTTGATCAAAAGAAAGGGAATTTCCCTCCGGGAAATTCAATTGTTGATCCCCATAATTTCTCTTTGGGGGTGAAGAACCTTCCTTTTTCCAAAAAGAAAGGGCTATAAAGATGAAAATCGCACAGGTAACTAAGTATTTTTACCCTCATAGCGGGGGAATAGAAACCCATGTTTTTGGAATTTGCAATGGATTTATAGAGAGGGGTCATAAGGTCCTGATTTTCACCTCCAATGAGCCGTGGACTAAGAGACGGGAGAGACTCTACGGGATGAGAATCTTTCGCTCTTCGATATTCTTTACACTGTTTAATGGACCATTTGCTCCGGGAATATTCATAGACCTAATGAAAGAGGATTATGATCTAATTCATCTGCATCTGCCTGATCCCTTCAATAGTATCTTTGCATTAATAGCATCCAAGCTCAGAAAAAAGCCATTGATTGTGACCTATCATGCAGATATAATAAAGGATAAAAGGCGTCATAAGCCATTCAAATTTTTCTATAAATTTTTTTTAAATTGCGTCTTAAATAATGCCAGGAAGATTATCGCTACCTCACCAAATTATGTTGAAGGTTCAAATGTCCTGAAGAGATTTAAAAATAAAGTTGAGATAGTTCCGAATTTTGTATATATAGGAAGATTTAATCCGAGATTGAAAGGGGCAGGGATTATAAGCCTCTATAGTTTGGAGAGAAAGAGGATAATCCTCTTCCTGGGAAGACTTGTACCATACAAGGGTGTTGAATACCTGATTAAGGCATTTAAGAAGGTTAAAGATAAAATCAAGGATTCTGCACTGATTATTGCCGGTGATGGCCCTTTAAAGGGGGAATTAAAAAAATTATCCCAGGATTTACAGATAGATGATGTTTTATTCGTTAGTGTCACAGAGGAGGATCTCCCACAGTATTATGCGGCATGTGATGTCTTTGTTCTCCCTTCTGTAACCAGACAGGAGGCATTTGGTATAGCACTCTTAGAGGCGATGGCTTGTGGTAAGCCGGTTATAGCTACCAACATAGGTGGAATGCCCTACGTAGTTAATGGAGCCGGGATTATTGTAGAACCAAAAGATATCAATGCATTAAGTTCAGCAATTTTAAAGATATTGCAGAATGATAAACTATCTAAAGAACTTGGAAGAAAAGCCAGAGCCAGGGTAGAGAAGGAATTCAATCAAGACCTGGTTACGGAAAAGATCCTGAAGATCTATCGGTCTTTTCGATATTGGTGAAATTTACCGTGAGTTCAGGTACTAACACACAATATCTACAGAGGTAGATGAAATGTTTAATAGATGAAATGTTTAAATGTTTTAAGCGTCAGTGATACGCTAAACTTAAATCAATGTGTCATTGCCTTATGGTTTGATTAATCTAAGCAGATCTTCGTGGATTCTTCCGTTAGATGCAAGCATGTCTCTGGCTTTTAAATTAAAGGAATTCCCATCAAAATCCGTCACCTTTCCCCGGGCTTCTCTCACAATTACGGCACCTGCAGCCACATCCCAGGGATTCAATTTTATCATTAAGAATGCTTCCACCCTGCCACAGGCTACATATGAAAGTTCTAGGGCCGCAGCACCAATCTGTCTCAGGGTATTGTTAACTAGTTTTATCCTTCTAAAGATTTTTGACATGGTCTCTACCGTTTCTTTGTCGAGAGCATGACAAAAACAGATCACAGAATCTCCCATATTTTCTTGTTTAGAAACCTCGATCTTCTCATCATTGAGATGTGCACCTCTTCCCTTTTCGGCATAGAAGAGTTCATCTTGGAATGGGTAATAGACCACCCCCAAAATAGGTTCTTCTTTATAAGCGAGAGCGATGGAAACATTGAAGAAGGGATTCTTAATGCAATAATTTGTGGTGCCATCCAATGGGTCAATTAACCACGTGTATTCTGAACTTCTATCCTCCATTCCAGATTCTTCTCCAAGAAAAGAATAATCTGGGAATTCCCTATTCAGTATGGACTTTATAACCTTTTCGGATTTTATATCGGCATCTGTCACTATGCTCCCGTCCTTTTTATATCCCACTGTAACCCTCCCATAATACTTCATAAGTAGATTGCCAGCTTCTCTTGCAGCCCTTATTGCCATTTCCAGTTCCTTCGATCCCTTCATATTCTGTCGTGTTCCTCAAACTTCCTGTCCTGAGCTCGATCCCTTTTCCTTATCCATTCCATGAGCATTGCTACATGCTCCTTCTCTTCATCCATGTTATGTTCCAGTATCTTTTTCAGTTCTACATCTCTTGTTGTATCGATCCTCTCCTGGTAGATGTTTATTGCTTCCAGTTCCTCTACCAGAGACTGTCTTGCCCTTTCCAGATCCTTGGTCTCTTCAGGTAATTTTTCCCAATTTTCATAGTGTGCCATTTTATCACCATATTTTACAGTAGTTCCGAACGTAAACCGTAACATTAATTAACATGAGGGGCTTTATTTTAATTATGAAAATCCAAAAGAAAATCCAAAGGCCCCATAACAATATGGGAAAACGGATATATATAATATACGAGCAGTAACGAAACTTCCGAATGATCAATAAACCTTAACCTGATTCCTGGAGCGAAGTTTACAGTGAGGGTTATGTATTCGTTGCTGGAGATTTGCCTCTACAACCCTGGGTATTGATAAACCTTCTGCACGATTTCGAGATAATCAAAAAAAATCAAGGGGCTTGTTGGTACTGATGAGGGTAGATGCCCTCAGCATGTCGAAAAGAGGGCATATTTATGTCTTTGTAATGATAAATAGATAACAAGATGGGGATAAAAGATGGTGTTCATCTCAGTTTTGATGGTGTTATTCGGAACTACCGACAACGCAAATAACTAAAATGCAAGAATTCAATGCGGACCTTCACATCCATTCTAAGTATTCTGGAGGAACCTCTCAGAGCATGGAGTTGCCCTTGATAGCAAAGCAGGCTGAACTTAAAGGCCTTCATTTGGTTGGAACTGGGGATGCACTGAACCCTTCATGGATGAGACATATAAAGTACAATCTCTCTGAGGAAAATGATGGAATCTATTCCATAGAAAATTCTGAGACCAGATTTTTAATCACTACGGAGGTGGAGGATTCAAGAAGGGTGCATCATGTAATCCTCTTTCCCTCGATTTCATCCGCGGAGTCCTTGATGGAAAAATTCAAGAGATTCTCTTCTGACATTGAGAGGGATGGAAGACCACATCTCGGGCTTAATGGAGAGAGAATAGTTGATTATGTCAAGGAGGTTGGTGCCTTAGTTGGCCCAGCTCACGCCTTTACCCCATGGACTGCAATGTATAAGGAGTATAACTCTATTTTTGAATGCTATGGGGATAACACCAAAGAGGTGAAGTTTCTGGAACTTGGATTGAGTGCGGATACCTATATGGCGGACAGAATCTCTGAATTACAGGATTTGACATTCATGACAAATTCTGATTCACACAGCCCGTGGCCTCAGAGGCTGGGGAGAGAATTCAACAGGATTTCAGTCAAAGAATTATCTTTTAATGAACTTAAAAATGCAATAGAAAGAAAGAACGACAGAAAATTTTCCCTGAATGTTGGTCTAAATCCAAGGGAAGGGAAATATCATCTAACCGCATGCAGTAGATGCTATCTTCGCTTTAGATTAAATGATGCCTTAAAATTAAATTGGAGATGCCCAGAATGCGGGGGTCCTATAAAAAAGGGCGTTTCTGATAGGATAAATGAACTCGCTACTTGGGAGAAGCCACTTCATCCCTGGCACAGACCCAAGTACATTCATATCCTTCCATTGGCAGAGGTAATATCCCTTGTCACAGGAATTGGAACCCTAACCAGTAAAAGCATAAGGGAAAGATGGAATTCACTTATTGAAAAATTTGGAACAGAAATTAAGGTTCTAGTTGATGTTGACATAAATGAAATAAAAAAAGAAGAACCAGATGTGGGAAAGATAATCGAGAGATTCAGAACCGGAAGGATGAGATATGTCGCCGGAGGTGGGGGTCAGTATGGGAGACCGACATTGAAGGATGAGAGGGATAACTTTTATGGGAGTGGGCAGAGGTCATTGGTAGATTTCTAAAGACTGACAAGGGCTATTTTAATTTTTATTTCTGAAATTGCTTTTTATATAAGTAATTCAATAATAATTATGAGTTTAATTCTCAAATTAAATTTAGATATAAGATTGAGGCGATTTCTTTGGAATCAAAAATCCTGAAAGGAACTACAACAATTGGATTGACCTGTAGTAACGGGATAGTATTTGTTACGGACAAAAGGGCATCTTGGGGAACCTTCGTAGCGAGTAAGAGGGCAAAGAAAGCCTTCAAGATAAATGATATTGTAGGAGCGACTGTCGCCGGTTCGGTAGGTGATGCCGAAGCCCTTATGAGATTGATGCAGGCAGAAGCAGCATTATACGAAATGAATAACAAAGAGAAGATGTCTGCTAAGGCGGTTGCTACTTTAATGGCAAACATCCTTCAGGGAAGTAAGGTCTTCCCCTATTTGGTTCAGGTTTTGGTTGGTGGCATGGATGAGAAGGCTACCCTTTTTACTCTAGATCCGATAGGTGGCTTAATTGAAGAAAAGATGGCGGCTTCAGGTTCTGGATCCCCCATGGCATATGGTGTCTTAGAACTGGAATATTCAGAAGAAAGGAGTGTGGAGGAGAATATCCCCATTGCACTAAAAGCAATGACTTCTGCTATGGGAAGAGACACCGCTACGGGGGATGGTATAAATCTGGTAACTATAACAGAAGAGGGCTTTAAGGAATACAAAGATGAGGAGGTAGATGAATACCTCAAGAAAATTCCAAAAAAATAGATGATTAATCTTTGATTAATCCTTTGGATTGGGTTAGGTAATCTATTTAGTCTGTTGATTTTTAATCTAACTACAGTTTTTATTTTTACTTTAGTGTGGAATTTAGATGAAAGATATTAATCTTCAAAAATTTTTTGAACTTGATGGAGGTGGGTTTCTTGGAATTTAAGGATATTAAACAGATTATAAGAGAGAATGCCCCCGAGGGAAAGATAGTGAAGATAGATCTGGAGGGACCAAAGATAGTTCTCTATACTAATGATCTCCTATTCTTTATAGAGCACAATGAGGAGGTAAGAAACCTTGCTACAATACTGAAAAAGAGGATAGTCATTAGGGCAGTCCCAGCGGATTTAATGGAGCCAGAAAAAGCCAAGAAGGTTGTGGAGGAAATAATTCCAAAGGAGGCGAATATCTCTGGGATATATTTTGATCCCAATTTTGAGGAGATTCATATAGAGGCCGAAAAATTAGGCTTAGTTATAGGAAAGCAGGGAACAACCCTGGATGAGATAACTAAGAAAACAAACTGGAATCCCAAGTTGTTGAGAAAACCCCCCCTCGAGTCCGAAACAATAAGGGGCATTAGAAAGGTGTTGTATGAGAGTAGTGGGGAAAGGCAAAAGATTTTAAGGGCCGTGGGAAGAAAGATATATAGAAAACCAGATGCCGAATGTGACTGGATAAGGATCACCCCATTGGGTGGAGCGAGAGAGGTTGGCAGGTCATGTTTCTTACTACAGACACCAGAGAGCAATATCCTTGTAGACTGTGGGATAAATACGGCCGCCTCTGGAGCAGATAGATTTCCGGATTTCAGGGCGGCGAAATTAGAAATAGAAAGATTGGATGCTGTGGTAATATCTCATGCCCATCTGGATCATGTCGGATTTCTGCCTTATCTCTATAAATATGGCTACTCTGGCCCAGTATATTGTACGGAACCCACTAGAGATTTAATGACCCTGCTTCAGTTAGATGCGGTAGAGATAGGGGAAAGAGAGGATAGAGAACTCCCCTATTCTTCAAAGGAGATACAGAACATGGTGAAGCATACAATTACACTGGAATACGAAGAGGTAGCTGATATCACTCCAGATATGCGCGTTACTCTGTATGATGCCGGTCACATTCTTGGTTCGTCAGTAGTTCATTTACATATAGGTGAGGGTCTTCACAATATTGTCTATACGGGAGACATAAAGTTTGGGGATACGCGTCTCTTAGAAGCGGCAAATTATGAATTTCCCAGAGTAGAGACCCTGATCATGGAGAGCACCTATGGTGGGAGATATGATATACAGCCACATAGGAGAGATGCAGAGAGGATACTCATACATACCATTCAGGAAACCGTGAAAAATAAAGGTAAGGTTCTGGTTCCGGTATTCTCTGTGGGAAGATCTCAGGAGGTGATGATGGTGTTAGAAAATTACTACAGATACGGCGAACTAGAGGTTCCGGTATTTCTGGATGGAATGATCTGGGAAGCCACTGCCATTCATACATCCTATCCAGAGTATCTAAAAAGGCATATTCGCCACAGAATTTTCAATGGATATAACCCATTTTTAGCAGAAACATTTGAAAGGGTGAAGGCAAAGGAGAGACAGAGCATAATTGAATCTAAGGAGGGTTGTGTAATTCTAGCTACTTCTGGAATGATGACTGGGGGACCTTCATTAGAATATTTTAAGAATTTTGCTGAGGATCCAAAGAATACATTGGCCTTTGTTGGTTATCAGTCTGAAGGCACTTTGGGAAGGAGAATACAGAATGGCATTTCTGAATTGCCAATAGAAAAGGACGGAAGAACTACCGCATTAAAGATAAACATGCAGGTAAAAACCATAGATGGATTTTCTGGACATGCAGATAGAAGACAGCTTTTGGGTTATTGCAAGAAGATTTACCCCAAGCCTAAAAGGACATTGATAGTTCATGGTGAGGAGAAAAAGGCATTGAATCTTGCTTCTACATTAAATGAGATGTTCGGCTTTGATGCAAGTGCGCCACAGAATCTGGATACGATAAGATTAGTATAAGTTTAATCATCAAATGCCCATCTATTTTTCCCTCACTATGTACCATACATCATTTTTCTTTGCAGCAAAGACCAACTTTCCATTGATTTCAGTGAGATACTCAAACTCAACATAATCATACCTCTTGCCTTCTTTACCATCATAGACGATAAATTCCTTGTTATCTTTTTTTGCCCTATAAGCCAGCTTTCCGTTGATCTCTGTAGGCCATTCGACATCATCATAGTTCTTGCCAATTTCCTTGCCATCATAGACGATAAACCATTTGTTTCCTTCTTTTGCCCTATAAGCCAGCTTTCCGTTGATCTCTGTAGGCCATTCGACATCATCATAGTTCTTGCCAATTTCCTTGCCATCATAGACGATAAACCGCTTGCCCCCTTCTCCTACCCAATAAGCCAACTTTCCGTTGATCTCTTCAAGGGAATAAACATAATCATACCTCTTGCCTTCTTTACCATCATAGACGATAAATTCCTTGTTATCTTTTTTTGCCCTATAAGCCAGCTTTTCGTTGATCTCTGTAGGCCATTCGACATCATCATAGTTCTTGCCAATTTCCTTGCCATCATAGACGATAAACCGCCTGCCTCCCTCTTCTGCCACATAAGCCAACTTTCCGTTGATCTCTTCAAGGGAATAAACATAATCATACCTCTTGCCTTCTTTACCATCATAGACGATAAATTCCTTGTTATCTTTTTTTGCCCTATAAGCCAGATTTCCGTTGATTTCAGTGAGATACCCAACATAATCATACCTCTTGCCTTCTTTACCATCATAGACGATAAACCATTTGTTTCCTTCTTTTGCCCTATAAGCCAGCTTTCCGTTGATCTCTGTAGGCCGTTCGACATCATCATACCTATTGCCTTCCTTGCCATCATAGACGATAAACCGCTTGCCCCCTTCTCCTACCCAATAAGCCAACTTTCCATTGATTTCAGTGAGATACTCAAACTCAACATAATCATACCTCTTGCCTTCCTTGCCATCATAGACAATAAACCACTTGTTATCTTTTTTTGCCACATAAGCCAACTTTCCGTTGATCTCTTTAGGAGAACTAACGAGATCATACCCCTTACCTTCTTTACCATCATAGACAATAAACCACTTGTTATCTTTTTTTGCCACATAAGCCATCTTTCCGTTGATCTCTTTAGGGGAATAAACATCATCATACCTCTTGCCTTCCTTGCCATCATAGACAATAAACCACTTGTTATCTTTTTTTGCCACATAAGCCAACTTTCCGTTGATTTCAGTGAGATGATAATACCCAACAAGATCATACTCCACCCTCTGCTCTATAAATTCTATTTCTGCTCGGATAGAAGTGGTGGTCACAGTAGTAGTGATCGTAGTAGCCTCTATTGTAGTAGAAGTGATTGTTTCCTTCAGGACATCTTCGATACAACCAGAAAATACCAGTACTAAAGCCAAAATCAAAACGGGATAGATTTTTTTCATATTAAGTTGTACATAATTTATTAAAATAAAATGCACCCTTTTTTATATT
>Ga0190363_1002518_pt1 | contig 10411 bp, 11 predicted proteins | sample 48721867_MG_FD_161272 | JGI IMG/M metagenome (GOLD analysis project Ga0190363, IMG submission 161272) | Hydrothermal vent microbial mat bacterial communities from Southern Trench, Guaymas Basin, Mexico - 4872-18-6-7_MG | ecosystem: Environmental > Aquatic > Marine > Hydrothermal vents >...
TGCAACCGAGAATCCGATTGGCGTTGCTCTTGAGGACGGAATTGCAAATGAGATGGTAACCGTTGCTCTTCCGCCAGCTGAGGTTTATCTTAAAGCAGCTGCAAATGTTACTCACGGAGATGCTGTGATTCCTGCGAACAGCGGTCAGATACAGCCTTGGGATGGCTCTTCAGCGAAATTTATTATCGGCGTCGCAAAGGAGAACATTGCATCAGGCAGTTCAGGTCGGGTATTGCTTCTATAAGGCTTCTCTCTTTCCTAATGATAATTCATACTTTAATTGAAATTGGAAAGAGTAAGAAAATGGGTAAGCTTGCTGCTTTGTTAAAGGCGCTATCAGGACAGACACTTGAGGAAAGGGAGCGAAAGCTGATTGAACTTGAAGCAGATGCAAACATCACTGCGCTGGTTCCCGAGCTTGTCTATGAACAAATAATTACGGGTGCAGAAGAGGCTCTCTGTATGCGTGAGGTTCTTCGCAAGGCAACGGTTCGCATGGACAGACCTGAGATGAAAGTTACAGTATGGAAGAGACCAACGAGAACTCTACCGCAAGTTGGCGATGTCGGCACATATCCGAATGCGACGGTTGGCGACTTTAATGTCGTTACGCTCTCTGCTAAGAAATACGGTGAAATCGTGCCTATTTCGAGAGATTTGATTGAAGACAGCCTGTTTGACATCGTTGAGATTTTGCTTCGTGAGGAGGGTCGTATAGCGGAGAACACTCTTAATCAGGTTGCGATTGATGAGATAGTTAAGAACGCATCCCACTCAGAGAATTGGAATTCAACAGAGCCTGTTACTGCAATCGCTGAGGCGGTTTCTGATGTCAAGGGCGACAACTTCACACCTGATACACTCATTCTAACACCCGAGGCTCTAGCAGATATGTTCATAGACCCGCACTTCACATACCAGTATATCGGCGAAGCGGGCAATATTCGGAGCCAGGAAATGAAGCAGCCAATTCTCGGTATGCGTGTCTTCGTGCTTGGATATCCAACGGATTACTTTGATTATGCAAGCGGTAAGAAAGTTGCAGTTGTCATGGACAGCCAGCGTGCTGCGCTCCTCGGCATTCGTGAGAATATCACAACAGACAGAATTGAGGATCCATTGAATGACCTCGTGAATCTCAAGGTCTGGATGCGCTTTGATGTCAAGGTTGTCTGGGGTGGCGCAATAGCGGTGCTTAACTACGCATAATTAGTAATAGGGAATAGGGATAGCTAACTTTATTTCTCATTTAAGAAATGCAAATCATAATTAGAAGAACAGGAATTCCGCTTACGAAGCTTGCAGATAAAATTTATGAAGTTCATTACGAAAGAAATCGTAGAGTTGCCGCCGACGACTTATGGTATTGCATTCTTCGGGAGGCTCCTAAGCAACCAGAAAATAAATGGTCTAAAAACAGATTAATCTCTTGGCTTGAAAGAAATAAGATACATTGCATTTCATATAAACGCAAAGGAACTCAGCGAACTGTTCATGTTGATTTATCAAAGGCTCCAAATATTCAATATATTATAAATAGATGCAAACCACATATCATTAAGCCGAAACGGAAGCAATGCCTGCATTTCTTTAAAGAAGGCAAAGAATTCTTTATTTATTCACAAGTTAATCATCCTGGCAAGAAACCTAATAATTTTATTTATAGAGCTGCTAGAAGATATTCCGCTAAATATCTTTCAAAATTATCAAAAATAAAATGAGTGGAAACTACAGCTATGGCAACGCTTCTAATGTTGCAATCATTCTTAATCTTGAATCAATGGACAGCGAGCGTATAGACTACTTTCTTGAGCTTGCGAACAAACGAATAGAATCATGGTCGGGTCTTGATATTTTTTCTTCGCTATCTGATTCAGTAAAAGATAGAATTGCAGAGCTTTATGCCTCATATCTATATAAGCTATCAACGGCTTCTCTCAGCGGACGGCTCCCTGAAGATTTGGAATTCTGGAAGAAGGAAGCTATGGAGCTCCTTGAAAGCAATCTATTGACATTATCCAAACCATTTAAATTATTATTCTCTAAAGACAGCTTGTAGTGATATTATTGATAGAGCAAAATATATCTGTATTGAGAAATGGCAACCTATGATGTAGGAAAAGGAACCAAAGGCAAAGTTTGGGTGAATAATCAGGAGGATCCAGTAGCACGCAGAGTTTCTTTTGAGAGCTCAACAGACAGAGATAAGGTTTATGCAATCGGACAAGAAACACCAGTTGCAATCGTTACCGGAACAACAGAATTCACCGGCAGATATGAGCGCTATTTCACACCGGACCAGATGGAGGTTGGCGGAACAAGTATGACACTTGCTCAGTTGTGTGGTGCATCTGGCGATCACCCTGGCAATGTTTCTATGACAATCAGCCCCCAGCCAAATGAGACATTCTATTTGATTGATGTTAAATTCTATAACTACGCACTGGAAGTAACTCCCGATGATGTTGTCGTAGAGACTGCCGAATTGGAAATATCGAACGTATCTCAAGCTGCATAGGATAATTAAATATGGATAGATATTAATTTTAAATGGTGAGAAAGAATGGATCTTCAGGAATATAAGAAATGGAAAGAACCGAAAACTCTAAAGTTGCCTTCTGGTTTAGAAATTAAAGTTAGGGATTTATCCCCTTGGGATTTGTTGGTGGCAGCCAGTAAGCAGAAAGAATACAAACCTAACGATCCGCAGCTTATCGAATTTCTGATGAAAAAGTTTATTGTCTGGCCGAAGATCGGTGAGGATTGGGAGATTGAGGATATTCGTCCTGATGATTTTGTCTTTCTCCAGAATAAGCTATTTGAAAGTTTTTCGCTTGAGAGATTTGATAATGCAATTAAACAAATTGAGAGCGTAAAGGAAACGAATAAGGATTTTTCCGAATAGTTGCTCGAATGAGCAAGGAATTATCAATCCGTCCTTCTGATTTACTTGATCCTTATAATGAAGAGGATGCGATCACACGATTCGCTATTGATTTGGTCGTCCTTGTGTCTGATATTGAGGCACGATCCGAAGTTGAAGTGAATGATATAAAAGCTGAAGAAGATAGTTTGCGTAAGAGAGATTTAGAATTTAAGAAAAAATATAATATAACTCTTGAGGAAGCTAAGAAAATAGTATTTGGAGACACAAATGGCAGCTGTCGGCAGCAATAACGTTTATGTAGATATTATATTCCGTTTGCAGGCAGAGGCTGCTAAACGAGCAGAGCGTATAATAGGTCATCTCATTAAGAAAGGTCAGCTGGCTACTCTCACATTGCAGAAATTTAAGTTTCCTGGGCAGTTTCCTAAATCTGTAATAGATGCTACTAATAAAATATTTAAATATTCTCAAAAAACAAATGAAGCTCAGCGTGCAGCTTCTCAATTATGGAAATCTGCGGTAGCTCCCCTTACAGATTATTTTAGACAGCAAGCGAATGCTCTAATGGAGGATGCATCTCTGTTAGAAAGCTATACAAATATGCAATGGGATGCCATTCGTTCAAACAAGGCAATATTAAATGAAATTAGAAGATTGGGAGCAACTGAGGAGAATTACAGAGAAATTTTGTCAAAGAAAGCAGATGACCTAAGACAATCTGCGACATTATATTCTCAATATGCAGATGATTTGGAGAATGGCGGCCGTCTGCTGAAAGAGGAACTAGCTAATCAAAGAAAATTATGGAGAATATATCAATTAACAGGTGTTCGCTTAGAGGGCTTAAATGAAGGCTTAATCAGACATTCTCGAATACTCGATTCCATTCTTCCAATAAGCGAGAGAACATGGAAGCCCATGGGATCCGAGATCCAGGCACTCGCAGGAGGATTAAATGCGTTTAATAGAGAATCCGCTGACACTCTAATGTATCTAGCACGAAATGCAGCTGCAGCCGAAGCTTTCGGGGAGCCGGTAGCGTTTATTGATAAATCTGCATCTCGTTTATTAAAATCTCTCTCGCCGCTTAATTATCAACTCGCTAAAATGGGAATATCCCAAGCTATAACTGCTGACCTTTCCGCCGAGCTTGCTAAGGGACAGGCTCTCATTGCAGACGAAACGCTAAGACAGGCTAGAGCCGCTGCGGATGCAGCTGCCAGTCTTGACAGGTTAGCTTTTCCTACTGAGCGGAATTTAATTTTAGGTTCTCAGCTTTATGATATCTTCAAAGGAAATTCTCGGATGGCTCTGCAGGTTGAAAACTCCATTCGTGAAGCTACAGGAGTTTTAGATTATCATTCAAAAGGATTACATTTAGTCAATAGAGCTCTGAGAGCTCAGAACGCAAATTTTGAAATTAATTATGAAACATTAAGGAGAATTACGGAGGAGGGATGGGGCGCATTTACAGAGGAGCAACAGGCTGCTCTTAAAGCCATAAGAGATTCCTATCAAGCTGAAAGAAGATTTACTGGATCCCTTACCGCCCATCAGAGAGCTCTTCTTCAGTTAATAGAATCGACGGAAGAATACGATAAAGCTCTTAATTTCCAATTAAAAACAGCGCAAGATGCTGAGTTCTTATTAAAGAGATTACAAAAAGTAGGATATGAGGGGCTGACAGAGGCAGAAAGAAAAGCTATTAGTGAATTAGAAAAGAATTTATCTCTGACTTGGACTTGGGATGCACGCACAAAATCTTTAGCGCAAAGAATAATCGCAGCTAAAAATGCATATACAGAACAACACACAATCTTAAGAAAGCTTTCTACTTCCCAGCGTATATTTTATGGTGGAATATATCGTCTCCAAATGGGAATGGGAAAGTTATCTCGCTTCATTGATAGAGTATCAATTGGATCTCTTAAATTACTCGGTCCTCTGTTCCTTTTAACAGCTGCAATAAACACTATCGGAAGAGTAGTGGGAGCGTGTATCGATTCTTTCACCACCTATGAGAATGCTCTAATGGATTTGCGTGTCTCTGGCGGGATGACTATTGAATCAGTAAATAGAATTTCCCAAGCTTTCACCGCGATGGAAAGAATTCTTCCAATACCAGCAACACAAATGTTGAGTATTGCTCGTGCAGCAGCGAAAGCAGGAATTACCGGGGAAACAGAACTAAAACGATTTACTCTTGCGTTAGTCAAATTCACACAAGTTACAGGATGGAGTGCAGAAGAGGCTTCGGATGCTTTATTACGGATCTCTCGGGCATTTCAGATACCTATTGAGAACGCAGAACAACTAGCATCCATGATGCATTATCTAGCTGTTGTATCAGTCGCAGATGCAGATGATATTGCAAATGCTCTTGCACGGATCGGTGCATCTGCTCTCAATCTTGGAATCACTGCAGATGAAGCCGCTGCTATGGCAACAACCCTTATAGATGCAGGAATGGGTGCGGAGCGGGCTGGAACAAGATTAAGAGCGTTCTTGCGAGAGTTTCTTGAAAAATCTGATAAAATCGTTACAGTTATGAAAAATGCTGGAGAGGAATTCGAAAACTTTGGCGATATAATTCAAACAAATCCTGCTAAAGCTCTTAAAATGTTCCTTGGATACCTATCAAGCATTAATGACGAAACCGAGCGGGCGAGAATAGTATATGAAATATTTGGAAGTGTTGCAGGATTCGCAGTCCTCACACTTGCAGAGCATTATCCTTTATTAGAAGAGCGAATGAAGGCGGCTCATCGTGAAATGATTTATGGGACCAGACTTACAAAAGATTTTAGCAAATGGATGGATTCAACTTCTCTCTCCTTGAAGCGTGTGAGTAATAGCTTTGATAGATTAAAAAGGAGTATCGGAGAAGCTCTTGCGCCCGGAGTAGAGACCATAACGAACTGGCTTAAAAACATAATTGAGACACTATTTCCGAAGAGCCGTCGTGGAATTCAATTAATGTCTCAAGGAACGGCGGAATGGATTGAAATATTTAAAGAGGCTCCTCCTTTTGTTGAGAGAACATTGAAATTAATGACGGAGGAAGCAAGATGGATACCTCCAGGTTTAGAGGCAGCATGGGAACGCTATCGTAAAGGCGAAGGGAAGTGGGTCGCTGAGGCTTGGCGAATTAGAAGGCGTGAGATGGAGCAGACAGAAGCTGCGTATTCCCAGTATGTTCAAACTGTTCTTTCTGGAACAGATGATATATTTGCTCGCACCGGGGAAGTAATCTCCCGGTTAGAGGAAGAAGGTATTAATGTTGATGCTCTACGAGATAAAGAAACACAATACTATGCAGTCGCACAAGATATTAGAAAAGCCCGTGAGCTTCAAGGTCGCATTGAAGAAAAATATGGGCGAGAAACACTTGAAAATATTTATCAGCGATTGCGAGAAAATAAGAAAGTTACAGATGCAACAGAAGAACAAATTAAGGCTGCACAAGAATGGGGACAATACCAAAAATTTATAGCGAGAGCAGATTTGGAGCGTGCAAGAATAAAGAAAGATTTAATCGATACTACAGTAGCAGCAGCAAGAGCCGCTGCTGATGAAGGGACGATTAGCCGTAAGAATTTAGTTTATATTAATGACTATCTAACTCATTATAAATATTACAGTAATTATTTAAATCTTGTGAATCGTAATCAAGCGATTGGCCTCGCTCTGCTAAGTAAAGAGGGCCCTCTGTATGCAGATTTAAAACGGAATATTCCTTCTGATAAGCTGGCTGACTTCGGAGAGCAGCTTGAAGAAGGGATTATTCTTGGTAAGGGAGCGGGCCCTGTAATTCAAAATTTAAATAAATATCTAGCTGATTCCGGATATACACTGATATTTACAAGTGATGGTTGGAGATTACTACGAAAGGAAGAAGAAAATTATCTTCCAATAGCAACAAAAATTCGGGAAGAACATGAAGCTTTAGTGGGAGAAACGAAGAACCTTGATACTCAAATGCGTAAAACCGCAGAGACGGTTGCGAACTTCTTTGAGGAGTTCAATAAAGGCTGGCGAATCATTGATAATTATATTGATGCAATCTTTGGAACAGCCGAGGCAAAAACGGAGCTAGATAGAAGACTTAAATATACAGCTCCCGGTATTATGTTTAGACGGGAATACGCCTCTCAAATAGAAACTTTGGAGCAATTAGTATCAGCATATGAAGAAGCTGCAAAAGTTGGAAAAACTGAAGTCGCATATAAAAAACAACAGGCGATTATGACGCACATGGTAGCCTTCGCTCAGCAAGTAGTTAATGATGTAATGGCAGAGCAAAATCCAATTCTCCGCCAGCAGAAAATGGGTTGGCTTGACCTTGTTAGATATTTCTATCAATGGGTTTATGGAGTAACAGGTGAGGTTCCTGCTGCAACCGCAGAATTGGATAAATTTGCAGAAACAGCTCTGAATATACCCGGCATGGCTGAGCTGACAACATATTTAAATCTAAATACAGACCCCGCTACTGCCAAGTTAAATGAGTGGATTGAACAAAATACTGGCAAAACTCTTGAGATACAAATTACTCCTATTATGGCAAGAGAAATTGCTGAGTGGATAAAGGTAACAGCGGCTCCAGCTGGGGTTGGTGGAGGAGCTCCAGCGGCACAAACCGGCGGATATGTCTTGAGGACAGGATATGCACTCATTCATAAAGGTGAATTTATCCTACCACGAGAACTAGTAGAGGAAATTAGGCGTGGTAGGAAAAAAGAAAAAGTAGAAGTAAGTCGCCAGCTAGCTGTCCATATCAATAACTTAAATGTCGGACGAGCTGAGGACTTTCAGCGCTTCGTTAAGGAATTAGAAAGCTATTATTTATAGATCGATTTCTTTTTTCTTTCCGCCGTTGCTCCGCCTTTTTTTAATTCTAATTCTGGAGCAGCGGATTACACCATAAAGATACTATCTAACTGAGAATTTTTCTCGTAGCTCTTCCTTTAGTTGTCTCCTCACTTCAGATAGATTTATCGGATTATACGCCCAGGTTTTTCCCTGTTTTATTTCAGGCAGAGTTGCATCAAAAATCCATCTAGCTGGCAGAATATCCTCCGATTGCCTATTATGTTTTAGACCATATCCCATAAGTTTCTTATCAAGGATAGCTGGCTTCTTTGTATAAATTATGTATCTCGCAAGAATATCTGCATCCTCTCCTGCATATCCTATATCGTATCTTTCATCGTAGCCATTAATCTTCAATAAAACTTCAAGGGAGGCGATTCCAAAAGACCAGGTAAATGATGGATTATCTATCTCCACATATCTCTTTCTTGGAAAGAAACCTCGTTTAGAAAAATAATCTATCCACGGCTTCTCATCTTCGTTTTCATGAGCTTTCTGTCCTATAATCAGTCTATTTTTATATTTTTTCACATCCTTCCGTGCTATCTCAAAGAAATCATCTTTCAGGAGAATATAATCATCTATCCGAATGATGTAGTCATGCTCAGCAGCAACAAGAGCGCTATTGAGAGCACGATTGAAATCTCGGCGGAAATTAAAACGAGGTGCATTCACATAGGGCTTCCTAATAGGCGGAATATAAATAATCCGCTCTACTTTGTCTATATCTCTTAGCAGCTTTGCTGACTCGTGATTCCAAGCGCTATCTACTATAATTAATTCAGAATTTTCATCGCTGGGCCAATCTGCAATCGCTCTGAGAAACGGTGAATTCTTTAAATTTTTAGTCGCTAGTATTATTGAGAATTTAATCATCCTACACGCCTCCTTTTAAACGAATTGTATCCACCATATCCGCAACATCTTCACAAGCGTCTAAGGCTCTTTCCAAGAAATCTATCACTCGCAGATAGAGAAAAGATTCCTTGAGCTCATGAATATTCTTGTATTTCTGTTGCTTGATGCTTACAAAGAGAGAGCGATAATGATTATCCCCAAGATTTTCTATACGATTTACCTCTTCACATAATTTAATAATATTCTGCTCCCTTGCTCGCCAATCTTTAGCGGTGATTAAATAAATAGACATTTTAATATGCTGGATAGCTTCATCAAGTAGCGATAAAAAGTGATAGCAGCTATCATCAGGCGGTCTTATTACTGTTAATAAAAACATTGCCTCCGTTAAATTATCTATCACATCATCTATGCACTCTGCGAGATGTTTAATATCAGCTTTTTCTTCGGTTACTCGTGTATGATCGTAAGCGAGCTTATTTGAGATTTCATGAATTATCTCATCGGCTTTTGCTTCTAATGTTTTAATTGATTTATATCTCTCCACTGCATTCTCATCCCTGGTGCTGTTAGATACCAATTCAAGAATATCTACAAGCGAGCGGAGATGTCTTCGCACCTCCAATTGCTTAGGAAGAAACATCCTAAAGTTAAAAAATTTCCGTAGAAAAGCTATCATCTCTTAGAAGTATTTAAAATGATATTTCAGAAGAAAATAATAAGAGCTGTGTCTCTCATCGCCCCACAATGGAAAATCCTTCCAGCCCGTAAATTTCTTAAACTGATTTAAGGCATCTCGGAATTTAAAGCGAGGCAACCAAGCTGTAGCTAGCCGCAGAGTATTCAGAAGCGAGCCGCAGAATTCATTTTGTGATAGATAATGTGAAAGAATATCTTTGAAACGCTTGCGGCTTTCTTCGTAGAATTTCTTCTCCTGCTCTTTAATTATCAAATTTAGCAAATCATCCGTCATTTCGGGCGGTATATGACTAGCAGGGAACCAAATACCCCAACAGAATATTGGGCCATTAAAAATATCAAGATAAAAATGAGAGAGAATGAGAGTTCCGATAATCTGCTTATCTTTAATGGGAATTCCATGAGCTATTTTAGGATATTCTTTGTATATCGCTTCTAGTGTAGAAAATCTATGACGATAATATCTGTGAAGAAAGCTCATATCCATGTCAGGCGCAATAGCCCACTGTGCGTAGTCTTCACTCCAACCAAAATACTTGCATATCTCCTCCCCAAATATCAGATGTGATTTAGTATCCATTTTATCTCCGTCCTTTACTTCCTCTTATTTCAGAAAGCAAAGACCAATTGCCTGTTACCGCATATTGTGCTAATAACCGACGCATATGCTTACGCTTTGCTCGTCCTCTCTGAATTGCTCTTTCGTGTTTTCTCAAACCCTTCTTTCGTCTTCCTTTTGCCATTTTAAAAATCCTCCAGTCTCCTTTGCTCTAAACAATTCAAAACTCTTGCTTTAGCAAGACTGCAATATTTCTCTTCTATTTCTATACCTATCCATTTTCTATTTAATCTTTCACATGACACCAGAGTCGAACCCGAGCCAACAAATGGATCTATCACAATTTGTCCCTCTTTCGAAGCGCTTTCTACTAATTTATCTAATGCTTTTAATGGCTTCTCGTGGGGATGAAGAGCTCGCCTTTCCTTTTCCATAATAATATGAATCACATCCTTCATGAAGGAGTTCCGAGTAGGATGCCCTTTACTGAAAATTAAGAATGGCTCATGTCTATTATATCCGAGAGGCTGTGGTTT
>Ga0190363_1002519_pt1 | contig 10407 bp, 12 predicted proteins | sample 48721867_MG_FD_161272 | JGI IMG/M metagenome (GOLD analysis project Ga0190363, IMG submission 161272) | Hydrothermal vent microbial mat bacterial communities from Southern Trench, Guaymas Basin, Mexico - 4872-18-6-7_MG | ecosystem: Environmental > Aquatic > Marine > Hydrothermal vents >...
TACGAATAAATTTTTTCTACTCTTTCTTTTTAGCTCCTACAATTTCTAAAAATGTTTTTTCTAATTTTTCTGGAACAACAATTATTTTTCCTAATTCTTCGTGTAATCTGGCATCGGATAAAAGTCCATTCTTGTATTGTTCAGCTAATACCTGGATTCTAATCTTTCTTTCATCGTAAAAAACTTCATAAGTCCTTCTTTTTCTTAACAATTCTAATGGAGAAACAATAGTTTTTAGTAAACCAATTTCTCTGGCTACTTCTTCTTTTGTTTTAAATCCTGCGTCGGCAATCTTGTTTAAAATGCCAACGCAAGCTCTGTATTCTGCCAAAAGTTTTGCCTCAATTGACAATGTCTTTCCAAATGTTTTTATTTCGTGCTCTTCAATTAGTTCTTCTATCTTCCATTCTTGAACTCCCATTTTAATTAATTCATTGTAAAATGAACCTTCAGTAATCAGTCCTTTATCTAAAGAATCTGTTAAATTATCAATTCTTTTATCCATTCTGGTTTCAAAAATTTCCCATTGTCCTTTCAGAATGTATGCTGATTTCTTAGTTCTTAACTGACTGGCAATTTCAATTGCCCTTTCAAAACTTTCTGTGTTCAAATATCCTTTTCTGTAACAGGAAATAATGGTTGAAGCCAAAAGTGATAAATAGTTTTTTAATTCCTCTGCCTCAGCTTCTTTTCTCGCTTTATAATCTGAAAGGAATTTTACCCATTCAGCTTTTAGAACATAGGCTGCTCTTTTTGTAGTTATTTTCTCTGCAATTTCCAAGTTCCTTTCTAAATCTTCTTTTGTTATCGCTCCTTCTTCATAAGCTTCAATAATGGCAGAGGCTACTGTTGAAAGATAATCTTTAGTCTTTTCTTTTTCTTCCTTCTTTTTCTCTCTATAATCTTCAAGTTCCCTTTCGTATTCTGCCTTTTTGATATAAGCTTCTCTTCTATCTTTTATCTTTTCAGCCTCTTCTAATCTTGATAAAAGTTCATCTTTTGTAATTGCTCCTTCTGAGTATTCTGTTACTAAAATTCCCGCAATCAATCCTAACTGATTTCTAAGTTCTTCTTTTGCCTTCCTTTTCGCCTCCTTATATGCCTCAAGTTCTCTTTCTAAATCACCTTTAAAAAGAGCTAAATCTGTAAAATTATTTATTTTTTCAACCTTCTCAATATCCTTAACGAATGTTTCTGGGGTTCTTAAACCTGCTACATACAAATCCAGTAGTGTTGCTAAAATAAATCTCTTCTGGTCTGGCATTGTTTCTTCCCTTACTTTCCTATCTTTCTTTACTTTGAGCCTAAAGATGTAATCTTCCAATCTCTCTTTATTCTTGAAATGAGGTTCAATCTTTCCTCTTAATGTGGCTTCATCAATAACACCTTTTGTGAATTTATCTCCCCAAGCATCAACAATATCTTTTTTCCTTTCTTCTTCATAAAGAGTTTTAGCTTCAAGCTCTGCTATTTGAGATAAATCCAATGTTCTCCATATTTCAGGAATTCTTTTTACCACTTCATCAATAGTTAAATACCCTTCTTTAACCTGTCTTATCAAAGAGTGCCTGATTGATGTTTTAAATGGAGAAAGTCCCCACATTAAAGGAGCTTTTATCAAGTATTCTCTAACTTCAGGTCTGTAACCCATATCGGAAATCAAAAAGTCAACTTCTTCTGGTTTGAAATATCCAGTCTGAGACAAAAAGGCAAATGAGAATGGGTCTAATGGTCTGTATGAGGATATTTTCAATAGATGAGAAATCTCAGGAGAAAATCCTCTTAAAGCTAAAAGATGGTCAACATTTAGTTTTTCAAATGAAGGAGGAGCTAAAGTATTTTCTCCATAAAGTTTTCTTGCCAATTCCCATTGTCCAGGGTCTAATAATCTTCTCCTTTCAAAAGTTAAAATATAGCTTAAAGCAGGAATTTCAGTTCTAAAAGCAGAATTGAGTAAATATCCTAACGGTCTTGAAAGGGCAACTCTAGTAAAGGCAGTAATTATCCTCGTGTTTATTATTCGGTATGAGGCAAAGGGAGCAAAAAAGGCTGCCATATGAGATGCTCCTTTCTTTGCTGCCCACCAAGCTGCCATTCCTCCAATAACATATTGAATGAAATATCCAAAAGCAATCATTCTCCATACCTTTCCTAATTTATCAGCGAAGTTTTCTTCAACATTTGGTGAAGGTTCTAAAAGTTCATCAGCCTTCATTCCCATTCTATAAGTCCAACCAGCAATTGCTTTGAAAGGAGGTTTTAATGTTATGTCTTTCTTTACCTCTTCTGGAAGTAAATCATAGAGATAATCCAAAAGAACTGAAATTCCTATAACTTTCATTAAAGTTCCTATCAATGGGTCAGCATATTCAAATTGAGATAATCTTCCCAATGTATGCGAAAGAACTCTTGAAGGAATGTTTGAAAGGAGTTCGGTTTTTATATCCCAAGTTGTTTTTGATAGTTTCGATATTTCTCTTGGTAAATCTTCGCTTCTTAATGTCTCAATTGATTTTCTAATCTCTGGTAAAGTTTTTGTTACTGGTAATAAAGAGGTTTGAATTGCGGGCACAAGTGAACTTAAAAGTATAATTTTTTCGTTAATACTTTTTACATCTCTAATAATTGGAGAAGTAGTTGTAGCAATCTGTGTTCTTATCGAGGATAGATTTTCTTGTATTTCTTCTAAACGAGGAGCAACTCTTAGCAATGGTTCAAAATCTGTTCTCACTACGTCGATTTTTTGAGCTACAACATCAATCTTTGATGCTACTTCATCTATTTTCTTTATCTGGGTATCTCTTGCAGCATTGACAATATCTCTGATTCTTTTTTCTGGATTCCAGAAGAAAGAAAAGTTTTTGATAAGTATCACAAGCTGTAAAATTCCAACATAGGGTGCTAAAATCCCATACCAAAGAAAGAGTGCTGCCAAATGGAGACCTTTAATGACTGTTAAAGCTATTCCTCCTATTGCCAATATAACTTCTTTTGCCTTGAAAGCAGCTAAAGAAGCAGCTGAAGGAGCTGGTAACATACGTCCAGTTTTTGCAGCAACTTCGCCCCAAATCTGTTGAATTTGAGTCTCGGTCACAAGCGGTGCCGTTCCAGCCAGAAATATAAAAGGAGCTTGCCCTACTTTCTTCATAAAATTGTCCATAAGTTCGTGGATTCCTTCAACAGTTACATCAAAAATCTTAGATGGTAAACCTAAAACTCCTAAATTTTCCTTTAATCTTTTTGCTTCTTCAGGAGTTAAATAAGCAACTGTTGATAAAGCACTTTCTGTAGTTATCTGTTCAAATAGAGATTGCGTCCATTCATCAGCTTCCTGCCTTTTAAAATCTTCAATAGGAACTTCAAGCCCCAAATGAATCTCAACAACTTTTCCAATAGCCAGATTATTATTTCTTGCTCCTTCTTCTCCTGCTTTCCCTTCCACTTTTGACCAGATAGGAATACCATTTTCTAAAATCTGAAATCCATAAGTCCAACCACCTCCCTTATTTTCAAGCTCAAATTTCAAATTGTGTTTTCCAACACTTAATCCAGGATAAATTCTTACTTTTTTATCTCCTTTATACCCAACTTCCAGAATTTTACTTCCGTCTAAATAAACTCTGGCAACGTCATCAACATTAAAAGCCCTTACTTCGTAAGTAACTCCAGGTAAAAGGGGTCTATCTAATAATGTGGAAAAAGAAACTATTGGTGTAGGTGCTACATATTCTTCATTCCTTGGAGGATTTATTAAATTCTCATATGATTCTCTATTTTCACTTTCTTGTTTTTCTTTCTCTTCTGTAGTTTCTGGTTCTCTTGGTAATCCAGGAGGTTTTTGAATTGTTGCTCCTACCCAAACATAATTTCCAAACTTTGATTTCCACCATCTACATTCACCTTCAATACATTCCCCATAAACATACCCTACAACTTCGAAGCAAACTCCTGGTGATAATTTTCTTGAACCAGATAATGGAGCGGAAGTTGTTGGTTCTGCTCTAACATTTGTATACCAATTTCCCGTGCAAACCGTTGTTGGGTAGGAATAAAGTTTTTCCATATTTTTATCCCAAAGTGGGGAATTCTGGGTATATTGAATCTAAGTAATCCTTTGCTCTTTTAGCTATTGTTTTATAGAAAGCTAACTTTTCCAAAAACAAAGATTCATTAGCCAGAAGAGTATTCAAAATATCCTTCAAAACCTTCTTTCTTTTTGTTTTTTTCTCTTTTGAAATTTCATTTGATAAACTAAATATCTTCTCTCTTAAACGAGAAATCTCTACTAAAGTTCTGGCTTGTCTATCAAAAGCCCAAGATTTTATCTGTTCTAAATCTCCTTTTGTCATTTAAACTTACTTTGCTTTCCTTAATTTTTCTAACGCCTTTGTAATTTCTTCTGCTCTCTTTTTTATTTCCTCTTTGATTCTTTCTAAGGTGGCTTCTTCAGTAGGAACAACAACAGTAATTGGCTGGGCTATTCCTTCTAACCAGCCAGAAACTAAATATCCTGGTAAAGAAACTCCTTTTTCTGGGAAAAAGAATGATGGCTGAACTTCCTGAATTTCCACTTTAAATTTTTTCCCTTCTATTTCAAATTCTTCTGGAATCATATTTCTTTAGAATTTTGGTAGTTGTTGAGTAAAGGTAACAAATCTCTTTGCTCTCTCTCTTAACTTCCTACAAACTTTACAATCACAATTTTCTCTGAATGCGTCTTCTATAAATTCAGCTAAGAGTGAGATTCTTGACAAGTCTGAAATCCAGGAACCCAATTCAAAATTTTCTTTTTCTTGTTCTACTTTTTCCTTTTTTTCTTCTGTCATTTAATTTTTTTTAATTTTTCGACCTTTGGCTAATTTAATTATACCACGTAGTATATTATTTTGTAAGAACCACAAAGCCTCCTCACATCTGGCTTTTCATAATCAGTCACTAACACTGCGAAATAATCTCTAAATCCTGGGTGTTCTTCTTTAAATAAATCTCTTTTTGCTAATACCTCACCTATACCTCTAATGTCAGCATTAGGTTCAATTTCAACGATAAATACCTTTCCTTCGGAGTATCCGACTACATCGATTTTTTTCTTAGTCAGATACTCCCACATTCTTTTGTAGTTTTCAGGCAATTCTCCTGGTGGTAACGAAGGAGTGCCTACAGTTACATCATATTCTACCTCCTCAAAATAATCTGGGTATTTATCGATAAATTTATTCCAGATTAAAGTTTCCTCTGGTCTTAGGTGAGGATACTTTAACAATTTTTCGTATTTTACCCTCATCTAAAATCCCTATTTTACAACCTTTCTAAATCAGATAAGATACCCCTGCAGATGTCAACAATCTTTTCAATCTCTGATTTTATTCTTAATTTAATAGCACTTTGTCCAAAACTTTTCTTTCTCCAATTCAAAATCTCTTCCATCAAATACTTTCCAGGACAGAGAGTAGGCTTGCACTCTAAATGACCTAAAACTTTATCTTTTGTCAATTTCAATTCTCTGAGTTTCTTTTCTAAAAACTCGAATAATGTTTTAAGTTGTCTCTCTGTCGGAACTTCTCTCTCGAAATTTCCTACAACGCAAATACCAATTGAATTGAAGTTATTGGCTGGAGAACCACCAGCACAATGAGCCCCAATAAATTCTTCTGACCTTCCTTTAACTAAATTTCCATCTTTATCCACAATCCAGTGGTATCCTATGTCCCAAAACCCTCTATTGTTGACGTGGTATCTTCTGATTGCTTCTACTGATGTGTTTTCTCTATCAGTAGCAGAATGATGGACTACAATATAGCGAATACCTCCCCTTTTCAATTCAATTTTTTTCTCCATTTACTATTTTTCTCTTGCTGGAAAAGCCTTTCTAATGATGAAATCGAGCCCTTGCTTTCCAATGTATCCCCAAGCAAATGCTGATAATAGTGTCTGGTCAACAAAATATCCAACACAAGCACCTATTAAAAGTCCACCCAAGAATCCAGGATAAAACTTATCATCTTCTAATTTGGGCATTTCAAGATAACCATCTTTAATCATATCTGCAATAAGGGCTCCTATAGCTCCTGTTACTGCAAATACCCACAATGACATCTTTTTATTCTATTTTTATTTTTTTCGACCTTTATCTTCAGGGACGGCAGGACTCGAACCTGCAACCCCCTCTTTTGGAGAGAGGTGCTCTGCCATTGAGCTACGTCCCCATCTAAAATACCTTAAATTGATTTTAAAGACCTTTTTATGGTTCGTAAAGTTCTGACCAGCCACCAGACCTTTCAAACTCCTCAGCACATTTTTCGTGCATCAATAACCTTGTTTTAGTGCCTGATGTAGGGTCTTTTATCGTCTTAAATCTATAGTATTGTCCTGGCTTGATTGGTTTTCCACACCACCAACAGATTATCTCTTCTGCAGTGCTATCATTTTTATTATTTGTAGCGTGAAATTTACGCTTGGGCATCTTTTTGTAGGTTTTTACTCTATACCAAATGCTTCTTTGAATATCCTAACTAATTTTTGCATTGCCACTCCAATTGAACTTGGCTCTTCGTCTGAAGTCCAAATATAAATAACTATGCTATGAACGTGCTGTGTTCCAGGTGAACAAATATAGACCTTAATCGATTCTTGTTTTTCAGCTAATTTTACGATTGTTTTTAGAGGAATAAAAACATCGTCACCAACAATCCATTCTCCTTTTTGTTCTGGAAACCATCTTCTAATTCCGTAGTAAATCCTTACTTTAACCTTAAAAGAACAACCTGGAGGAAAACCTACCCAGATGTCCTCAATCCATTTTTCTCTTAGTGGTATCTCAACTATATAAGGGTCATCTTCTGAAACATCTCTTGGAACTATTATCGTCTTGGCATAGAACATAGTTATTGTTTATTTTTTATTTTTCTTCTTTATCGGCTTTTTCTTGTAAATACTTGATTACTCCGTTCAATTCCAAAATTCTGTTAATTAGCTCTTGTCTTCTTCGTTCAATCTCGTTCAACTCACGCAGAAGAGAATTTCTTTCTTCCTCTATTTTTTTAATTTCGTCTTCTGCCATTTAAAAATTATTGATTATAATTGTTTAACTTGACCTTTAAGATAAAGATTGCCTTTTTTATCTAAAACCATAACTTTATCACCTTTCGGATTGTAGAAGGCAATTTTATCTTCACCTTCTTCCTTTATCTTAAAATTATTTCCCAAATCAATATCACCAGTATGTAAATTAACAACCCATAAATCACTCCATTTAGCGTCTGAATAACCTAAAGATTTATCAGCCCCTATGGGCTTTAAATTTTTGTATACTTCAATTTCAGCTGCTTCAAAAACAAAAATTATGTCTGTCCCCCAAATAATTCGTCCATAAGCTGAAGAAAAGTAAAGATAATGAACATTTCTGATGTTTGTAGGAACATACAAATCTCCACCATTTGAATAGTGTGTGCTCTTATGAGTATCGAAAGAACCCTTGAATGCCGAAATATCTACTCCATCTACCGTTCCATCTACAATGATATTTCCATCAACATCTAAATTTCCTGTTAAAAAGCAATTATGTCCGTAAATTTCATACCATCTATTTGACGGTGTTCCTAAAGTTAAATTAGGTTGAACATAAGGAACTAAATGTTTGTAAATTCTTAATTCAGCAGTATTAGCGGAGAAAACTGACATTACATTTACTCCTCCCCATCTTAAAGCATAACCCAAACCTAAAGCCAATCTTTGTTCTGAAACTATGTCTTTATCACTTCTAATCGCACCTGTAATTCCAGATAAATATCCTGCATAATTGCCGTTTTCATCATAGAATTTGATTGCGTTATCTGTATCATCAATTACTACCCTCCTTCCAGAAGTGGAAGTTTGAAAAATTCCACCAGTAATTATTGAACCTGTGATGTTTACTCCTTGAATGTTAATTCCAGTTAAAGTTCCCGTTTTAATGTTCTCAGCATTGATATTTATCACATCGATAACAGAAGCATCAATTGTTCCTGCAGTTAATTTGTTAGCACTTAAACTAACTATTTTAGCGTCTGTAATTGAAGCGTCTTTAATATAAACTCCATCAATCTCTGAACCAGCACCAGTTACAATCTTTCCTTCAATTTCAGCATTAGTTGCCTTTAAATTTCCATCTTTGTCTATGTAAAATCTTGCATTCTCAAATTGTGCTACTCCATCAACAACAGGAGCATAAGCATAAAACGGATATTCATCGGGTTTCATTCCACTTCTAAACACATTTGAACCTACTTGAAACTCTCTGAACAGTTCAAATGTTCTTATTTCCCAACCTCCCCAAAATGGCATTATTCTGTGTGGCATAGTTTTTTTTTATTTATGTTCGGTAAAATACTTCAATTGTGGCTGTTGTTGATTGTGTTGTTTGAAATCTTATTTTCTGGAAGGGTAATGTCCAAAAATTTAAGAAAATGTGCCCTGCTCCACTAAAAACAAGTTCATCATAATCTTTCCAGCCATCTGCTGTATAAACTTGGAATTTAATTGTAGTCGCACTTGAAACTGCAATATACACTCCTAACGAAGCAATGGTAGAAACATCAATAATATCTGTAACTTCACCTGCAACAACATCTTTGTTTTCCCACAACGTTTCACTTGATGTTTTGTAGGAAACTAAGCTAACTGGTCTGGCAAAATCCTCATAATCGTATACCAAACGCTGATATGTGATTCTTTTAGATATTGTCTCGACACTACTTGCTGAATCTTGTAAAACAACTTGTTTTGAAAGAACAACAGAATCAACACCACTGGCAGAATCTTGTAATGTCAAACTAATAGAAGTAGATATTGTTTCTACTCCGCTTCCTGAATCTGATACGGAAATCAATGTAGTTACAAGTTTGGATATTGTATCAACACCAGAACCAGAATCAGCTACTGAAATTGAGATAAAAGGAGTAACTGAAATTGTATCTACTCCAGAACCAGAATCAGTTATAGAAACTGTGGTTATTGACTCTTCTGTCCCAAATGTTACGAGTGTATTAAATAAAGAATGATAAGTTGCTTTAATCCAAGCTGTAGAACGAGCAACATTAGAGATTCTAATTTCATCAATTTTTCCGTCCCAGTATTGAGCTAGGCTTATCCAGCTACCAATATAACTATTTAGTCCATCTGACTTAAATTGACCAGTCCAGGTATCTGAAGCTTTCTCTACTGCTTCGTTCCAATAAATTTTTCTTCCTGTTCCATAATCATAGACTCCTACTACATAAGTCCAAGTATTAAGAGGAATATCATCTGTCGTGCATAAAATTTTTTCTGTTCCTCCCGTATCCCATTGGGTAAATTCAATTCCTTCATAGTTTGGAGAATGTCCTCTTTGTCCAAAAGCTACATTTCCAGTAGAATTGTCAAGTCCCAGAATTTTCTGAGGATTACCTGATGTTGCATGGCTTTCAGGATTTACAATAGCTTCTAAAGTAAAATCTGATAAACCATTAAAACCAAAATCTGTTGCTAATTGGAAATAATCACCATTACTTTTTTCAAAATCTATACATTTTCCTACTTTTCCTTCAGCTCCATAAGTTGGAGAGCCTCCAACAGCTACAGTATCTCTGTTATTAGCGGTTGCATCTTGAAGTTGCCCACTACTTTCACTCATATGATGGACAAGGACAAAATTTGAATCCCAAACATTCGTTGCTGGTGAATTTCCTGTGGTATTTCCGTAAGTAGTATTATCAGATTGTGCTGAATCGTAATAGATATAAAAAACAGTATCTGAAGCTGAACTTATAGTCCAATCAGACTTTGAAGTATGATAAACCGCTTTCTGATTTGAGGCATCAAAATGTTCGCAATCAAAGTATAATTGAGTTTCTCCGTCTGATTTTGTAAAAGCGACTTTTAGTTTATCGGTATCTGAAGTTAATTCACCAAAAAAATCAGTATCGCCATCTATAATTACGGCAACTGGAAAATACGTTAAATCAGCGTCGATTTTAAGATGGTCGATAGCAATCGACTTTCTTTTTTTCCAAATCCCTAACCAAGCCATTTTACTCTACAATTTCAAATTCTTCTAAACCTCTATCGGTTTTCTTAATAAGAAATCTTTTATCTTTGACCCCACCTTCTACTTGAACAAACTTTCTAACTACTGCAAAATTATCTCCTTGTATTTCTACTATTCCTTCTACATTGGCAAATGGGTTTTCTCGAGGAGCTGGAATTGTCGGTGTAGGCATTCTTTCTCCAAAAAAGTAATTTCCATCTGGTAAGTCGTTGAATGTCAAATACTTAAATGACCTGAAATCTATCGCAGGAACTAAATCGGTCTCTACATAAAAAGGGATATTCCTTCTTACAAGAACATCACCTTGTTTTTCGTAAACTGCAACGATGAACCAGAAAACCTTT
>Ga0190363_1002520_pt1 | contig 10404 bp, 9 predicted proteins | sample 48721867_MG_FD_161272 | JGI IMG/M metagenome (GOLD analysis project Ga0190363, IMG submission 161272) | Hydrothermal vent microbial mat bacterial communities from Southern Trench, Guaymas Basin, Mexico - 4872-18-6-7_MG | ecosystem: Environmental > Aquatic > Marine > Hydrothermal vents > Microbial...
GCTACGGTTCATCAGAGAAGAAGAGAGAAATCCGCTCCAAAAATCAGTTGAGTTTACTAGCTTAGCTCAAAGGTTGGATGGAAGTTATTGGGGAGGTGAGTATCGCTTTAAATAATCGCTAGAGAGGAGAAGGTTGATAAATCAGCGATCTTGGTTAGGGCTCTAGATCACTATGCTAGAGTGTGGAAGATTAAGAAGGTTATTGAGTCTTACATGAATGGTTTCCGTGGCCCTTCCTGGGGCCGCTGAGATCGCAGGGATCTCAGGGAGGACTTGAGGGGGTTAAAGTATGAAGAAGAAAAGTAGAGCTGCTGTCTTAGACTCTATGCTCCTCATCTACCTAGCTAAGATAGGTAGATTAAACCTGCTCAGCGATAATTTTTGACGCGTTTTTCTTGTGTTTTCGGGTTGTTGATTAATGTGGTTTTCTTAAGCTTTTCAGCGATTAAAACAAATCCTCTTTTCACCCATCTTTTCATCCTTCTGATCAATTGGCTGCGGGGTTTGCTACTAAACCTACCCCTCCTCTCCTCGCCCCTAGCCATAAGCCAGTTATAGGATTTTCGTAACGGGCGCTTCACGGGTTTCTAAGAACCTTTTAATTGTCCTCAGAAACTGGTTGGGAAAGGGGTAGCCTAAGTTGTCACCCTTAGATATCATATAATTAATTCAATTTGATTTTTTGGATCTAAAATTATTTATCCCGTAATCATTGGTTCTTTTGAAAGCATTTCATAAAGCACATCGAACTTTACTTCTAAGCCTAAAATTTTACAGATTTCCTCATCAATTATTTTTCTTGCTGAGGGCTGCGCAAACTCTTGAGGTAGAGACTTAAATTTCATTTCATTAATTTTTTTACCGTTAACGCTTTTATCATATAGGCTTAGGAGCTCTCTTCTCACGTTCTCCTTTAAGCCGTTAACGTCGAGAACAGGCATCCCCCAAAGATGATCTTTCTTAAATTTTACCCAAGGGCCTCTGGTAACCTCAGCTATAGACGATAATAATAAGAAGCCGAACGTTGAGTTCATCCAAAGTGCGAGAATTTTAGCAGCATCCTTATCGAGTTTAATAGGCCACCAAACATTTGATAAAACTTCTTCATCTAAATAGACCGCTAAAACCGTGTAGGTGCTTAACCATGCTCGCTCAACTATCAGAAGGTTTCCCCGTTTTTTCCACAGGTTGCGGGCTTGCTCCGCTTTCTTCGGCTCCAAGTAAGCATTAGGCTTTTGGGAAATACTATTAATGATATTTGAATCGTATCCCCAAAAAGCTTTGTAAAATGTTCCTACGCCTGTTTTACTAACTTTGAAGGTTGAATGAACCTGCCGTCTATCAGGCCCTATTTCTGCTCCAAGCTTTGAGAGGGTGGTTAGTTTTATGCCGCCGACTATTCCCTGATCAGGCAGGTAAACTATTCCTTTCCTAAGAAGGAGGACTGTTCTATTAAGTTCCATCTGCGAGAAAATATTGTATACTCCAAAATTATTATCTTCCAGTATGGCAGAATAAACTTCACCGATCTTTTTTCCATGTAATTTAAGATGGTATGGTGATGCATTCGAATTTTCTATATCATAAAGATTACCACTATTATAAATCTGCTTCAGCTGAGAACCTAAATAAATTGCTTCAAGCTCATTATAAGGTTTCTTCCATAAGTTAACAAAAAAAGTATATTGCGGGGCATCTTCACCATGATTTCTTTTTCTCGCAACAAGAAGAACCTCGCTTAAGTCGGTATTCTCGCTGAAATTCCACTGATTATTAGTTTCATAGCTTGTTATTACATATTCAACATGATACTTATCAAGCAACATCTCTCGAATTTTCCGCCAAGAAACCCCCGAGAGAACAGCTCTCGGAAGAACAAGCCCCATCCGCCCATTCTCTTCTAAATATCTGTCAGCAATAAAAACGAATACAGCCCCAAGACCAGCTTGACCGATACCCGTAAGGTTTCTTTCCTTAAGTAATCTACTAAGAGCTTTCTGTAATTCTTTTCTTTCCTCTTTGGGCAATGAACCAAATAAAAGATTGCCACCTACACTTCTAGTAAAGGGCGGATTCATTATGCAAATATGGAAAGCTGGAAGCTCAATGCTTTCAGCCCTTTTCTCAGAGACGCCTACAGATTCCTGTCCCCAAGCAGCTCCGCCTGGAAGCAACATATTTTGAGCAAGAGTAGATGAAGACAGAAAGTTGATGCTTCCCAGATAATCTTCTTTTCCTATTTTACCTAATCTCAGAGCGAATATCCTTGACTTCCGCACAGGAACAGGATCATGAAGAAAAAGCGATATTGAAGCAAGATGAGCAGCATGATGCAAAACATCAAAACCCCATATTCCCTCCTCAATTAGATATCGATGCAAATCATCGATTCTTAAGACCTCACCTTCAATTCTATGTCGTGCATCAATTTCCTTATAGATGGCTGAGAGTAATGTTCCAGAACCACAAGCGAAATCAACAATTCTAAGCGGTTCTCCATTATAGGTTGGGGGAACATCACTGACATCTAAACTTGATGGCAGGTTTATCAGAAGTCTTGCTAATAATCGAGCAGCTGGAATCGATGTATAATATGTTGCATAATACTTAATCAGTTTTCCCAGAAGAAGAGAATGATAAATTCTGCCAAAAAGGTCATGTCTAAGCAAAACTTTGGATGATGCTATGTCATAAGCCAAGTCAGCTAACGCTCTCAAATTTTTATCGAAAGAGGGGCTTGCAGGCATATTCCTTAAAATGTTAAGGGCTATTTCAAGAACCGGTTCATAATTGATGCTTTGAATTATATTCTGCCAAGATTTTTCCAGCTCTTTCTTCAGATTCTGAGAAGTCATCAGCATTGAAAGGGTTGGAACATTCTTGTGGAAGGAAGCTATAATTTCATGGAAAACCATTGCGTCGATAAGTAGGAGTCCTGCGGTTGAGACAAGCTTATGTACATCCTCTTTTCCATTCATCAACCTTCTCTCCTCTCTTTTAGCTCCAAAACCTCTTTCAAGCGCTCCACATTAACTTCTGTAGAGACCCTCTCCGCAAACTCGTCTAAAACTTCACTCATTCTCTCTATGACTGGGCCTATAATATCTTCCTTTACAACTCTACTGTAAGCACTCATCAGATATGTTAAAAGATCATTAAAGCTTACTCCAACATATTTCTCAAGCTTTCGAGTGATACCTAACCACTTATCTAAACCAACCCTATCCACATAGGAGAGAAAACCGACATTAAATTTACCTCTAAGGAGAGCATTTTTAACATCTAACTGACTTGGCATTAATGTATCTAATTTGACATCTGCATATTCTACCATAACGCATAGATCACAAACATTATCATCCAATCTTTTCTCGCACTGCTTAACCAAACTCTCCCACATACCAGGTTTCTTTCCCTCAATAACAATTCGCACCCCATTAAGTTCTATAAGAACGTCGGGTTCAGGTCTTCTTCTCCTCTTTCTTAAAATAACTTCACCTAAAGCCTTTAAACCTCTCTCAGTTAAAAGCTCAGCTAATATAACATTAAAACTCTCTTCCCTAAGACTCATTAACCATTCCCTAATACGATAAAGTAGTTCAAAATAAATAAAAGAATTTTCTGAAATTATTTCGTCAAAAGAATTAGCTATTTCACTAATAATTGAAATCTACTTTTCGAAAAATTTGGTAGCCCGGGGGAGATTCGAACTCCCGTCAGCGGGTCCAAAGCCCGCTATGCTTGTCCACTACACCACCGGGCTTAATTTTTAGGGTAATCAATTTCTATGATTGGAAAACTCGGTAATAACCTTAACGCTAACGCCTAATATTAAGGAGGGAAAGAATGCGAATTGGAGAATTAGGGGTAGATTTTAGCGGCAAAAAATTTATAATGCTTTGAATTCATTTGACCATTTTTCGTATTGGATTATGGATTCCTTTGATATGCTTGGTTTTCTTTTCTTAAGGACCTCCAAGAAGTCTCGCATCGTGATGGGTCTAGGCTCGGCTTTAGTATAGTCTACGCATTTTTCGAAGATTTCGCTGTTAACCTTCAGCTGGACTGATTGGCAGACATCCATTATGTCGCTTCCGGAGAATCCGTCGGTTAACTTTGCTAGCCGAGTTAGATCAACGTCTGGAGCTAACTTCAGAAACTTTGTGTATAGCTGGAATATTTCTAGGCGCTGCTTATAGTTTGGCGGGGGCACATAGATTCTTTTCTGAAACCTCCTTATGAATGGGAGGTCCAGGGCCCACGGCTTGTTTGTTGCGCCTACAACGTAAACTCGAATCGGATTCTTTTTGTCTATTATGCCATCCATCTCCTTGAGGAACTGATTTCTAACTCTTGTTTCCCCTCCAACCTCGAAGCGTCTAACCCCCATCAGGGAATCAAGCTCGTCGATAAAGATTATTACTGGCGAATGGCTGGACTCTCTTCTAGCTAGCCTGAATAGTCTGGCAACATTCTGCTCAGCCTCACCAAGCCACTTAGACATTATGGAAGCTGCGTCAACAGGTATGAATTTCGCTTTAATCTCATTGGCGACGGCGGCGGCCAGCAGGGTTTTTCCGCATCCCGGAGGGCCGAAGAGCAGTATCCCTCTAGGCCAGCCTAGGGGAAAAAGATCCGGCCTAAGTGAAGGATAGACTATGGCTTCCCTAATGGCTTTCTTCGCGTCGTCAAGCCCAACTATGTCGTTCCAGGTGACGTTAGGCGGCTCCCTCATAATTAGGTCTTCGAAGCGTGTTTTTCCCCATTCAGTGTCTTCGGCGGCTGCGGGGCTAGGGCATAGTGAGGATTTTAGTGTTGCAACCCTATTCCTGTAGGCGTTAGCCCTCTGCAGATATATTCTGTTTAGCTCATAATTTGGGTTTATTCTAACAATCTTTAGTAGGTTTTCTATTGCTTTTTGATAGGCTTCGATGGCCAGCTCCTTTTTTCCCTGTCGATCCAGCATTACTGCTCGCTCTGCATATTTTAGGGCTAGCTGCTCCAGCTCTTGAGCTGCGCTCATATCTTCCTATACACCTATTCAATTCTTATCTTCCCTTTCCTACTTAAAGACTTAAGGATCTCCATAACTCTGGCTTGAGGCACATTTAGCTCCTTAGCACATTTAGAGATGTTCATTTCACCGTTGTTTCTCTCAATGTAATCTAGGACCAGCTCCTCAGCTAGGCTACTTACGTAGCCGCCTTTTTCATCAATTACGGAGCCGTCTTCACCTACGTAAACCTCTGATCCATAAACGGTTAGGGCTATGCGAGGCTTAATCGCCACAGCTTCGGAGGGTTCGGGAGCATAGAGCTCTTCAGGCGGCTCAGGAATCTTCCTCTCAATCTCCTCCCTGAGGAAGTCGGCGGCTTCCTTGAGTATTGCCTCGGTGGCCTCATCTTTAACAACAACTGGTTCAGGCGGCGTCATCGTTATCTCGGTTGTCATCATTAGCTCATTTATTGAGTTAATCAGATTGTTTAATTCAGGTGTTAGAGACGGCATTATTTTAGCGACGTCTGCGAGAGCGCCTCTAACTTCGCCGAAGACGCTTCTAATGTTTTCTAGGGTCGGCGTTACAGTCTTGAATGTCTCAAGTCTTAGAATCGCCTTCTCGACGGATAGCTGGACGGATTGAACGACCGACATAAGTTTTCTTATTTCAGCGATTTCATTAGCATATACTATTGCCCTGCTTTTCAGTCCCCTGCGTAAATACAAGGTGCATTCATCAAATAGCTTCTTTTCTCTCTTAGAGAGCTTTATGTAGGCTAACTCAAGCCTAGAATAGCATTTTCCCAGCTCTCTAATCGCATCTAGAAGAACCTCACCTAATGGCCTCCTCAATCTTCCAAATACTTCCTTTATCATAGGGGGAACCTCCCAAAGGTTTTTACGAAGATGATAAAAGGGATGTTTTATTCGTTGGTGGTTATCCGCACATTTATCACTGATTCTTTACTTTCAGCATGATCTCCAGCCACTAAACTTGGCTCTTTAGAGAGAATCTCTTCTTCATCCCCTTGAAAGACTACGTTGGAAACCTTATCTTTAATCTTTAGCAGATTCATTTTTCTGTAGGAGGCGTATTTTATTTCTCTGAGGATAGACAATAAAGATCGACGGAAAACGTCGTCCTTTACGTTACCTACTCCACGCTCTATTTCGAGGAAAGTTCTGGCGAGATGAAGAGTTTTAATGAAATTCTCTTGAAGCTGTATCTGCTGCTCTATGTCGCTCAAAAGATTTTTAGCTTCAGACCTTAATTCATCAATAGACTTGTTGAATCCGGCGCTCAGACTCTCGTAGATTTCAGGCATAATCTCCTTATTCTTAAAGAGGGAATCAAGGATTTCACGCTTCTTTAACAATATTGGAAACTTCTCACAAAGTTTTTCAGCTCGCCTCTCAACGTCAGAAACCAAAAAAACCTCTTCTTGGTTAACTTTTAATCTCTCAATTGGGTATTTAACGACGCTTTCTCCTCTAATTTCAACTAAAACTTCCTTGACTTCACCTAGGGGATCCATTACAAAAGATATTATTTTACCAATTTCTCTACCATTTTCATCCTTCAGGTTTCTTCCAACTAGATTAGGGAAAATGTTGGCTGCCAATAATTACTCCTCCACGCATACTACTCCGAGTATTCTGAGGAACCGGAGTCTTCGCTTGTTTCCATGGCCTTTAGGGAGGGGAGCTCCGGGAACCTCTCCTTCATTCTCTGCTCAGCCACCAAAGCCGCCTCATCCAGAATTCTCTGGGCGTCATCACTGGCAATCTCGAAGTCAGGGGTTACACCTGCAACTTCACCGGCCTCAATGATCAGGTCATTAAGCATCGTTCCAATCTGCCCGAGCTCCCTTTCCGCGTTGGGCAGTAGGCCGCCTATTCCAGCTCTAACACTTTGCAGAACCTTTGTGGCGGGAGCCAAAGTCGCTACAACATTTCCGAGCTGTGTTACAGTTTTCAGCCGTAATGCAACCCGCTCTAGGGCTAGTTGGGCATTCATCATGAAGTTAGCCATCTTCCTTAGCTCTGCAAGTTCGCTGGCTAGAACGCGGGCTCGCTTCATCTGATGTCTAGAATAAGCCTCAACTATCTTAGAAAAAAGATACTTATCTCTTTCACTCAGACGGTTTAGTGTGCCCTCTAAATATTGTATTTGGGCTTCAACGCGCCTAATGGCAAGCTCGATTTTAGTTCTCAGGGGCTCTGAAGGCCTTATTGCAGCTTTAAGCCCCTTTAATTCCCCTTCTTCCCACTTTTTAGTAAATTTTGATGACATAAGCTTCACCATCCGATCGCTAGATAAATGGCTAACTTAATTAGAAGTTTAAACTTGTTATTACGCTCAGAATATCAATAAATATACATGCCTAATAGATCAGTGAGCATACATTGAAATTCCTTTTTGCTTTTTAAGTCTAAAAGCCGTATCTGTGGACGCCACTATTTACAGAAGAAATTATATAATTAACACCTTAAAGGAGAGTTGATCACTGAAAAATCATAGCGCATTTCTCGTAGCATTTTTCTACGATCTGCATAACCCGATAGGCAAGATTAGGGGGTACTGGCGGGGGAGCCTTATAGCGTAGGGCATTATATAGTTCTCTGTAGAAGATTACGCCGCCAGATGAGTGATCTTCGCTTAAACTCCAGGTTTCCTCCCTCCATGGAATATATTTATCGAAATTGTAGCTGCGATCCGGGGTTGGCTCAATCTTTAACATTCTTGGCGGGAGAGCCTCTGGATCAAAATACTTCCATTTAAGCGAGTTAAATGTTCCAGTTAATCCTCCCTGCGTTCCCATAACCAACCATTTATTTTGAGGGTACGCACATGCTCTAGTTACTTCAATATCTATTAGAGGAGAGTTAGGAGCCTTCAAAAGTATCTTCACATGGTCCTCAGCGTCACCTAAAGTTAATGTTCTTTGTAAGTCGCAGAAGACTTCCGGTTCCTTATCTCCAAGTATTTGGAGCCCCTGAACTATGGAGTGAACAGCATTATTTCTTAGCTCTCCTCCACCAAACTTTCTTAATGTTTGCCAATCCCAGCGTCTACTGAATACATGCTTATAAATTTTGATAAGAACTATACGTCCAAGCTTGCCGGAGCGAATTACTTCTTTAACCTTTAGGTAGTCTGGGGCAAATAGACTGTTGTGGAAAACTGTCAGAATATTTCCGGTTTTCTTGGAGGCCTCGATCATTGCGTTGGCTTCGGAAAGATTTGCGGCCATAGGTTTCTCGCAAACCACATTTTTACCTGACTTAAGAGCTAATATGGTGTGGGAGGCGTGAAGGTAGCTTGGTGTAGCAACTATGATCAATTCAACCTCTCTGTCTTTAGCTAGACCCTCGAAATCTGAGTATGTCCTACAACCAAACCTTGTGGCAGCCTCTTTTCTCCGCTCTTCAATAGGATCCGACACGGCAACAATTTCGTATTTGTCAGATAATTTTTCAAGGATATTTGCATGAATATTCCATCCGCTTCTTCCAAGCCCAGCTATCCCAGCTCTAATTCTATTATCCGTAGGGATCAACTTCCCTAAAACGACTTCTATTTTCATGTAAGCTGCGAAAACTCTTTTATAGGCTTCCTGTAGACTATTGGTTTGGCTTTGCCTTTGATCCTCTCGACTCGATTTAATGCTTCCTCAACTTCTTTCTTACCAAGATGAACAGATATATTCAGTTGCACATAATACTTTTCTCCCGACTTAAGTCTGATCACTCTGCCATGCTCTCTTTCAAAGCGCCTTGTATTAGGGAAGCTTGTACCCGGTTCTAACCCGACAACATATCCATCTTCTTCAGCAGCCGTATTCTTCCAGAGCGTAAAGAATGGAAGCTCATTAACCGAGAACCTGTGGGAGACCGCCTTATCTAGACTCTTATTAACAAGCATGGCTTCCGTATATCCCCTCTCATCGCTTAATAACTCCATAAAGTAAACGCGCTCAACAAAACCTCTCTCCGGCGGACCGAAAACATCAAAGGAATCTATATACTCCATAGCTACTTCGTCTCTTGGAGCAATACGCTTGATTGGAGCTACGAAACGTGCACCCTCCTCCAGGAAGGGTTTACCATAATTGCAGTGGTACAGAATCTGCATTTCATCAGAAACCCCGCGCAAGTTCTCTATAATGTCTAAAATTTTTAGGCTATTACTTCCCGGAGTCGTAGTTATCAAAGTTGTTAATTTAAGATTTGAACCAAACATTGAGCTTTCGTAAACTACGCCTTCAACCCCTAACTCGAAGGGCGGTTCCAACCCGACTTTAACCCTGACTAGGCTGGCCGGCGTATTTGCTATTCTTCCATGTAGGGTTAAAAGCACCTCAATATCGCGGCCCATATTATCTTTTACTATATCAATGCCGGGTGCGCCTAGGCTTCCCAAACCACATCTAACAACCCATTCATTGAAGCCACGTAGCCAGCCTAAACCTTTCCTCTCTTCGAGATTTATGTAACTTGGATTAACCAAATGCTTTACTGGGGAAAGCCAACCTAAGAAAACGCCTTGGCATTCACCCTTCCATATACTCATGCCTCTGCTAGGCACAATACTGAATGATAGCTTGCCATTATCAATTTTCACTATATCAACGCCATCTGAGGGGCCGCCGTAGAGCCTGCGTTTCTCTATACGCCAGTTCTCTTCAGTCCCAAATTCACCACCGTTCATCTTCCACCTTTCCACGTAGATTTCTTTCTCAACATCTATGAGAGTCTTAGAGTAGAAGCGCTTGCCTTTGCTCAGCACTCTGACCCCCACTTTATTTTTACCAGAAAACTGTTTTTGTCGGCTTGCCGGAGAGAACTGCTTCGGTTTCATCCGGCTCAAGGGTTTTTCTTACTCCAGTTTTATAGTGCCAATCATAAAGGCAGTAGCGCACAAGTTTTATACGTTTTCCCTTAAGGTTTTCCGGGAGAACTTCATTTGGTGTTCGCTTCGAGAAACCTGTTAGTTCAATTGTGAATATGCACTTCTCCCATTTTTCACCTTCTTCATCGGTGATGTATTCACCCGTCCTCTCTACATCGACAACTATTCCCTGCAACTTCCTAATTTTCATTTAAGACACCCATTCAACTCCATATTTGAGAAAGCATTAATATGCTTTATTTAATTTCAATAATTATTTTTCTTTTGTGGTGGAAGGGGAATTATTCTAAAATTTTTAAAGTAACCTAGGTAAGTCTATTTAAGAGGGGAAGATTATGCGTGACAAAGAATGGGGGATTATTCTCATCATATTAAGCGTTACAACAATGATTGTTTATTTTTGGGCGCTCTTTCTATCGCCTTCAGACATGAAGCTCTGGAAGTTTTCAATTACTGAGTGGGCGATACTTATTCCAGTTCTGATATTTGTTTAC
>Ga0190363_1002521_pt1 | contig 10404 bp, 9 predicted proteins | sample 48721867_MG_FD_161272 | JGI IMG/M metagenome (GOLD analysis project Ga0190363, IMG submission 161272) | Hydrothermal vent microbial mat bacterial communities from Southern Trench, Guaymas Basin, Mexico - 4872-18-6-7_MG | ecosystem: Environmental > Aquatic > Marine > Hydrothermal vents > Microbial...
AACCACTTTGGAAAGAACCCTCCCCCACCTATATCCTCCCCCTCCTAGAGGGAGGGGGAGGATTTGGGGAGGATCTCCCTCAATTTCCTCCCCCTCCCTATGGGAAGAGGAGGATTAAGGAGGGGGGTGGGATATTCATTTTAAACATTTGGTCATTTGAACATTCGGATTTGTTTCGGATTTCGAGATTCGAAATTCGAATTTATCTAAGTTTAAGTTTTGCGCTTTGAGCTTAAAAGTGATTTTGCATTTTGCATTCCAATTTTGCATTTGTAATTTTGAATTTGAAATTTGATTTCTGTTTAGGATATAAAGTTTAGCACAAAAATGATATAATTGTAAATAATATGAAGATACTAGTTACTGGCGCCACTGGTTTTTTGGGTCACCACTTAGTAAAAAGACTAATAAGAGAAGGATATAAGGTAAGGATCTTCAAAAAAGAATCCGATTCCATGGAACTATTAGAAGGATCAAAGGTAGAAGTAAAAAGTGGTGACATCAGAGACTTCAACGCAGTAAAAGAAGCAGTCAAAGGATGCGAGGTGGTTTTTCATTTGGTAGGACTAATCTCTTACTGGAAGGCTCTTAATCAGATTCAATATGATATTAATGTGAAAGGAACCCATAATGTGGTAAGGGCATGTCTTGAAAATAAAGTCAAAAGGCTAATTTATGTAAGTTCTACGGCAGCAGTAGGTACTGAAGAAAATGGAAAATTGGCAAATGAAGAAACCTTTTACAATCTCTTTCCTTTAAGGATAAATTATTGCGATACCAAATTTTTGGCTGAGGTAGAAATCTACAAAGGTATTGCCCGAGGTTTAAATGCAGTAATTGTTTGTCCCGGATCAATGTATGGACAAGGAGATAGAAGAAAAATCAAAACGGATATGACCTTTGATTTCAAATTTCCAATGAACCTTTTTTATATCAAGGGAGGAATAGGGGTGGTAGATGTAAGAGATGTAGTGGAGGGACTTATTCAGGCCTGGAAAAAAGGAAAAAATGGAGAAAGATATCTTTTGGTTGGAGAAAATCTTACCTTTTATCAGATAAGAAAAGAAATTGCCAAGGCCTTAAACAAAAGACCTCCTTTCATCTGTCTTCCTCATTGGATTTTGGTAATTCTTTCCTATTTGTTTTTAGGAATTTCTCAAATCACGGGGAAAAAGCCCAAACTTACTCCTGAGATGGTCAGATTTAATAAAATCAAATTTTATTTTTCCAACGAAAAAGCCAAGCGTGAACTTGGTTTGAGGTTTAGGCCCTTCTCAGAATCTATCAAGGACGCAGTAAGGTGGTATAAAGAACATGGATTTTTGAAATAAAAAACCATTTCTACTATCTAACCACTTCGGTAACGAAATCTTTTCAGTTATAGTTTCCTTCCCCACCTAGAGGAAGAAATTCGAAACAATGATCAAAATTCAAATGTTCAAAATACCCTCCCCCACTTTTTCCTCCTCCTCCCTGTGGGAGGGGGAGGATTTGGGGAGGAGTCCCACCTTAATCCTTCTCCTTCCAGAGGAAGGAGGAGAAGTCCCTCAATTTCCTCCCCCTCCCTCTGGGAGGGGGAGGATTAAGGAGGGGGTGGGGATATTCATTTTAAACATTTGAGTATTTGAACATTCGGATTTGTTTCGGATTTCGATATTCGAGATTCGGATTTATCTCCTCTAGGAGGGGGTGGGAGAATATCAGATCCTTACCAAAGTGGTTGGCAATTACAATTAAAGGCTATCAATGGTCTCAATGGTAGCCAATTCCAAAGGTAATTGAGGAAATTCTGTCCATTTCATCTGCGCCTGAGCCTCTAGAAAAATTTTAAGAATTTTTCTTAAATCCTTCTCTGAAAGCCTATTGACCTGCTCTTTCAGTCTTTCCTTTTCCTCTTCTGTAAAAATATTATTTTTATCGAAAATTTCAGGATTAATCTTTACCAATAAGAGATCTCTCAAGTAAGAAATTAACTCTTTGGAAAAATTCTCTACATCTATTCCCCTTTGGAAAATTTGGGATAAATACTCCAGCGCCTTCCTTTTTTCTTTTTTAATAAAAAATTCGACCAATCTGGAAACTGGTTCTACTCCCACAATTCCTAAGATCTCTTCTACTGTCTTCTTTTTTATGACTTTTTTTTCAAGATTAATTACATCATTTAAAAGGCTTTCAGCATCCCGGCTGGAACCTTCAGCTGCTTTGGCTATTATCTCCAGTGCCCCCTTTTCTACCTTTATCTTTTCAGAAGAGCAAATAAACTCAAGTTTTTTCACAATTTGAGGAAGGGTCAATTTTTTAAATTCAAATCGCTGACAACGAGAGGCAATAGTAGGAAGAATTTTATGAAACTCGGTAGTGCATAAAATAAAAATGGCATGAAGGGGTGGCTCTTCTAACGTCTTAAGTAAAGCATTAGAAGCCTCTTTTGTCAATTGGTGAGCCTCATCAATTATATAAACCTTGTATTTTGACCTTACGGGAACAACATTAATTTCTTCCTTTAAACTTCTTATCTCATCAATTCCTCGATTAGAGGCAGCATCAATTTCTATTAGGTCTAAAGCATTTCCTTCATTGATTTCGCGGCAAGAAATACATTGATTACAAGGTTCATATTCTCCTTCTTTTCGATTTTGACAATTTACTGCCTTGGCCAAAAGTCGAGCCAGAGTGGTTTTCCCTACACCTCGGGTTCCATAAAACAAATAGGCGTGAGAAACTCTTCCCATAGAGATAGCATTAGTGAGCGTTTTAACCACATGCTCTTGTCCCACTACCTCAGAAAAGGTCTTGGGTCTGTATTTTCGGTAAAGGGCCAACATAAAGATATTATATTCCTTTTATCCTTACCAATTCAATATTGACTGAAGGTTTTCAATTTGATATCTTTAAGTGACATATGAAGCCTAATAAATCCTTATTAAACTGCTGTTGTAGTAAATTATGCCTCTTCTGAGAAAGAGGTTAATTTGCTTTCCAAAATATCCTTTCAAATTAGCCTCTTTCTCAAAGAGGCTTTTTAGTTTATGGAAAATATCTTAAATCTCATTGGCCATACTCCTTTGGTAAGGATTAAAAAATTAAATCCTAATCCTAACGTTAACATCTTTGCTAAATTAGAAGGATTCAATCCTACTGGATCTATAAAAGATAGAGTAGCCTTGGCAATAATTGAAGAGGCAGAGAAATCAGGCAAATTGAGAAAAAACAGAATAATTATTGAGGCTACCAGTGGCAATACTGGAATTTCCTTGGCAATGATTGGAAGAATAAAGGGATATAGAGTAAAGGTAGTAATCCCTGAAAATATAAAGCCAATAAAAAAGAAGATGCTCAAAATCTTCGGGGCAGAAATAATCTCAATTAAAAAACAAAATTGGAGGGATGATGCTATAAAATTGACCAAAGAACTAGTTAAAAAAAATAAGAATTTGATTTTTCTTAATCAATACGAAAATGAAAACAATGTCAGGATTCATTATCAAACTACTGCTGAAGAGATTTTAAAGCAATGTCACGAAAACAGAGTTTCTTATATTGATGTTTTTATAGCAGGTATCGGCACCGGTGGGACAATTACTGGAATTGGAAAGCGATTAAAGGAGATTTTTCCGAATATAAAAATTGTTGGGGTCCAACCAAAATTAGGAGAGAATATAGAAGGGCTGAAATCCTTAAAAGAAGGCTATATTCCTCCCATTTTAGACTTAAAAATCATTGATGAAATAATCGAGGTCAGCCAAAAAAATGCTCTTCAGACCGTAGAAAAATTGGCTAAAAATGAAGGAATTCTCGCAGGACTTTCTTCAGGAGCAATAATGTTTGCAGGACAAAAACTAGCCAAAAAGATAAAAAAAGGTAATATTGTAGTAGTATTTCCTGACCGTGGAGAACGATATTTATAAGATGTAATTGCTACCTAATAAGAGAAGAGGAGGAAAAAGGTGGGGGTGGGTCTATTTCCTTACCGAATTGACTGGATAGTACATATAAGATAAAAAAGTGAGCGCTTACGCGCTCTTTTTTCTCTTCAATCTCTAAGATCTTCTGGATTACTCTTCTTACTTGAGATTTTTGTATTTCTGTTCCTGCTTGAATATAATAGAGCTCATACCCATTTCTCTGTTTTTTCCATATTCCTGGTCGTATCTCTGTTAACTGGAAATGCTCTACCGTGCTTGGAAATATAGAACTTTTTACCTGAAGATAGATCGGTGGTCCTTTCCCGGGAAGGATGGTAAAATCTATTCCCTGACAGTCTTTTCTGCTCCACTTTCTATGCCAAATATAACCTTTGATTTTTCTTTTGTTTCTCATCTCTTGAAGAACCTCTTTCACTTTTAACTCCGCTTCTCTTCCCGCTTTTTCTCTTCTTTCCTGATCGGGCATCATTTCTTTTGCAATCTCTCTTCTTATCCTTTTTATCCAGGTGTTTTTCTTTCCAGTATCCCGGGTGTTTTTCTTTTTAATATTGATCACCTCCTTATTCTTTTCTAACAAATTTTATTGAATTTATCAAGAATTCTGCTAAAATTAATTAATATGGTTAAACTCTACAACACCTTGTCAAGAAAGAAAGAGATCTTTAAACCCCTTAAAGACAAAAGAGTAGGACTTTATACCTGTGGACCTACTGTTTATTGGTATGCTCATATTGGTAATTTACGCACCTACATCTTTGAGGATATTTTAAAAAGGGTTTTAGAATACAATGGCTATAAGGTAAAACACGTAATGAATATTACTGATGTGGGACATCTTACCTCTGATGCTGATACAGGAGAAGATAAAATTGAAAAGGGAGCGAAAAGAGAAAAGAAAACTGTCTGGGAGATTGCCCGGTTTTATACAAAGGCATTTAAAAAAGATATAAAACAATTGAATATTAAACCTCCTGACGTCTGGGTGAAAGCCACTGATACCATAAAGGATCAGATAAACCTAATTAAGATCTTAGAGAAAAAGGGATTTACCTATGTAATTGAAGATGGTGTTTATTTTGATACCTCAAAATTAAAAAGTTATGGACGGCTCTGGGGAAAAAAGAAGAAGAAATTAAAACCAGGAGCAAGAGTAGAAATAGTTCCGGGCAAAAGAAATATCACTGATTTTGCCCTATGGAAATTCTCGCCAAAAGGGATAAAAAGACAGATGGAATGGAAATCACCTTGGGGTATTGGTTTTCCAGGTTGGCATACAGAATGTGTGGTAATGGGAATTAAAAATTTAGGAATTCCTTTTGATATCCATTGTGGAGGAATTGATCATATTGAAATCCATCATACAAATGAGATTGCTCAAGCAGAAGCAGCCTATGGAAAAATCTTGGCTCGTTATTGGCTACATGGTGAGTTTTTGGTCTTTAAAAAGGAAAAAATGGCAAAGTCAAAAGGAAATATTATTATTTTAAAGGACCTTATTCAAAAAGGATTTAATCCTCTTGCCTATCGTTATTTTTGTCTTAATGCTCACTACCGTTCAAAACTCCTCTTCTCCTGGGAGGCTTTAAAGGGTGCCCAGAACTCTTTAGAAAATCTATATGAGAAAGTAAGAGAGATAAAGGAAGAGTCCTTTTCAGGTTCTAAGCCAAGAAATCTTTCTTTTTTTAGAGAATACCATAAGAAATTTGTTAATTTCATTAATGACGATCTTAACACTCCTCAAGCATTGGCTTTAATGTGGAAACTAATAAAAGATAAAAGAGTTGCTTCTTCCGAAAAGTACAAACTTTTATTAGATTTTGATAAAATCTTTGGTCTGAATATAGATAAAATAAAGAAACTAACAATCCCCCAACAAATAAGAAAGTTGGTGGCTCAACGAGAAAGATATCGAAAACAACATCAATTCCAAAAGGCAGATGAAATAAGAAAAAGAATAGAAAAATTAGGATATCAGGTTAAAGATACGGAAAAAGGACCAAAAATCAGTTTGTTAAAGCCCTGACAAAATCTTATAATAACTTTTATGAATGATGCTCCCAAAATTCCTCCTCAAAGCATAGAAGCAGAAAAGGCTCTTTTGGGATCTTTAATGTTGGATAAAGATGCTATTACAAAGGTGGTTGATTTTTTAAGACCTGAAGATTTTTACAAAACCTCTCATAGTAAAATTTATCAGGCTATGCTTAACCTCTTTGAAAAAAAAGAGCCTATTGATTTGTTAACCTTAACCCAAAAACTGGAAGAAAGGAAAGAGTTAGAGGAAATTGGAGGAGTCAGTTTTTTAAGTGAGATCTTATCTTCTGTTCCCACGCCGGCTCATCTGTTGCATTATGCCAAGATTGTAAAAGAAAAGAAAATCCTTCGAGATCTCATTCAGGCATCCGATGAGATATCAAATCTTGCCTTTAATCAAGAGAAAGATATTGATCTAATCTTAGATGAGGCTGAGAAAAAGATATTTAATATCTCCAGAAGATCGTTAAATCAAAGTTTTCTTCCTATAAAATCAGAACTCAATAGTGCCTTTGAACGGATTGATAAAATTCACTCTCAAAAAGGAAGTTTAAGAGGAGTCACTACTGGTTTCCCAAAACTTGATGATATTTTAGGAGGGCTTCAAAAGGGAGATCTTATTTTGCTTGCCTCCAGACCAGGAGTAGGAAAAACTACTATGGCTCTTGATATTGCTCGGGCGGCTGCAAAGAAGGAAAAACTACCGGTGGGAATTTTCAGTTTGGAAATGTCCAAGGAACAATTAATTGATAGATTAATCTCTTCTGAAGCGAATGTCTCCCTTTGGAAATTAAGAACAGGTAAACTCTCTGAGGAGGATTTTGCCAGAATTCAAGATGCTCTCTCTACTCTTTCTGAAATCCCTATTTATATTAATGATGCCAATCCCTCTACCATTCTTCAGATAAGAGCAATGTCAAGAAGACTTCAAGCAGAAAAAGGACTATGTCTTGTTGTGATTGATTATCTGCAACTGATCCAGGCTCGAAATCCTGATGAAAGTATGGTCCAGCAGATTACAGAAATCTCGAGAGGTTTAAAGTCTTTAGCCAAGGAATTAAATGTCCCGGTCTTAGCCCTTTCCCAACTTTCTCGGGCAGTAGAATACAGAAGAGGAGATCAACGAAGACCAAAACTTTCTGACCTAAGAGAATCCGGTTCCTTGGAGCAAGATGCAGATGTGGTTCTTTTTATTTACCGACCAGATATAAAAGACCCAAAAACTGAGATTATAGTTGCCAAGCACCGCAATGGACCAGTAGGAAAGATAGAGGTGTTTTTTGATTCCAACAGTGTGAGTTTTAGAGAACTGGAAAGAGGATACGAAGAAGAAATAAATGAGGAAGAAATTATTTAAAATTGCAAATCTTTTTTAAGTTTCAAACTAATCTTTAATGGTTGAATGCAAAATAAAAATGAGCAGCTAATTTTTAAGAGGAAGAAAATTAAAGAGGAAGTTTCCCTCCCCCTCCTTACTCCTCTCCCTTCCAGAGGGAGGAGAATATAGGTGGAGGAGGAGATAATAACAATATGATACCTCAACAAATAAAAGATGTTATTGAAATTTTTTCCAAGTTCCCCACAGTAGGAGAAAGAACCGCTACCCGCTTTGCCTTGTATCTTCTCTCTTTACCAAAAGAGAAAGTGGAAACTCTCTGTAAAAAAATACTTGCTCTAAAGAAAGAAATAAAATTCTGCAAATTATGTTTTAGTCCTTTTGTTCCAATAGAAGGAGAAGAAATCTGTCCCATCTGTAAAGACAAAAATAGAGACAGATCTCTTTTATGCATTGTAGAAAAAGAAACGGATCTTTGGCAGATAGAAAAGACAAAAAAATACCAAGGATTATATTTTATCTTGGGAGGGAGAATGGATTTTCTCAAAGAAAATCCATTAGGAAAACTGAGAATTGAGGAACTAAAAAAAAGAGTTGAACAGAACAAACCAAAAGAGATAATTTTGGCTTTAAATCCTACTCCCAGTGGGCTCCTTACTATGGACTATTTGAGTACAATCTTAAAGCCTTACAATACAAAAATTACCCGATTGGGCAGAGGGTTACCGTTAGGAAGTGAGTTAGAATATACTGATGAAGAAACTCTATCCTCGGCTTTAGAAGGTAGACGATGAATCTTCAGTTTAAGAATCCTTACTTGAAGGAGAAAGAATCTGAGAAATTTGGATCTCCGTAAATGGCTGACGATGTCCCTTCTTTACTTTATATCGCTTCTTAGGTTTATATTTAAAAATCACTACCTTTTTGTGCTTACCATGGCGAAGAATTTTTCCAATTACCTTTGCTCCTTTTACGAAAGGGTTTCCAATCTCAAGTTTCCCATCCTTCTCTAAAAGTAAAACTTCGGAAAAACTTATCTCACTTCCTTCTTCTTTCTCTATCTTCTCTACCTTAATTTTTGTTCCTGGAGAAACCAGATACTGTTTTCCTCCAGTTTTAATGACAGCAAACATAACTATTCTCCTTCTAATTGCTTAGATTGATTTGGGGCTGTTAATCTTTCGACCCTTTCAGTGAATAACGAAAGGCGTTTTTCGGAAGCATCATAGGCGGAGGTAGCATTTCTTAAGTGATTTCCCAATTTTTTAAAATCATTCATTAGTTTTTCTGCATCCTTTTGAATTCTATTTAACCTATTTAAGATCTCTCGGGTCTGTCTTGAAATCTGGGTATCTTTAAACCAATACTCAATTGTCTTTATTGTAAGATAAAAGGTATTAGGCGAGGTAGGAATGACTCTCCTTTTACGAGCATACTCATCAATATTCTCTTCCTTTAAGTTAAACATCATCTCATAATAGATAGCCTCAGCCGGAATATACATTAAAGCAAAATCTACTGTATTCTCTGAAGGCAAGATATATTTGGAGGCTATCTTATCTATATTAAACTTAATATCAGTAATAAATTTTTTTGTAAAAAAATCTCTTTCCTCCTCTGTCTTGGCTTGAATCATTTTTTCAAAATTATCAGAAAAAAACTTTGCATCTATAGGCAACAATCTTTTGTTTGGTAGTTTCAAAACCGCTTCGATCTCATCTCCAGTGGAGAACTTATGATTAATAATATAAAGTTCTGAAGGAAGGTATTCACTCAATAAATGCTCTAAACTAGCCTCTCCCCACTCTCCTCGTAGTTTCGGGGTTTTAAAAATTTCCTGAAAGGAAGAGATGTTTTTCATTTCTTCTTGAATTTTTTTTAAATTCTCTCGGACCTGAGTTGTTTCTTTAGTAAAAGAAGAAACCTGATCCAGCATTGTCTTAGAACTTCCGGAAACACTGTTTCCTATCGCTTCCAACCTACCTTTTATCTCATTGATCTTGTTATTTAGTTCCTTTATTGCCTCCGACTGTTTCTCATCAAGTTTTGACTTCTTTGATAAAAAGAAAATCACTCCTCCACTGAAAAAAAACAGAATTATAATAAAAAGGATAGTCAAAAAAGAATCCATTTTTAACCATTACTAAGTTTTATTTGTAATTGCTAAGTAATTTGGTAACCGTTTGCTTGTTATTATCTCCCTCCCCCACCTATATCCTCCCCCTCCCTTTGGGAGGGGGAGGGTCTATTTTTTTATTTGGTTACCAAATTGATTGGATAATACCTTTTATTTAACCACTATAACATTTTTCAAAAATAAGGTCAAATAAAGAAAATCATTTGAGGAGTTTAGAGATGTTATATTTACGGGAAAACTTTATTGCAAACCTATGAGCCTCATCTCTTACCCTTATAAGCACAGGCTTTGAGATAGAAATTATATTTCTCAAATTCCTTCTTACCCCTTTAAAAATTAACCTGTCGTTTTTACGAGACCTACCCTTTGCTATTCCCACCACTGGAATTTTCTTATCCTTCACTATCTCATAAACAGCATTTACCTGACTTATTCCTCCGTCTACCAATATTAAGTCAGGCCAGGACCATTCAGTATGTTTTAATCTTCTTTCAATCACCTCTTTTAAACAAGAGAGATCATCTTTTTGTTTGGCTTTTTTAATCTTGAAAATTCTGTATTCTTCCTTATTGGGTAAGTTATTCTCAAAAACAACCATTGACCCATAACTTCCCTTTCCCGAAAAATGAGAAATATCATATCCCTCTATTCTCAAATTTCTGAGAGGAAAATCTTCCCCTATCTCCTCTTTTGAGATTAAAATACTATCTTGAATATTTTTTAGAATTTCAATTTTTTCAGGAAAATCTTTTTTTAGGTTTTTCAGAAGTTTCTTCTTTTTCCCTTCCAAAAACAAAATCAGGTTCTTTATTATCTTCTGATATTCTTGTTTGGAGATCTCTCCAATACATGCGCCGGCACATAAGCCAATTTGATAATAAAAGCATGGCTTTTTTGAGTTTGGTTTTTCACAGTAAGGAAAAATCCTTCGTAATAGATAAAGGGCTTTTTTCAAAATAGACCAACTTTTA
>Ga0190363_1002523_pt1 | contig 10398 bp, 7 predicted proteins | sample 48721867_MG_FD_161272 | JGI IMG/M metagenome (GOLD analysis project Ga0190363, IMG submission 161272) | Hydrothermal vent microbial mat bacterial communities from Southern Trench, Guaymas Basin, Mexico - 4872-18-6-7_MG | ecosystem: Environmental > Aquatic > Marine > Hydrothermal vents > Microbial...
CGCAAATCCTCCTTTTTTCCTTATTTTATTTGATGATTGCTTAATTCTTGAATGTCTAAACCTAGGCTTTCTGATAGTTCAATTAGGGCCCTGTACTCGTCGCCGTAAGCTGACTGGCATTCCTTGCATAGCCTAGCTTAACAAGCTGTAGCAATCGCTCCCAAAGCTCATCATCCAGGTAAAGCGTTCTGGCACTACCGGACTTAACCATGCTCTCGCCCAGCAGAAAATATCATATAATATAACAAACTAGGGCTACCCGGGGACCCCATAGCAACTATATAATAACAGTATCGTATGCGCCGAAAAATCAAAATTTTCAGGCAGAATATATGAGAAATTCCTAAGCGAAGGGTCCTTTCCAACATTATTTTTCGGTTAACCATGATTAAACGAAAAACCAAGCAAAAATATGTGATAAAATTTTAAAAAGAAGGCAAATAGAAGAAGGGGGGAATCGGCCTTATCAGCTTTTAGTGAATCCTATTTTGTTATCACTCTTATAGTGTCGGTTCCTTCAAATGGCTGTCCGTCAGATAATCGTCCTGTTACCGTTAGTGTAAGTGCTTGAAACTTAAGGCCTTCTTCATAGTCTGGCAAGCTCGTTAGCTTTCCCTGAACAGTTGCTCTATCAAATTTGGCCATGAAAACATTGTCTTGGAACTCCCACCACGCTGCCGGTACCCCCTCTAATTCAACTGTTGAAGGATCTATATTTGATGTTCGGCCGTCAGGCAAAGTTATGTAAACCGTTACCCATTCACCATTGCTTTTCAAGTTTAGCGTGTCGGGGTTCACATCTACAGTGGCAAGAATAGTAGGTACACCCGTTACTGTTATATCTTTGAAGACTACAGTGTGGGCCTCATAGGTCTTCTGGTGCGTGACAAATGATTCCGTAAACCCTAAGCCTATTCAATATTTTGCCCCAGCTAATCCGTTGAACTTTTATGCCAAGAAAAACTGAGATTCTTTTTGACTTCTGAGGCATTTCCCTCGTTGACTGCATATAAACTTCATCATTTGGATATGGATATATGATGTTATATAGGTGCCAAAGATCATCCATGCTTTCCGAAATCAGCTTAACTATGCCCTTTTCCAAGTTCATCTCAAGTATCTTCAAAACGGCCGCTCTTCCATTAATTGCTAACTAAGAATGACTAGAATAAGCAACATTAAATATGTTGTCCATTCATCTGGAGCCAAAATTATCTAATGGCTCCTAAAAATTCACAAAGAATCATAATGAATACAATTTATTTGAGACAAATCACGGAAATTTCTTGAAAAATCTCAAAATGAATGTATTTTTATTCAGAATCGGAATTTAAAGCAATTTTTAATTTACATCAAAATTACCGTTCAATGATTGAAATGAAAGATAGAGAAATTCATCTAAATTATCCTCCGGAAGGAATGGAAGATGTATGGAGACTTCATCGACTTAAAGTTGTAGGGAAGAATATAACATTGCGCAATGAAGGCATCCTTCTAGATATAGGATGCAACGACTGTGCAGTAACCAACTTCCTAGGAAATGTAAATGTCAGATATGTCGGATTTGACATAAGTAAAAAAGCTCTAAAAAGAGGGAAAAAAAAGCAGAGAGTTCTATGCGATGCATGCCATTTACCAGTCAAAGATAATACAGCAGACATAGTAATATGCACCGAAGTTATCGAACACATTAACAATCCAAAAAGACTAATCAGCGAAATAGCAAGAATTTCAAAGGTAAACTCCAAACTGCTCATATCAACCCCAAACGGCGAAAGCTTATTCTCCAAAATACAGAAATTACTGCCCATCAAGCGTTTTCATGACTGGCGCCGTGTCAAGTCGCACTTCCAAGTATATGACCCTATAAAACTTAGCAACTTACTAAAATGCTATGGATTTAAAATAAATCGAAAAATTAAGTCCATAGCTTTACCTCCATTTAAAATAACCAAAAATAAAATGGTTTTTCGAATTTTCACACTTTTTTCTAGGCTTATTCCGACGGACATGCAGGAACTCCTAATATGGATCGCCACGAAGGCTAGGTGAAAATATGTGCGCTGATTCACTCAAAATATGTTTTATATCATCACAATATTCTCCCTACACTATAGGAGGGGCAGGAGTTTATGCAAGTTGCCTATGTAAGGAACTTGCAAGATTCGGTCATGAAGTTCACGCCATAGTTCCTTGCCTTAACTCATCAAACCGACAATCAACCGATGATGGTGTGCATGTCCATAAGGTTCAAGTCCTAAATAAGCCCCTTTTGAGAACAGTGTCGTTTTGGCTAAGAGCAAAAAAAGTTTATAAGAAAATTGAAGAGGAAATACGGCCCGACATTTTACACTCGAATGTAACAAGCGATCTGGGCCTAACGAAAAATTCTGTTAAAGTTCCAAGAGTGGTAACCGTTCATCATCTTGCCAAAACAACCTTTGAAAAGGTTAGAATGCCACTTTCTCAATCCATCATTAACCCTAACACAGAAACAGGCATTATATCATGGATAGAAAAGAAGACCCTAGATTTCGACAAAATAGTTATAGAAAGAGCGAATAGAATAATTGCGGTAAGCGATTTCGTCAAGAAATCTCTAATCTCCTCATACAGCATACCTTCAGCTAAAATAAGTGTAGTATACAACGGAGTCTACTGGAGAGACTTTGCAACCCGCCCTAATGACATTACAACCCTTAAAAAGCTCTACAACCTTAAAGATAAACATGTCATCCTATATGTTGGGAGAATAGAGCCAAGAAAAGGAATTAACCTACTGCTCGAAGCTTTCTCAATTCTCAGCAGAAAGACAAAAAGAAAGTGTAGATTGTTCATGGTTGGGAAGGGAAACAAAAATCGTTTATGGAGAATGGCTCAAAAACTAAAGATAAAAAATAAAATAACCTTAATTGATGAAGTTAGCTTTGATGCTTTAAGAAAAATTTATTGTTTGCCTCAAGTATTTGTGATGCCTTCTCTCCTAGAGGGTTTTGGATTAACCTTGTTGGAAGCTATGGCGGCTGGAAAACCCATTGTTGCGTTGAAGGTTGGCGGGATTCCGGAAATAGTGAAAGATGGAATTAACGGAAAGCTTGTAGATGGAGATCCAGTAGAACTAGCCTCAGCGTTGAAATTTTTCATTGAAAATCCAAGGATGGCTAGGAAAATAGGTGAAAGGAACAGGCGGTATGTTGCCAAAAACTTTGGATGGGAAAAAACGGCGCGTAAGACGTTGGATGTATATCGTGAGGTTTTGAATTGAAAGATAACTTGAAGGAAAATATAATTAAGCAGTTTGACAGGCTTTGGAATCGACTAAGACTTTATTTTACAGCGAAAAATAAGCAAATTGCCCATTTTATGGTGGCCTTTACATTTTTTTCCATTTTATCGATAATTGTATTTAGAAATTTCATTTTTTCTAGCGAATGGCCTGGAGGCGGCGATGTTCTTGGATGGGTTTCGAGGGCTTACATTTATGGGATAGATGGAAGATGGCTCTATATGTGGAGACCATGCAGCTTTGGCTTTGTTGAGATAATTAATATCCTTGATTTCTTCCTTTTTCTATTTCATCTGATCTTCATCAGCCCACAAGCAACCGTAAAAGCTTTTATGTTTTTCTCCTTTCTTCTTTCGTGCTTTTCTTCCTACATATTTGCCTATATTTACTCTCGGCGACATTTAGCGGCTTTTGTAGGCTCTCTGGTTTATTCCATGAATCATTGGATGATATCTCAGCTTTTTGAGGCGCATATAGGGATACTCTTTAGCTACGCATTTGCGCCTATAGCTTTCATAATACTAGATAACGCATTGAAGAAGGCAAGGTTAAAAAATGCCCTTATATTGGGAGTAGTATTCTCTTTAATCTTAACTTCATTTCACGCGGAATGCATAGTCATATACGGTTTTCTCTTTGGGTTGTATCTAATTTTTTACTTAATATTTCCCGAAAAATCAAACTCCTTTGCTGTCAGAACTAAAAAGCTTGCAAAGACTCTGGCTCTAGCAGTCCCTATAGCTTTTCTTCTTTCAAGTTTTTCGCTTATTCCATTTCTGATGAATGTACGGCCGTATTATTTCTCGCCAAACTACAGATACTTATTAGATGAAGCTGAATATTTTGGTTACAAAAATTTCTTTGACGCCCTAACTTTAAGGGCCACCGAAGCCTGGGGATACGTCAATTGTGTAGACTACTCTTCTGGACTCACTTTTCCCGGTTTTCCCATAACGGTTATGACGGCTATTATTATTTTGTCCTATAGTGTTCTCCTTTTTCGCAGGGATAGATATACTGTCTTTTTCGCTGTTTGCACCTTGATATCTAGCATTATTTCCATGGGGCCAAACTCAGCATTTAGGGAATCATTCATTTGGGCCTGGTACAATCTTCCTCACTTTGCAGTTTTTAGGGCAGTAAGCAGATGGATAGTTTTAGCGGCTCTCTCGCACACTTTCTTTGTCTCCTTATTCGCGGCAACTCTCATTTACGCCATTAAAAAATTCGCCAAAAAACCAGCCAGTAAAGTTTTCTTTAAAATGGAAACGAAGAAAAGCCTTTCTGCCAAATCTAAGATCTATTATGTTTCAGTTGACAAAATTAATGGGATGTATAAAAAATTATGCAAATCGCTCTATTATCTATGCATTTTTGTTCTTGCGTTACTTGCGATAAGCCCAATTTTATACGGCTACTTCTTGATAGGTCGAGGGCTCCAAGTTTATACTCCAAGCGAGAATTATCTTTATCCATACTATTGGCTAGCCGAACAAGAGGGAGATTACCGCATAGTAACTGTTGGACACCATCCCACTGATTTTGCCGACGGATCCATGTCAACCAACCTAGGATGGGGCCATGAAATAGGATATGAAAGCGGATTTATCCATGACAAACCTGTACTTCAAAATGGAGGCTGGGAATATTTCTCCCACTCTCTCGTAGACTTCCTACGTTTTCAAGTAGTTCCAAATAAAATGACCAGAAATCTCATGGACATACTTGGGGCGTTCAATTATAGGTATGTTGTTATCCCCATCTACGCAAACAGCGAACTACGCGAATTTTTCGTAAAACAAAGCGCCGCTAAGGTAGTCTACAATTATTCTGGATCATTAATCCTTGAGAATGAAAACTGTAACCAACGTATATTTGGAGTAACCCAATCTGCCATAGTAATTGGAGGCTTAGATGCTCTTCCAGCGCTCTACAAAATAGATTCATTTAATTTAAGTAGAATAGCTCTCTTCTTTGCAGATCAACTGAATAACCCATTCTATACGGATCCCCTATTCAACAAGTCACAATATCTAGTGTTTTATAATATGGAGCTGATTGATGTCGTAATGCTTACTTTCAGAAATGAATCCTTTCTAATAAAGCTAGCACAGTATGGCGCCGACAGTCTAGATTCAAGCCGTAACTGGATCCGTTCTCCAGTATGGAGACATAGAGGAAAATATGTTTTTGGAGGAGATGTCATTCAGACTTCAGGGAGAAATCTCGTAGAGGTTCCCTTTCATGTTGACAGTTCAGAACTGTATAGTCTCTGGCTTAGAGTCGGCGTCGCTTCATCAAGAGGAACCCTAACAGTTATGCTTGATGGAATAAACGTAGCTGCTTTGAAGCCAGAGACCAACTATGCCCCCAAACTTTCATGGATATTTCTAGGAAATTTCACTTTAGATAAAGGGAGGCATCTCCTAACCCTGTTTAATGATGGAACCGGATTCAATGAAGTGGATGCATTTGCCTTCATAAAACCTAAAGACTATAAAATACGTGAAAAAGAAATTTTTGAAGCCATAGAGGGATTCAAAGGAAGAATAATTTACTTATCGGATGCAAGTGAAGCTTTTAAGCCTGAAACGGGAACATGCCTTTACAAACAGATTCCTTATCAAGGCTATTCTCTCCATATCGATGGAAAGGGAGAAAATATTGCTTTAACAGCCAATGTTTCAGCATCATCGGTATTTAACAACGACACTGAAAGATTTGATCCCCATTTCACTGTCGACAGTTCATTTCTCACTAGATGGGCATCAGAACCCAGCGATGGAATTCCTCAATGGCTAGAACTCAGCTGGTCATCTAAGCGGGAAATAGCTGGTTTACAAATATACTTTGAAAATGCGAAGGCTCAAGACTATATCATACAAAGCTGGAATGGTACACAATGGATTGATCAAATAAGCGTTACTGGAAATAATCAAACAACGGTTTATCATGTCTTTTCGCATCCACTTGAGACCGAGAAGCTGCGAATCTATATCACGGCTGCCCCAGATTATGGAATGGTAAGCATATGGGAAATACAAGTATACAGTGGAAAAAGCACAATTTCAACAGAACTATTCGTGCCCCGTGCCGGCTACTATTCTCTGACGCTTCATCTGTCTTTTCTGTCCGATCAGAATCCGCTTAACATTCTGTTGGGAGACATTTGTTGGCAAATTCCTCCATCTGACGGAGTTGGTATATTTAAGTGGTACGAGACAGGACGTATCTTTCTTCAACCTGGAAAATATCTCCTGAAAGTGGAGACTAATGACGAAGTTGAACTAGATCAGCTAAGCCTATACTCAGTTAATGAGAATGAAAATATTTCTCTGGCAGAGATTTTTTCTGGAAGCCTTCCTCAACCAATAATAGAATTTAGGAGAATTAATCCATGCAAGTATGAAGTTTATATAAAGACGAATAATAATTTCTTCCTCATATTTTCTGACTCCTACCATCCGCTCTGGAAACTCTATCTTGAAAATAAAGAAATTTCATCCACACCTACAGACTATTGCGTTAACGGATTCTTTATTGACAGAATAGGAGAATACAGTGTCACCCTCTATTTCACCGGACAGAAATACACAGATTTAGGCTATGCGCTGTCATTAATTACCATAGTGGGCCTTCTCGTAATTCTGATTTTTAACCGTAAAATCGAAAAACTAATTAAAAAATTGAGGGAGAGAAAGAAAATTGAGGTTAGACATTAATTTACGCGTTTTCGTTGCAGCTTGTATCGTAGCAATTCTATTATTACTTATTCTAAGCTCTATTTTCACTCCAAAGCCAAAGGAAAGCGGAATAGAAGCTGTTTCTTTGAGGAACGTTAAAAGTCTTTTTGACGCTCCAGCGGGGGCGGTGTATCTCATGTATTCAAAAAGTAACCCAAACGATTACATTCTCTATGAAAGAATCCTCAACATGTGCAGAAATAAATCTCAAGTGGAATGCTATTACAGCCTTAATGACCTCTATGTAGATGGTGATGGATGCCCACGTTCTAACGTCATTTCTCCAGGTAGCTATATGGTTTTTATCGGCGGCCCTATTTCTCACCCATGCGTAGATTACTATGAAAGAACTCTTCAAGCACCATGCTCTCTTGAATATAACTCTACTCATATATGGTGGAAAGATCAGAACGGTAGCATAATTCAAAAGTCGGTAACGGCTCTCTCTGAAATAGATGAGCACCACGACGTTTTCATCATAGAGTTCTTTATTGACGAGGCCGGAAGAGGAGTCTTTATATGCTACGGGTATGGCTGGCGTGGAACATGGACAGCAATCGAATACTTCAGCAAAGTAATTTACCCAAATATAGAAGACTATACAAATTCCTTCTATTTCTTCAAGTGGACCGATTTAAACGAAGATAGCTTTCCAGACATAAATGAAGTGTTTGGAGACTCCCCAAACTTTGTTGTTGTTCAAGCCATGCTCCAGTCAACAGTAAACTTAACCGTTCTGGAGTGGTTCGCTGAAACATGTTATTCTATGAATCTAAAGGTAACATGGTATGTCAGCATCTACAGTATGGAGGAAAAGGTAAACTCCCTTCTTAAACTCTACAAAGAAATGGGTGATGACATTGAACTATCCCTTGGATATGGCGCCGGAGACACCAACGCCTTTTTCAATAGTATGCCTCCCGAGAAGAGGTTAAACTATATTGACTACTGTATGGGAACATTTAAACGTGAATTTGGCTATTTCCCTTCAATTATACAAGCCTACTATATAGATGCCTACACTCTAACCTATGTTTCAAAGAGATATCCAAACGTGAAGGGAGCAATTGCCTACTGTAACCATGAAGTTTTTCTAGACGATTTTAAATCAGCTGGGGCATACTACATGCCTTATTACCCAAGCAGATTCAATACCCTTTGCCCAGCGGAAAATGAGGAGGAGAAAATCGATATTGTAGTGATGCCTTATTTCCATAGGGATGCTGGAAATTCTATTTTGAAGCATAGTGCCCTCTACAACCTCAATCCTCAAGACGGAACAAAGGTTGTAAAGAACTGGAGAAAGTACTTCCAAGGATTATTTAACGCTTTTATCAACGGATGGGACAAATTCGGCCTCGCAATTTATGCTATCGACCTAACCTACAATTACGTCCCATTTTCTGAAATTAAAGAGGATTTAGCATACATTAAACATCAAGTGGAACTGCAAAAATGCGAAAATGTTCTAGATAAGGATTTTCTGAAATGGTTCAGATCTAGATTTGATGAAACTCCAAGTTATGAATGGAGATACAGAAGCCCCGCAGACGAAAATATAATGTTTGAATGGTACTTCACACCGGATTCGAGGATTGGCTACATGAACGGCGAGCTAATCGACTTTAGAAGGTATGTTCATGGTATTTATGAGGAGTGCTTCAATAAGGCGGTTATACCATACGATAATAGTGCCATTCCAGAAAATTCTAATGAGTAATTGTTGTTACGAGATTATTGTTCCTCCGATAATTTCGAATAATTCTAGCGTATCTTGAAAAGCAGGATCTAATTTGTTTCCCTTCCAGTAAACTGTTCCTTCGAGTAATTGTAGGCAGCATCCCCTTCCTGGATTATCTTGTTGGGTGAAGAAACTTCCGATAATTGAAACTCCAAATTTGTTGCGAATGATTATTATTGGGCCTCCTTTGTTTGCAAAGAAGCATCCTGTAATTACAAGCGGACGGTAACACGTATTAGGCATATCTATACATGGTGCGGGAGGGTTTTCCGCTGCATTCTCGAACCAGCATCCTATTATTGTTCCAAATGCATTGTCTAAAACTAAATCGGCGATTATCGGTGGAGTTTTGATGGCGCTAAAGACTGTTCCGCTTAGATAGATTTGGGCATCGGTATAAAGACCTTGAACCCTATAATTTAGCAGTTCACAGTTTATTATCCTTCCAAAATTATGGTTGGTTGTATAGTAGATGGCTGTTGGACAGTTGGCAACCACAACATTTTCGAAAATGCAGTCGCTGGCGTTTATGAAGCTTATTCCTCTTTCAAGATAGTTTTCTATATCAACATCACGTATTGTTATTAGGGGTACACTTGGAATCGGCGACTCGTACTTTATTCCTACCCTAAACTTGTTTTGACCGTCAAGTCTCAAATCCTTCAGTACGCTGTGATGGGAGCATGGAGTTTCATTAACAAGTTTCGACTCAAAAATTATTGTTCCGTAAATAACGGTGGATGATTTTCCTTCACCTGAAATGAAGAGTTTCTTGCCGACCTTAAAGCTGCATGGATAGCTTCCAGCTTTAAATGTTATGCTCGCTCCATTCCCACATAGAGATAACGCCTTATTGACGGCCTCGGTGCAATTGAAGCTTGAGAAAAGAAGGCTACCGTTGATTCCGTCCAGAACAAAGTATTCTTTACCGTTAGTGCAGATGTATAGACTGTTAATTACCTTCTCTTCCCCCGCCGAAAATCTATCACCCTCAATAACTGCATAATAGCTTCTAGGGAGAGAACTTAGAATGGAAACTGCTAAAACAACGATGAAAAGCAACATTTTTTGGAGATTAGAGACCCTTACATACAAAGCTTATCGATTCTGGGGAAGCATAGAAAATATAAATGAAATTGTGTATGGGTTAGAGAGACATACATGGAAACCAAAAGATTAAAATTTAAATGTACACAAGCTCAAGGCGACGCATCAATGTTTTGCGCTTAGTGGTGTTTAAGAGAAATTTTCAGCTAAACATTTAACTTTTTTCTGAGAAAAACGTTGTTGTAATACGTTACCATTTGCTCGAGTAGCTTTATTCGCTTCTTCATTATTTTAAGCCTTGTTTTTAGCAGGTTTTCTCCCTCTTTTGTAATGTAGTAGATGCGTTTATTCCTTTTTCCTTTTTTCTCCTTCCATATAGATTTGAGTAGTCCTTTCTCCTCCATTCTTCTTAGGATTGTGTAGATAGAACCTGGTTTTGGAATATAATTACCGGAAGTTATTTGCTTAATTTTCTTTCTCAGTTCATATCCATGCGAAGGTTGGCTGTGAATTATCCATAGGATTAAGGTTTCAATAAAGGCACGGCCTGGATAGCAGCTTTGAAAGGGATTTTTCCTTTT
>Ga0190363_1002524_pt1 | contig 10398 bp, 11 predicted proteins | sample 48721867_MG_FD_161272 | JGI IMG/M metagenome (GOLD analysis project Ga0190363, IMG submission 161272) | Hydrothermal vent microbial mat bacterial communities from Southern Trench, Guaymas Basin, Mexico - 4872-18-6-7_MG | ecosystem: Environmental > Aquatic > Marine > Hydrothermal vents >...
CCATCAAAGATTTTATTTATCTTCAGAAAATTCAAAATGAAATTTTCAAAAACCACCTCAGAACTCTCACTCATGATTTTATAATACAGGAAGATTTAAAAGTCATCTAGGCATCATTTCTAGAGATGGAGAAGCAGCAAACCTTTGTGATGTCTTTGATGCTCTTGGTTTCTCTCTCTTTAATTCTAGCAAGTGCTAACGCAGCATTAATCCACGGAAAGGTCTTTTCTTGGGAAACATTAGAGCCGGTCAACGGAGTTGTAGTGGAGATAAACACAACTCCCGTCCAGAAAAAAGTCACTGAAAATGGAAGCTATGCCTTTGAAGTTCCTCCCGGTAACTATAAACTTAAAGCTTACTTTGCCACAAAGAAATCAGAGCTTTATGCTGAGGAAAATGTCACGATTGTGGAAGAAGGAAAATATGTCATAGATTTGGTCCTCTTCCCAAAATTGGAGTATCCTAAAGTTGAGGATATAAATGATATAGAATTCTCTGTTGATGGTGATAACTCCAGCAATTACACCTATTTTCTCTATCTGATACCATTGATTGGGGTAATTGTCGTGCTTGCAGTTTTTATTTTTAAGTCTAAATCCAAATCCAAAGATAAAAAGCCGGACGCGGTTGAATTTAAAGAATTTAAAGAAGATGAGATTATGGGTCTTCCTGAAGATTTAAAGGAAATACTTGAAATATTGGTTAGAGAGGGAGGAAGGATTTCACAGAGAGATCTGAGGAAAAAACTTGGCTATTCGGAAGCAAAGGTTAGCCTGATGATTGCCGATCTTGAGAGGAGGGGGATAGTTGAGAAGGTGAAAAAGGGAAGGGGAAATATTATCTTCCTTGCTGATAAGTATATAAAATAAGCTTGAGAGGCTTCCTATCATTCCTATGCATCCGTTGTAACCTCTATTTCACTTTCAGACCACTCAAAAAATTTATCTTTTTTGGACATAATTGAAACATGATCTAAATGCTTCCTGAAAAGATGTTGGAGAGGGCAAAAGAAATTGCATACCTGATTGAAGAGAACGATGATATCCTCGTTGTAACCCATATCGACGCCGACGGAATAATTTCGGGCTCTATAGCAAAAATCACCCTCGATAGGTTGGGTAAAAACTGTGATGTAATGTTTGTGAAACAGCTTGGAGAATCTGAAATCGATAAAATCGCGGATGAGAGCAGATTTACCTGGTTTACAGACCTGGGAAGCGGACAGCTGGATCTGATTAGGTCGAATGTTTTTCACTTCGTCATAACGGATCATCATGTTCCTGTAGAGGACGATAACAGGCAGTTAAATCCTCATAATTTTGGTTACGATGGAGGTTACGAGCTTTCGGGAGCAACAACAACCTATTTGGTTTCAAGAATGCTTGGAAGAAGCTTATTTGCAAAGAATATCGATCTTGCAGCTCTTTCAATAGTTGGAGCGGTTGGTGACTTGCAGGATTCAAGGGAAGGAAAACTCGTTGGCCTGAACAGATGGGTTGTGGAAGAGGGTTTAACCAGCGGTACCCTTGAGGTCATCAAGGATTTGAGGCTCTTTGGGAAGCAAACTAGACCGGTTGTGAAGATGCTTGAATACACGTTTGATCCCTTTCTGCCAGGAATCAGCGGGAATGAGAGGGGAGCGATCGAATTCCTGGAGTCGCTCGGGATAAAGGTCGATGAATGGAGCAGATGGATCGATCTCACGGCTGAAAAAAGGAGAAATGTAACCTCCGCCCTTGTAAGGTTGTGCATGAACTCCAAGATGCCCTTTGCCACGATAAAGAGACTCGTTGGGGAGAGCTATCTTCTTGTAAACGAGGAGGAAGGCACTGAGTTGAGAGATGCTATGGAATTTTCGACGCTTTTAAATGCGACAGCCAGATACGGTTATGAGGATATCGGCCTTCAGGTCTGTCTTGGAGACAGAGATGAGGCCTTCAGAAAGGCAAGATCACTTCTCCAGAATCATAGAAGGAATCTTTCCAAGGGTCTAAGGCTGGTTGATGAACTTGGCATAACCGAGTTGGAAAACATCCAGTACTTCGATGCCGGTGACATGATCCTTGACACGATCGTAGGAATAGTGGCCGGAATGTGTTTTTCGAGGGCAAATCTTAACAAACCGATTATTGCCCTTGCAAAGAACGAGGAAGGCATCAAGGTTTCCGCAAGAGCTACCCAGAAGCTGGTTGATAGGGGTGTTCACCTTGCAAAGGCAATAAAACAAGTCGCCGAGAATATTGGAGGAAAAGGAGGAGGGCATAGCATAGCAGCCGGTGCTTTGATCCCTGACTCCGAGGTGGAAAGCTTTCTAAAAGAGTTGGACAGGGTTATAGGGATGCAGTTGAGGTGATTTTTGTAGAAACCTTCCTAAGTTCTCTAAATCCCTAGTTTCCCATTAATGAGCCCATAGTTAAAACTCCGAAAGAATTATAAGGAAATTTTTACAAAAGGCAAAATTGAGGTTTTCGTTATGCCGGAGAAAATAAGGGATAGGGAACATCACGAAAGGCTTTTTAAAGCATCTTTGAGCCCGTACAGGCGACAAATTGTCGCTGCAATTGGAATCCATGGAAAAACGAGAGAAGAAATACAGAAGGAACTTAATCTAACCGATTTTCAGTTGAGGTTCAATCTTGACTGGCTGATAAAAGAGGGCTTTGTTGTGGAGGAGGAAGGAGTACTCAAACTAACAGACGATGGGATAGAACTATTGGAGGCTGGGTAATCTTTTTTATCTGCATTCTGACTTTAGTTTCTGTATCTTGGTTACGATTGGCTTTTGTTGGTTTTTATTAGCTCTCATCATCTATTTTATTAGCTTTACTACCTTTTTACCCTCTTTACCCTTTTTATTCGTCTAACCAAGTTCGATCCTTAAACTTAAACTGCAATAACCCTCATATCAGAATGAAAATAATAGAAAGAAGGAGAGCCGTCAGAATACCTGCTGGAAGGAGGCTTCTGTAAACTCTAAAGATCTCCGCTTTGTAGTATTCCGAGCTCAAGACAAGGCATAGGTGGAGTGGGGAAAGCATGACACCAAGGTAACCTGCTCCAAACACGAGCATGAAATTTTTGTAGACGATGTTGCCCACACCGGTGAAGGTTGTTAAGAGGGGTAAAGCTATTGAGGCATAGCTTATCTCCACTCCCGTTGAGAATCCTATAATGAAGGATAGAAGAAATGAAGCAATTGCAGGCGAGAAGTTCCACTCGTTGAGGTGCTGGAAGAATATCTCTGCTGATCCTGTGTACTCTATAAGGTTTTTGTAGATCATGACGGCGAATATTAAAATGATTATCTTGAGATCAATAGTTTTTTTGAAAATTGAGGTTAAGTCCTTTAGCTTCACTCTTTTATGGATGAAGAGAACTAAGAGGGCAAAGATTAGGGTTACAAGCAAATCCAACTTGAATATCAGGCTGCTAAAGGCGACGATTATAACCGGATAGAATGAGTAGATCATTTTCCAGAAATTTTTCCAGCTGAAGTCGAATTTCATTTCTACCCTTCCAAAGATTCTCGTTATGAGAAATCCTGAGGCAATAGAGATAATTGCTATCGGATAGGTTGCCCGAAACACCTCAAAGAAAGGTGCATTGACGACTGCAGCTCCTACAATGAAGCTTGGATATAGGGGCCACACGGTTACCCACGGATGCCTGAACCAGTAGTTTATGTAGGTAGCCCTTTCAGGACTTACATCAAATTTCTTAACGAGATTGACGAGCATTACGGCAGAGATTAGAGCGCCCCCGGGCATTGGAAGCAAACCAACGATCATAGGAATCAAGAGTAAACTAAGCATTCCAGTCATCTTTGCAACCGAATTCGTTAGGTTATCAAGGAGCTTGAAATATTCCATCGAATAACCAAGGGTGAAAGCTAGAATTACGATTGAAAGGAGTTTTAGAGTTTGAATTGATGTTGCAGAGATAAAAATCTGATTGAAAGTCTCTAAGCCTATTGTCAGTATTCCGAGCAAGATTGCTCCCACTAAGATGGATACACTTATGTTTATGAAGCGGATCAGCGACAGAATAACGATTATAGAAATAAAGAGGGATAAGGAAGGATCCATAGGAATCTGACAACAGTTTAGTCAGATTGAGCTGTATTATCTTATTTTTGTCCCCGGCTCCACTTTCTTGTCCGGATAAAGCAGCACCGGCTCCCCATCAACGTCGGCAGCCAAAATCATCCCTCTACTCTCAACTCCCATGAGTTTCGCCGGTTTCATGTTGACGAGTATTGGGACAAGTTTCCCAACGAGATCTTCGGGTTTGTAGTATTCTGCAATTCCTGCAACAACCTGTCTCACCTCATCTCCAACATCAATCTCAAGTCTTAGCAGTTTCTTGCTTTTTTCGATCTTTTCAGCATTGATAACTTTCCCTATTCTTAAATCCAGCCTTTTAAATTCGTCAAAACTTATCTCAGGTGGGTTTTCATCCATAACAATCTCTCCTTCCTTTTCTCCTATTCCTCCCACTTTACCTTTCATTCTTTCAGTTTTCTCCATCGCCTCATTTACCCTCTCTGTCTCTTTTACCCCTTCTACCTCTTTTCCCGTCTCCTCAAACTCTTTTCTCTCTCCGCTCTCTGCATCGCTATTCTTGTGTGCATTGTATCTTCCAGCTCAGCGATCTTTTCCGGAAGTACCTTTTCGAAGGGGATTTTTGGCTTTTGAATGCTGAAAGACTCGACGTTCAGAGCATCCTCAATCCTCGCTTTTGCAACGTCAAAACCCAGAAATTCTGAAAACTCCTTCATCGTTTTTGGGAGCACGGGGTAAGAAAGGATAACCAAGGCCTTAGCAATCTGCAAGCACGTTGCAACGGCTTTTTCACATTCATCGCGGTCAGACTTAATGAGATCCCATGGTTTTGCATTCTGGAAGTAGTTGTTTCCGTAGCTTGAGAGCTCCATGAAAGCGTCACTGGCAATCTTAAACTCCCAGTTCTCTAAAGCATCCTTTATTTTGTCAATAGCCGTCCGAATAGCATCCAAAGCAGTATCATCGATTTTTGCCTCTACTTTCCCTCCAAAATTCTTCCAGGCGAAATATGTGACCCTATAAAGAAAGTTCCCCAAGTTTGCGATGAGCTCGTTGTTGACTTTATCCCCAAAAACTTCCCATGAAAAGTTCAAATCCTTTTGGTGGGATGTGTAGTTCACGAGATAGTACCTCAGGAAATCCGTATTTAGGCCTGAAGCAAGATAGTCGTCTTCAAGCCATACGACATAGCCCCTTGACTTTGAGAAGGTCTTTCCTTCAACCTTAACCATTCCGCTTGCCACGACAGCGTTTGGCAAAGAGTAATCAGAGCCCTTTAGCATCGCCGGCCAGAAAATGCAGTGATGGTAGACTATATCCAAACCTATGAAGTGGACGATCTCAGCTTTGTTTCGAAGCCATATGTCTCTCCAGTCCATTCTGCCTTCACATGCTTTTTCGGTGAAGGAAATGTAACCTATCGGAGCATCAACCCACACGTATACAACGAGATCTTCTCCCGGGAACTTAACCCCCCACTCAAGGTTTCTCGTGATGCACCAGTCTTTCAACTCCATCGTAACCCACTGTTTTGCATAGTTCAAGGCATTCTCCGTCCCTCCAAGCTTCTCAAGAAATTCTAGAAGGAAATCTTTGAATTCGATAAGACGGAAGAAGTAGTGCTTCTGTTTTCTGTAAACGGCTTTAGCTCCACAGATCTTGCATCTTGGCTCTAGGATCTCTCCGGGCTCGAGATGCCTTCCGCAACCCTGATCGCACTCGTCACCTCTTGCTATCTCACCGCAGTAGGGGCACACACCTTCAACGTATCTGTCAGGGAGGAATCTATCACAGTTAGGACAGTAAGCAAGCTCTATCTCCTTGGGATAGATATAACCGTTCTCCAGCAATCTCTTAACGATCTCCTGGGTTCTTTCATGGTGGTATTCAGCATCCGTTCTTCCGAAATAGTCAAAATTAACATCGATCTTGCTGAAAACCTTTTGAAAGTGCTCATGATAGATATCAACAAGCTCCTTCGGCCTCAAACCCTCCTTTTCAGCGTTAATGACAATAGGTGTGCCATGACAATCGCTCCCACAGACGAAAATGACCTTCTCCCCAAACATTCGAAGGTATCTCACATAAACGTCAGCGGGAACATATGTCCTGAGATGACCGATATGAGCCTTTCCGTTTGCATATGGCAGCCCGCAGGTGATGAGTTTCATGGCAGATTGGTAATTGGTGGAGATTATAACTTTTTGGTTTGAGCTTCTGAGGGTGGTGGGGTTTTGAGTCAGCTTAAAGGTTTAGCTGTGGAGGTTTGGTTATGAAGAGTTTGGTCGTTGGATGGTATTTCGAAACTCAATGGGATTTTTGGAGATTCGGAAGATTCGAATTCGGAAAAACTGGAGAACTGTAACGATCTAAACAATGGGGGATAATATTGGATTTCAGATGAACCAAGGTTAAATCATCACAAGCTATCCAACTATCCACTTATCACCTGTCTGGTTTCGCAACACCGATCTTGGGGCATACATCCTCGATTGGACACTCTTCGCATAGAGGCTTAATCGGTTTGCAAATTGTCTGCCCGAAGGCGACAAAGGTTCTGTTAACCCTTCTCCACAACTCGGGTGGAACGACTTTTTTCAGCTCAATTTCAGTCTCTTCTGGCCTCTCAGTCCTTACAAACCCGAGTCTGTTAGCCAGCCTATGCACGTGGGTGTCAACTGCTATCGTGTTCTTGTTGAAGGCGTAGGCCAAAACAACATTTGCGGTTTTTCTCCCAACCCCGGGCAGCTTTACGAGTTCCTCGAATGTATCTGGAACCATTGAGCTGTACTCCTTTACGAGTATCTCCGCCATAGCCTTGAGATTTTTTGCTTTGTTCCTGTAAAAACCTGCACTTTCGATTAAAACTGCAATCTCTTCTTCTGAAAGCTTTGCGAGTTTTTCAGGTGTGTTTGCAACCTTAAAAAGGTTTCTTGCAGCCTTAACCGTTTGCTCATCCCTCGTCCTAGCGCTCAGGACGGTAAAAACGAGATGCTGGAAGGGATCGTTGAGAAATCCTTTGAGGATGAAGACTGGGGCTGATTTCTTCTTAGCCTCTTCCTCCATCAGATCCAGTAACTTCTCCCAGCCGATTGAGGATGAATTTTTCATGGGTTTCTCATTTACAATCAAAAAAGAAAGATTGGTTCTTCAACGGATTATTCAGCGGATTATTCAACCGATTATTCAACGAGTTATTCAACATCAATTCCTTTGAGCCAGGGCATCATTTTTCTCAGCTCTTTTCCAACCTTCTCGATTGGATGGTTCTTCTCCATCTCAAGCAGTTTGTTGAAGACTGGCCGATTTGCCTGGTTTTCGAGGATCCATTCTCTGGCAAACTCTCCCGTCTGAATCTCTCTGAGTATCTTCCTCATCTCTTCCTTCGTCTGCTCGGTGAAAATTCTCTTCCCCCTAGTCATTCCTCCATATTTGGCTGTGTCGCTCACAGAGTACCACATCGCGTAGATTCCGCCCTCGTAGATGAGATCTATTATGAGTTTCAGCTCATGCAGCACTTCAAAGTAAGCGATTTCAGGCTGGTAGCCTGCTTCAACCAAAACTTCAAAAGAGGACTTGATCATTTCAGCAACTCCACCGCATAGATCCACCTGCTCTCCAAAAAGATCCGTTTCAGTTTCTTCCTTAAACGTGGTTTCAATAACTCCAGCCTTGGTTGCTCCTATTCCCTTTGCATAAGCTAAAGCTTTCTCGAGGGCTTTCCCAGTATAGTTCTGATGGACAGCAACCAATGCGGGAACTCCTATTCCCTCGGTATACATCCTCCTCACAATGTGCCCAGGGCCTTTAGGAGCAATCATCGCGACGTCAACGAATTCGGGTGGTATAATCTGGTTATAGTGGATGTTAAAACCGTGGGCGAACATCAGCATGTCCCCCTCTTTTAGATTGTCTTTGACGCTCTCGTAGAAAACAGCTGGCTGGAGGTTATCTGGAACGAGAAACATGATAACCTGAGATCTTTCTACGGCCTCACCAACTTCCACAACCTCAAAACCATCTTTTTCAGCCTTTTCCCAGCTTTTACCCTTTCTTACACCAACAACGACATCCAAGCCCGAATCCCTCAGATTCTGGGCATGCGCATGGCCTTGGCTTCCGTAGCCGATAATTGCGATCTTCAAACCCTTTAAAATTTCTAGATCTGCATCTTTGTCATAGTACACCTTCGCCATAAAATCACCGAGCAAAGTAGTGGCAGGCCATTTATATACATTTCTTTCATAGTTTAGGCTAATCGTTATGTTGAAATATAATATGAGGCAGAAGAGGGATAAGCTAAATAAGCTAATAGGCAACACTAGGAGCATGAAAACACTCAGAGAAAGAATAATCGATCTCTTACTGGAGCACGATGATGGCTTGACAGTTAGCGAGATAATTTATCAGCTCGATCTCGATCCAAAAATGGAGAAAGAAGTCTTGGCCACCATCGAAAAAATTCCTAAAACTCTCAAGAGAAAGGGTTTGAAGCTCTTCATGATTCCGCCAAAGTGCAAATCCTGTGGTTTTGAATTCAGCAAGCTAAAGGCGACGAGATGCCCCAAATGCAAGGGGCAGCGAATTGAAGAAGCTATCTTTGTTTTAAAAACTTAAGTTGGGGTTATGGATTTCATGGATCTTGTATAATAAATTGAAAATGCGTTATAAACTCTTGTCAAAGGTTCGAACTGGTTTTTAGAATTCAAATCATAAGATCAATACATCTTTTCCCGTCATGCCGGGTTTAGCACCGAGTTCTGAAGCTTTTGAGGTGATAGCTTTTATCTCTGCATTTAGGATATCTTCAAATTCCCTCACATCGGTTACGATGCATGCGGCATTACCCATTTTATCCAGAGTTTCAACGTTCAAGTAGCCGCATCCAACCACCATTTTCTCGCCCTTAAGGATCAAAAGCGGTGCGTTTGCAAGATCCACTTTAATGCCTGTGAGGGTTTTCCCGTTTACTTTAATTTTCACCACTTCCAAACCCGACTCAGAATCTGAAAAGACTTCTTTTGTTTCAAATTGCATGAAATTTCTGTGGGTTAACCAGGTTAAAAAACTTTCATTCACCTTCATTCAATCTAAATCACACTTTAAAAATAAAAGGGTTAGAAAAGATTCTTCTTAACCTATCTAACCTACCTAACCTCAGCTTCAAGATTTAAGTAGGTCGAGGGCTTAAATCCTGCTCTGCTAAAGAATCTAAGCAAATTCCAGTTGTCCCACTCGACAATCGTGTAAATTTTCTCAACCCTTGCTGCCCTCGCATTCGTGATGAACTGGTTAAAGAGCTCTTTCCCAATCCCTCTTCTGGAAAATCGCTTGTCAACTCCAATTGTTGTTATGTATGCTATATTCTCGGGCACACCAAACTCTCCAGAAAAAATCGTTCCGGTTATGAAGCCTATCACCTTCCCATCGTATTCGGCCACAAGAGACGTTATTATCTTGTATTCAGGATTTAGAATCTCTTTAAGTAGCCTCTTGTAGTATTCCTCCCTTCTTTGCCCCATATACTCTGCATCGATTCTTATTATGTCCTCCAAGTCATCTTCTTTCATGACTCGTATGGTCAGCTTCTCAGTCTCCACCTTCATTTTATCACCATAATTAATTATGAAATATACTATTTTAATTTTCTTGAGTTTCAAAGTTGGAAATAAAGAGAAATAAGAAAAGCCGGGATTTGGGGAATTTTATATCTCTATATCTCTATATATTTCATATTCCTAGTAATCCCGGTAATATTGGAAAGTCTGTGAATTAGATCCAATATAACCGATGGATTAGACCAGGTTATCTAATTCGGCCTTATTTTTTAATTGGAATTAAGCAGATAACTTCTAAAGACTCAGAATCTTCGTTGATAAGCTGATGCACCTCGTTTGGCTCAATGAATATGGCATTACCTTTTTTGATTTTATCTTCTCGTTACCGTTGTGGATGTATCCTTCTCCTTTCACGACAAATATTTCATGCTCCCAGTCATGAGAGTGCAAGGGTGTGTTGCCCCCTTTCCCAATCACGAAGTATCTCATTGCAAAATTTTCAGCGAGGTTTTCGTCTATCAACCATCGAATCGTCGTCTTTTTTGCATCTTCGACCTCCTCCTCTTTGACATCATTTTTGTCGATCACTTTCATACCGTCAATTTAATTCTCGAAGATTTAAATTTATATCTGATATCTGATTTCAATATTGCTCAACATTGATTTCAACATGCAAGGACTAGTAGTGCAACATTTTAAATATGACGAGTTACCATATACTTCATGGTCAACAAAAAGTATGTGGTCAAACTCACCACAGAAGACAAAGAATACCTGCA
>Ga0190363_1002527_pt1 | contig 10395 bp, 15 predicted proteins | sample 48721867_MG_FD_161272 | JGI IMG/M metagenome (GOLD analysis project Ga0190363, IMG submission 161272) | Hydrothermal vent microbial mat bacterial communities from Southern Trench, Guaymas Basin, Mexico - 4872-18-6-7_MG | ecosystem: Environmental > Aquatic > Marine > Hydrothermal vents >...
AACTCGAGAAAGGCATAAGAAAATACGAGGAACTCGAGGACGTTCTTGATGCGTTTTGCCGCTGCGACTGCAAGGAACTCCTGGACGTGAGGGGCCTGCTGCTCCACCTCTCGATGGAGCCGCCCGTGGAGCCAACCACCTCAACCCTCGCCGGCCTATCGCGCGTCGCGGTCGAGAGGTGCAAGTGCGAGTACACGCCCGACGAATTAATTGAGAACATTGCGAAGTGGGGAACTAAATTCAGGCTTCACGGCCTCGCCAATTTCCTCAGGGACGTCGGAGTCTCCGAGGAGGAGATAACGGGCCTCATCGAGAAAATAGAGGATCGCGTCTACGCGATGAAGCTGGCGGAGGTAAGGGAAAAAATCGGATTTGGTAAGAGAGCCCCTCCGGGGATGTACATCTGAGGTGTCGAAAATGGTGAAAGTGAGAGAAGTACTCGAAAGGCTGGGCTGTGAAGCAATCGAGTCCGGCGAGACCGTCCGGCTAAGATGTCCCGCAGGAAAATATTCCGTCGACTGGATCCTGGAAACGGATCCGGAAATCGAGGAGCAAAACGTGTTCTTCTTGGACGACTACAACTACGTTGCCCTGCTGAAGACGGGAGAAATCGTTTTTGTTTCGATCGAACGCGTCAGGGCGGCGGCTCCCCGCGACTGGAGCGAGCTAGTCGATGAGGTAAAGCAAATTTCCGACTTCTGGAAAACCCGGATCGAGGAGGACGGACTGCTCGAGGTCAGGGACACGCTTTGATCATCGCAAGAGCAGATCCCTGATGCACCTGGTGTATTCGTCCTTCACTTCTTTTAGCTTCCAGCCGAGCTCGACGATGCGATCCCACGTCTTCTCCTTTTCCTCGCATCGGTCCGTGTTTCCGTGCACCTCGCACTCGTGGTTCTGCACCAGGTAAAGGGCCACGTGCCGGAGCACCTGCGACTGGAGCAGCTCCGTCTTCCAATATTTCTGCATGCATCTGTCGAATTCTTCTTCCCGCCGGCGGGAGAGTACCATCGCCGTCACCTTCCTTGCGGGCTGGAAGCCTCGCCTTTCAAGGCGAGGAGGAAAGCCCGCTTAGCAATATTTCTTGCAGCATTCAAGTCTCTGTCAAGTTGAAATCCGCATTTTGGACATTTAAACTTTCTGCCAACAACCCTACTTCTAACATAACCACATTTTGAACATGTTTTTGACGTGCTTCTTGGGTCGATAAATTTGACTGGAACACCATTTAGCTTAACCTTATACTCAATTTTCTGAATTAAATCTTTATAAGCCCATTTGTGAAGCTTTTTTCGAAGTCTCTTTCCAACTTTTCTTCTTCGTAATCCTTTCAAGTTTTCCAAGGCTATTCCATACCTTCTGTTCTTAGCCATTTCAACGATTTCTTTGGCAATCTTATGGTTAATGTAGCTCATCTTGTTTCGAATTTTATGCGAAAGTCTTTTCAGAACCCTCCATGCTCCTTTCTTAGTTTCTGTGTCCTTTGCCCGCTGCATGCCCGCTCTTTTGAACTCCACCATCCTTTTCCAGCCTATCGCATTATCGTAGAACTTGTTGATTTTCCCTTTCATATCTGAAACAACTACGATGTGGTTGATGCCTATGTCTACGCCTATCCATCCTTTCGGCTCATAAGGTTTCGGCTCATTAACTTCGAAGCTTATAAAAACATAGTAGTCTTTCTCAAAACGTGAAATCTGAACTCTACCATGAGTAAGTTTCAGAAAACGCTTCAGTTTGGGTGGGACATACATCGGCAACCATACTCTTTGTTTGTTCAGCAAAGGAACATTAATGAAATTTTTCTCGATTTTAACATCTACTGCTTTGAAGCTGATTATTTCCGCATTAAAGATAGGCTTTTTCCCCTTATTAGGGTTCCTAAGCCAAGCTCTATAAGTTTCAATAGCCCTGTTCATCGCCTCTTGCACAACATTCGAATGTAAATCCCCGAACCTTGCTCTAACTCTCTTATAAGCAAAAGCATGAACATTTCCTCTTGTCGGATATTCTTCTAGTTCCTCTATTGCCCTAAGCCACTCATTAACACAACTTTTAAACCTCTCAATGCCTGCATCGAGTAACTCTCTCTTACCCTTATTCAACCTCATTAATTTAAACTTTTGTGTAAGTTCCATATCATACACTATGTCCAAAAAGCTTATAAGCATTTCTAACGCACTAATAATCGATGATGCTCCAAGGCATGCCTTGGAGCGGATGGGTCTCTGACCGACCCGCATGCGGTCTACCGCAACCGAAGTTCCCATGTTGGGAACCTCCCCGCTTCAGCGGGGAGAGGAGGTCAGCGCTTCTCAAAAATTAATTTTCTCCATTCCTCCTGATGTTTCGAGACCACGTCGTCCAGCCGCCTGAAGTATTCCAGAATCGTTTCTTTGTTGCACGGTACCCTGATCTCCACGTCGACCCAAGGTTCCCGTGGCTTCTCGATGTCATACGGAGAGACGGAGAGGTCGAGGTCGGACTCCCTTCTTAGTTCCGTGAGAACCTCCGGAATATTTGGCACATCGAGAACGAATAATTTGCACTGGTCGTTCATTATCTCGAAACCCACTTTTCCCTTTCTGCACTTCCATCCCAATCCGCTGATCAAACTGAGCGGCTCGGTAATGAAGTCGCAAAAAGCTCCTTCGAGCTCCAATTTGTCTTCAACATCTTTTTTGAGGTCCCACAACAAATCGACATAGGTCTTGGGCATCGCCACCACCGTGTAATTTATTTCGGTTTGTTCGATATATATCTTTTGATAAACCTTAAATCTGGTGATAGCAAAAATTGTTCTGGGAGGTGTGTGAAGCTTGACCAAAACGTACCTGGATTTGTTGTGGGATATTAAGAACGATGTTGAGAGATCTGCCAAGGAGCTTGGTGCCTCTTGTGATCTGCTCTGGGAGCCGAGAGATTTGTACATGATACCGTTTAAATGCACTAAGGGAAAAAGCGGTCTCGAAATAGGAAAAGATGGCTGCAAACTTTTCCGCCTGAATGCGGACAAAGAGGAGCTCGAGAGAGTAAGGAGAGAAACCGACGTACTTTTTGAAGTCGCACCTTATGACCTCGAAAGGTGGAGAAAGGGAGAAGCCCCGTTCGACATAGAGGCAAAGGTGCCGTGCGACAGAGAAACGCTCAAAACCTTGTTCAGGAAACTCGCGGAAATCTAACGTCGATCTTGCGTTTTTCCAAATAATTAGCTCCCCAACGAGAGTTGCGAGGAAAACCCCTCCGGTGCCTGAGTAATCTTTATATATTTCGGGGATTTAAAGTCTTTCTATGAGGTGCTATTTATGGTCAAGGAGCTCTACTTTAAGAGAGTGGAAGAAAAAGTAGGAAAAGAGTTGGAAGAAGCTTCGAGGTGCATGATAATTATGGACAAAGGCGATACTTACTTTGCCGACGATGTCAGCCTCGAGAGCGGCTTTGTTCGCTTCCGTCCAAGGTTGTGGAAGGTCCAAGACCAGCACCTGAGGCCCGAAGAGGATCGACCGGTCATTTTTCCGGAGAGTCGGATAAGGCTAATACTGTGTGAGTGAGATTTGGATTCAGAGGAGCTGCAACACGCAGCATATCAGCTCGGGAGCCCCGTCAATAACGTCGCGTTGCATTCAGTGGTTTGGATTCAGAGGGTCTGAAACACCCACACCAACGTTGACGTGGGAGTCCTTGCCTATAGATGTCCATGGCTTCCCAGGCCTTGGCGAGCAGCTCTTTCTGTTTCTCTTCTGGAAGTTTGACCATTGCAAAAGCCCGTTCCTTAAATTTGTGCGAATGCTCTCGTGATGGATTCTCTGACTATCGTGTCGTATACTTTTCCGTAAAACGCCGAACAGGCGGGCTGCTCTATCATGAACTCTTCTTCTCCTCTTTCCGCTTTTTCGACTTCGGCAATGCACTTTTTCGCGAGATCGGCTATTTCTCTTGCCTCGCTTTCGCTTATCAGTTTTCTCTCAACTGCGTGATGCAGAAACTCGTGAACTCTCCCCATCATCTTGTCTCGCAGCTTCGGCACGTCTTCCGCAACTGCAAAGTCCGTGACAACTTCGAATAGTGGGTCGAGCTCGTCCGCAATTTTTTCGGTATCTATGTTTATCTTTATCGTGAGCGGCATGGGGAACACCTCGTGGTAAATTTTATATATGTCGCAGTTATAAAATTTTCCTCGAGGCGGTGGGTACGATGATAGAAGAAAGTAAGAAAGAAAAAGCCTGCAAAGCGTTAGATGAATGGTTGGAGGAAATGATTTCGGACTTACCTTTCTTCTCTCGCGAAAGTCTACCGACAATGGCCGAGGCCATGCTCAAAGTTTACGAGTTGAAGGAAAAACTGGGCTGCTACATGATGGAAGAAAAATAAAAGGTCACTCAACGTACCGCTCTTTCAGCTTCTCCTTGATTTCCCGCATCAGCTCGGCGTGCAGCGCGCCGTAGCCAAGCATAGTCGCATTCAATTGTTTGGATTCGGAGGAATTGGAAGGCGATATGAGGGCGGCGCCGACCGTCACGCGAATCGTGTCACATTCAGCAGTTTGGATTAAGAGGGTTTGAGACTTCTCTTATAGCCGCAGTTCGAACAGTCAAACCTCAACCGGTTCCTCCTCCAAATCTTCAAACACGTTCTTCCAGAGCGGTATTTTCACCACCACACAAATAAAAAAGCTATCTCATTGCGCGTCTTACGATGTACTCGAGGTATTTTGTCTGTCTTTCTAGGTCGAACCGGAAGTCTACGAACCAAGAGTATGCATCGCCTCTGGGCTCGGGCACTCTGCATGTAAAGGAAAATTTCTCTCCCATTTCGTTGCAAAACTCTTTCCCGAGCTCATACATGATTTCAAGTGCTTTTTCTTGGTCAAAGAGCTTGGGTTTCCTCACAAAGAGGCGTGCTAGGTCTTCAAAAGCTAACCAGCCCTCGAGCCCGAAACCCTCCTTTGGTGCTCCCGGGATCGTTCTAGTTTCCAGAATCCCCTCCCGCTTTAAAAAGCGCTCGACTTCGAAAAAATCCTCGCCTCTATCACATGAAAAAGCGACGTGGACGATCCTTCTATCCTGCTCAATTTTATCTAGCTCGATTTCATATTTGGTGACGACACAGGGCATGAAACCACCCACCACTCGCTGTTCACATACACTTTATATCGCAGAACTTTTAAAGTCTTTCATAGCGAGAAAAAATGTCAATGATGGTTCACGCATCGCGGCTGATAGTTGGTCTGATTGTTGCATTCAGCAGCTTGGATTAAGAGGCACTGAAAGACTTCACGTTCTTTACTGCGTGACCATCGTAGCCGCCGCTGCACTGAACATCGACAACAACTCGGGCCTCGATCCAGCCGTCCCACAGAGCTATTATCAGCGTCACCACGTCGTTGTGGAATTCGGCCTTAACGTATACTGGAAACGCCGGCGATTTTTCTTCGCCTTCAGGACCCCTTTCTATCGTCGTTATGTTTGGCTCAGCTGTATGATTCCAGACGACAATTGCCTCGAAGAAGCCGATGTTGAGAACGATGTCGACCTTTATGAAAAGGTGCTCGAGCTGCTCCTCGAGTGTCCCGGATCCAACCGGGAAGTGCGGATCGCTGATGTTTATCCTGACGGTCGGACAGGTCACGCGTCGAAACACTCCGTCCTCGTAGAAATCATTTGTTTCGACCGCCGCGGAAATTGAGATGTCGATCTCGTATTTCGGGACGAAAAATACCCAAATAACCGCAGAGAGGACTATCAAGGCCGCTGCTGCGGCAGCGGCGAGTTTGTAGTTTTTGAGTCCCGCCAGCATGTGCGACCACCGAATAATTTATATCGCCCGGATCTTAAAATTTTTAACGGTGAGAGAAATGTCCATGATGGTGCATGCATCGCGTTTGATAGTTGGCTTGATTGTTGCATTCCGTGGTTTGGATTCAGAGGGTCTGGAAGTTTTGGGTCATTGCTAAATGAATCGATATCTTCATATTTCGGGCTGCATTCAGTTGTTTGGATTAAGAGGGACTTCCACGTCAACGTCGGTGTGGGTGGATCAAACGGAGAAATGAAAGAGTAGTCAGAAGCATTTCACTTCTTTAACGCATTCCTCGAAGTCTTCGGCGAGTTTGCATGCTCTTACTTTTCTCGCCACGCAAGCAATAACTTTCGAGTCGACCCCGCCCTCGGCGAGCGCTCTCAGATATTCCCCGATCTCCTCCCCGCCGTAGGTCTCGAGTATTAAGTCCGTGGAAACCCTGTCTTTGACGACGTTCCACACGTGCTTGACTCCTTCTTTGGTAAGCCTGAAGTCCTCCTCTATGTACTTCACTATTTCCTCGGCTATTTCCTCGTACCTGCGTGCGATTTCCATTGTGGGTACTTCCAGGGCCACTTTCGAGTACTCCGCCTCTATCCTATCTATGGATGCAACGCCCTTCGCCCTCTGTATGTCGTGCTTCATGACTTCGAAGGCCTTGAGTTTGCACATGTTTGGACCGAAGTGGACGACCGCTCCCTCGGTGATCACGCCGTGTTCCTCGTTGACCCTGTCGAATTCGTGCATCAGTTGTATCATGAATTCTTTCAAATCCCTTGTCTCGGGTATTTTGACGTCGTGGAGGTCGCCCACGTACACGTACTCTTTGATCTCCCCCCTGTCAACCTTCAAGACGACGTATTGGGGTACGGTTTTCACGCCGTATTCCCTGGCAATTTTCTGCCTCTGCACCGGCGAAAGACCTTCGTAGTCGTCCCATTCTTCAAAGTACTTCGCCAGGCGGAACATGTGAGTTAATTCAAAGTGAAGACCGTATGGGAGCCCTTCAACCTTTTCGGTCGCTTCTTTGTTGGTGATGCCGGTCAGAACCTTGTAATCCTCGAGTTTGCTGCCCCAGACCTCGAAGACCGGCACGTAACCGTCGGCGACCATCTTCTCGATTTTCTCCTTCAGATCTTCGGGCATTTCTTTGAGAACGTTCAAAATTCTTCCCTTTGCGATTACGCTCATTCGGGTCTTGGGGACTACAACCTGCCCTCCGTCCTTTCCGTATATCGGGTAGAAGAGGACGTTGAACCCGTCGCGTTTGACGTCGAAGACGGCGATGCCGCTGAACTCTTTAAGCTCGTCTATCAGTTCGAGACTTTCTGGGTCGAGGCAGTACGGGAGCTTCGGCATGTTGGGCGTGACCTGTCTGTAGACGTTCAGGTTTTCGTGGATCACCGCCTTGCCCATCCACTGATCGTGCCGCATCCATATCTTCGCCGCTGCGGTGCCATACTTCGGTATGTCGACTTGGGTAAACTTGTACGCGGACTTCGGTGCGAAGCCCATTTCCTCAAAACTTGCTGTCTCGGGAACCTCGGGCATTCTAAAACACCTACTTTACCGGCTTGAACAAATACATGTACGCGTATTTTTCGACGTGCGGCCTTATCACTACGTCTTCGCCTCTGATCTCGACGCGTCTCTTGAGCCTGTCGAAGAGAATTTCTAGGTCGCGGTACTCGAAATCACCGTAGCATGTAAAGATCACGTCGACCCGGTGGTACTTCCTTCCGCCCTCCTCGATTTGTCCGTGATCGATTCCTTTTGTGAACATGCAGGCCGCAAAGTCGAGAACATCACTGACTTCTTCTTGATCTAACGCGTCTTGAACCCATTCTGGAAGCGAGTCGTATTCCTCAATAAATCTTGGCATTTCGACCACCAATAGGTAAAATGGGCGAGGAGGTAAATAAGCTTAATGCTTGTATATGCCGGTGAGTTGTAAGTTGTGGCGATAACTCAACCCATGCCATGCTTTGAAAAACAAAAGCTTATATTTGATAAATATAAATCATAATCTCGGTGATGTTCATGCCTTGGCGGGCAACTTGCGAAGAATATATGATGAAGGTTGTGAGGCTCATTGAGGACTTGGCGGATGCCGAGCGTGATCTGGCGATATACGAACATGAATGTAAAATCCATGGAAATGAAGAAAGCTGCAATAGGGCGGAGAAAATAAAGGAAGATATTGTAGACGCAAAAAACACGCTGGAAATATACGCCAGGCAACTGGTGAGGGAATGCATGGCGCCATGACACGGAGATCAAAACACTACGCAACTGTAACCCCGCTTCTCCATTTTATCGATAATCATTCTCGCCATCTCGGCTGAGGGAGAAGCTATTTTTCTGTCTATCAGCCCGCACACGTATCCGTCTTTCTCGTACAGCTCTACATCCGGATGCTTTTTCACGAAGCCCTCTATTGCGTGTTCTAGGTGCTTTGGTATGCATATTTCCTTTTTCGGTGGCAGCTCATCTTGGGTTTTAAAGGCAATCACGACCTCATCGTTGACGTAGGACTCGCACTCAAACTCTATGTCGCTGTCGAGATTCTTTAGCAATCTTCCGACGGATCTGCACACGGACACGCTCGTGTTGTAGTCCGTGGCCCTGTCAAACTTTCTGTCGCACTTAACGAATTTGTAGTCCCCGTGCTCGTCGATGAAGTCCTCGAGCGTGTATTTCTTGTACTCGAATGCACCCGTCGCCAAATACTCCCGGCACGTCTCTCTAATTTTCCTGTACTTGCTCTTTGTTATCGATGCAAGAAGATTCCGGGGTCTGTCGAGCACGGGATCCTGCAGCCACAGGTCTTCGAGTTCGTTTTCGAGGAACAGCCTGCAAATGTTTTCGAGGGTGTGGTATTTCCTCACGAGCTCCTCTATGGCGACGCCGACTATGCCGCCCACCTCAGCTCCGTACACTCCGTGGCTCTTGAAGAACGCCTTTGCCTTTCTGACCTCGTTTCGGTCTTTCTCGGTGAGGTGCTCCAGGTAGAACTGCGTGTGGTATATCGTGTCCCGCTTTTCGTAGTCCGGAGGCACGAAGACCAGATCCACGTCGCAGCCCTTGTACCTGAAGTTCCAGATCAGGAGCTCGCCGTGCTTCTGATGACCCTCGGGGAAAGCCGCCGAGGCAAGTTCGTACAGATCCCTGTACCTGTCGCTCAAGATGTAGATGTCGATGTCGTGGTCGCCCGCGAGGAACGTGTCCTTTGCCGTCGAACCGACCGGGGCGATTTGGGCGTCGTAGCCGGCGAACAGTTTTTTGAGGGTCGAGATGAGCTCGTCGATGAGTGCCTTTACCCGCTCCTTTTCTTCGCTGGACGGAATATACGGTTCGCCGGAAAAATTGCAGAACCTGGGCGAAATTTCTTCCGGAATGAGTGGCATTACAAATTCCCCAACTGATAAATGATCGACGTGGTATATTAATGTTTTATACCGAAAATATTATATAGTAGTTTAATATTTTAATATTGAGGGGTGATTGAATGAAGAAGACCATTACCGTGAGCCTTGAAACGTGGCGCGAACTAACAAAATTAAAAGCGGAAATGAATGCAGAAAGCCTAGACCACGTCATAAGGTTTTTAATTGAAAAATGGAGGCAGGAAAAATGAAAGGGCGAGTAAAGAAGCTTGGAAAGAAAGTAAAAAAGAATTTTGTGCCGAGAAAAACTGTCAGGAGGGAGAAGCTGCGCGACGCAGAGATGGACAACAAGACCATCACGCCCGACAGTCCGCTGATCGTTTCGTGTGGCGGCGGCAAGTACACCTTCGAGATAACCGCGAAGAGAGTTCGACCCATTTTCGTGGTCGAGGACACATACCGCTTCATTTGTCCAAAACTCCGGATGGTGTATACCTCTGGCACAAACCACATTCAGGGCGGAGAATGTTTGATTTCGGGCGAGAGATGTAAGCTCCTCCAAAGATACGATCAGTCATACAGAAAGAAAAAGCCATCATACTGCGTTGGGGACTGGATCAAGTTTCCCTGCTACAAAGCGTTCGCATTGATAGAGCCAAAAATCAACGACAAAAAATACGAGCTCGCCTTCGTAAACCTAGAGGCAAATATAAGACCATTCAACCTCAAGAGCGTCGACAACGGCTGGCGCGCGGGCGTCCTTAGGAGAGTATACGAACGAATAAACAATGCCGTGAGGGAGAGAAGATATGGCGACCTGACCGATCGCGGAATACCGAAGCCCGGTGACTCGATCCTCTTTACTTCCCTCATGATGAAGCCGGATGTCGAAATATACTTGATAGGTCCGAAGGACGTCGACTACCCCCACTTGATACGTGGCGTCGCCGAGTGGCACCAGCAAATGACGAATGGCAGGGTCGATCTCGTGGTCAGGGGTGTGGATGAAAACGGCAACGACGGAAAATGGTACGTGCCGATTACGTCGACATGTTTGGTAATCGTGCGTTCGTTGGGAGAGGAACCGAAAACGGATATAGAGAGGCTGAGGAGATTTTACCTTAAGATGCTGATGGACGGCCACGTGGCGGTTTTCAATGCCAATGCAGGGGTTATTTACGACTACTGCAGAAATCTCGACAACACCGAC
>Ga0190363_1002528_pt1 | contig 10393 bp, 10 predicted proteins | sample 48721867_MG_FD_161272 | JGI IMG/M metagenome (GOLD analysis project Ga0190363, IMG submission 161272) | Hydrothermal vent microbial mat bacterial communities from Southern Trench, Guaymas Basin, Mexico - 4872-18-6-7_MG | ecosystem: Environmental > Aquatic > Marine > Hydrothermal vents >...
TATAAGAGGTTATGAGCGACTTCAAGGTTTCGTCCTTAGAACTGGCATGTCTTTACGAGAGATTCTAGTTGGTCTGTTCAATGGTAAACTTAAGTTAGTTAATAGATTATACGGCTCTGGAACGCGCCTACTATTAGACCATATCTTAAGCAAAAAAGCCATAGAATTTGGTATAGATCCACGTGAAATACCAAAGAGGATAAATGGATATTCAAATGAAGTACGAACTCATATAGATGTTGCAAGATGCATAGCCCAAGGTGAAGCTGACGTTGGCGTCGCTATCAAATGGGTAGCTGAAATGTATGGACTTCACTTCGTACCATTAAGATGGGAACGTTTCGACTTCGTAGTGCCTAAGAATGTACCTAAGGCCTACCTAAATGGATTCATAACCTCGTTAAAAAGTAGGAAATTTCTCTCCATCATGAGATCTATGTCCGGTTATAGGTACAATTCGACATGTATAGGAACAATAGTAAACGTTTAGCGTTATCAAAAATTGATAACGCTTATATATTCCTATGATACTCTCTACTTAGGGGTGCATATCACGTACCCTTACCTAAAGAGAATTATGCCATACGTCATCATTATTCTAGTTGCGGTTAGTTCCACTTACGTCTATTATACTTACCATAGTAAAGTCTTAGCTTTAAAGATATTCTGTGCTGGCTCTTTAAAAATACCTCTAGATAATCTTTCAACTATCTTCACAGCTAATTATCATTATGAGGTATATATCGAACCCAGTGGTAGTATAGAGGCTATACGCAAGGTGATAGATCTAAATAAGGCTTGCGATATAATTGCTGTAGCTGATTATCGATTGATTCCTATGTATCTTGTACCTAAGTATACTACATGGTTTATCGCATTTGCTGCAAATCAGATAGTCTTAGTCTATACGAATAAATCAAAATATGCTGATGAGCTTGCGAAGAATCCTGATAGATGGTTCCAAATACTTTCTAAGCCCTATGTAAGATACGGCTTTTCTGATCCAAATAAAGATCCCTGTGGATATCGCGCTATCGGAGTCATAGCTCTAGCAAGCATACTATATAACGATAGCTCGATACTAAACAACCTTCTCCTATCTAAGATTGATGGAATACGTTGCTCTATCTTTAAGAATGAGACTGTACACGTATACGTATCACCAAATATATCACCACATGGAAACTTAATCATAAGGCCTAAGAGTGTCGACTTGATATCTCTTCTTGAAAGCGGTGCGATAGACTACGCATTTGAATATCGCAGTGTTGCTATTCAGCATAAACTCAATTTCATAAGCCTTCCCAAGGAGATAAATTTAGGTGATCCGTCCTTAGACAACTTCTATTCAAAGGTAGTAGTACATATACTTAGTGGAACGGACAAGGAAAAGGCCATTCCTATGAAATCGATAGTCTATGGAGTAGCCGTCCTTAATGAATCTAAAAACAAGCAGTTAGCGTTAGAGTTCGTTAAATTACTACTTAGTGATAAAGGCAAAAAGGTCTTTGAGGAATACGGGCAACCTCCTCTTAAGGAAGCTATAGGCTATGGAAATGTACCTAAGGAGTTAGAGGAATATGTTAAGAAGAGCTGAATCTCTAATGTTGCTTTTCGTATCTATAACCACTTTAGGCATATGCTTCATAGTACTGCCTATCATAGCCTTATTCCTGTTACTAGATCCCAATATATTGGCTAAGATCTATCTAAAAGATCCTATATTTTATGTTCAGACGCGAAAGGCGTTCTTAATAACATTGGAAGCATCCTCTATTTCAACTATACTCTTGATAACGTTAGGCATTCCTATAGCATATCTACTAGCTAGATCTAACTTCGTTGGTAAGTCGATTGTAGAGGGGATTATTGACATCCCCCTTATGTTACCACATACCGTTGCAGGTATTATGATTTTATGTGCTTATAGTGGTCGTGGTCTCTTAGGTGATCTATTAAAAGCCCTTAATATTACAACTGAAGACAACTTCTGGGGAATAGTAATAACTATGATGTTCGTCTCCTTCCCTTTAATGGTGGATACTATTAAGATAGGTTTCGAATCTGTAAATCCTACGCTTGAATTAGTAGCAAGGAGTCTTGGGGCCTCGGCATTTAAGGCATTTACTACAATATCCTTACCCTTAGCTAGACAAAGCATATTAGCTGGTGCCATCCTCGCTTGGGCCCGAGCATTAAGTGAAATTGGTGCCATACTCGTGGTTGCGTACTTCCCTAAAACAATAAATGTCTTAACTCTTGAATGGCTTAATACATATGGGTTAAAATATGCTATAGCTCTTTCCATACCTTTAGTACTGTTAGCCCTCTTGCTCTTTATAGTATTCAGATTAATGGTGAGTAGGAAATGATACTCATAAAGGACTTAGTCGTAAAATTAGGCGATTTCAGTTTAATAATAGATTATTTAGAGATAAATGATGGTGAATACTTCGTAGTTCTTGGTCCTAGCGGGGTAGGTAAGACCGTATTTTTGCATACGTTGATGGGGTTCTTGAAGCCTCTAAAAGGTAAGATAGAAGTTAACGGCATCGACATAACTTATTGGCCTCCTGAAAAGCGTAATTTCGCTCTAATTCCTCAGGATTTTTCGCTCTTTCCCCATATGAATGTACTCGGTAATATAGCCTACGGCCTCAAAATAAAGGGTCTATCTAAGGATTACATAGACCGAGTAGTCCACGAGATAGCCTCTATTCTGGAAATAGAGCACATCCTTAACCGAAACGTTGATAGCCTTTCGGGAGGCGAGAAACAACGAGTGGCTTTGGCAAGAGCTCTAGTAGTAAGGCCTCATGTCCTACTTTTAGACGAACCCTTTGCCAATTTAGATCCTCGGCTTAGAGCTAAATCTAGGCGGTTTATAAAGAGAATTCACGAAAGGTTACGCTTTACAGCGATACATGTCACCCATAATATCATTGATGCTATATTGATGGCTGATCGTGTAGGTTATATGAAAGAAGGTCAGTTTGTCATCATCTCACATCCAAAGGACTTCATAAAGACAGAATATGCGAGACCATATCTCGATGAGATATTGCCTTTAAGTGAGTACTTAAGAGGCGCTGATTATAGTAATTAATATCTCAACTACCGTAAAACCTAAGTATTGTCTTTCCTTTTTATGTCTTAGCTACGCTCTATGGATAACTTCGATTTGACTTATCGTGATTTCAACAATACTTCACTATGATTGGTGATGCTCATGAAGAAAATAAGACCATGGAAAACCGGCGATGGCCCTATCTCAATATATATCAATAGGCGTATATCTTGGAGAATTACACAAGCCATAATAAGGCATAATCTCCCTTTAAGACCAAATCACATGAGCGTAATAAGTGCCTTAGTTGGCTTTCTTGCCGCACTAGCATACATACTTCATCTACCAGTTATAGGAGGAATACTTGCTCAACTCTCTTCGATTTTAGATGGTGTTGATGGCGAGCTCGCTAGAGCGCTTAACATGATGACTAAGAGTGGAGGATTCCTAGATACTGTTCTAGACCGCTTTGTAGACTTCTCTATCATAATTAGTTTGACATATCTAACGGCTCTATCACATCCAAATACAGCTCTCATTTATTTACTTGGTCTTCTAGCATTGGGTGGTACTTTCCTCTGTACTTTTGTACATGTCGCCTTCAGAGCATATTGTGGTTTACCGCCAACACTAACTAAGATTCCACACATAGCTTCTAGGGATATTCGTCTCTTTGTGATATTCCTCGGTAGCGTTCTCGGTTTCCTCTATCAGACATTAATAGTGTTAATTATACTTACTTATACTCATGCTATTCTCCGTTTCATAGATCTCTTCCGTAACTATCGTGAAGTTGAGCTAAATACAAAATAAGGCTATATCTTGATTATGATTCTTAGAGTCTTTAAATAGTTCTAACGAAAGGATTTTAAGAATCTAAAGCACTATTATGTTAGGTGCTTCTTTATGCTTATTAGAGAAGCAATAATTCTAGCAGCTGGGCTAGGTACTAGGATGAAAAGCCACATCACGGGAATACCTAAGCCATTAATAAGGGTTTCAGAAGTTCCCCTCATTCTATATACTATCGCTTCTCTTCTAAATGCTGGTGTTGAGCATTTTCATATAGTAGTCAATCCTAAAAGCTACGAGCCCATATCTAAAACACTAGGTGAAATAGACATAAATGCTGATTTTGTAATAAACAATAAACCTGAGCGAGGTAATGGTTATAGCCTTCTCTTAGGTATGAAAAATGTCAAAGACAGATTCTTCCTCTCGATGTCAGATCATATATATGATCCAAAGATACCTATAGCTCTCCTAAGCGCTAGCGTGGATTATGACTTCGACATCCTAATAGGCGCTGACTCTAATCCTCGTTATGTCAATATGGATGAGGCAACTAAGATATTCACTAAAGAAGGGCATGTAAAACAAATAGGCAAGAACCTAACTCAGTACACTCACATAGACATAGGACTTTTTATAATGAAGAGGGATCTATACGATGTTTATTCTAGCTATGCAACTCATAATCATGAAGTAGAGCTATCTAGCCTAATACAATACTCAGTAGAACAAGGAAAGAAGGTGTTAATAGCAGATATACGCGGTCTTCCATGGATTGATATAGACACTATGGAAGACTTACATAAGGCAAGGACTATAGCTAAGACACTAATTGAACGCGCAACTACTATAGTGCGGAAATATATCGGTATCTCTCAAATACACTAAAATTATGTAGGCGACCGTACTGGTATAGTGGTCAAACTTATAATCAAGTATAGGTAGTCGTTGATAATATATCATTTCCAGATGATAATGAACTCTAAGTGATACATAACAAAACGTAGATAATGCTATAGAGAAGCAGACTGCTGGTATATAAATCCTTGCGAAAAGTTCATATACCCCCTCTGAAAATAGAAGTATCAGCTCGTCTTACCTGCCCAATCCTCTCGGTATACTCTTCTACATAAGATTTCAGTCAAATTAACATTCACTCATCGGAGGTGAGATGATGGTTAGGGTCCTAATATTAGGTCTAGGTATGGTAGGCACGACATTCAGCGTAGGCCTAGAGCGGATAAAGAAAGGCGAGATAAAACCATATGGAGTACCGCTAGCTAATGTAGATCTAGGTATAAATATAAACGATATAGAGATCGTAGGTGCAATTGATATAGATGAACGAAAGGTGAACTCATCGATATACGATGTGGCTAAGCGCATATACAATATGGATAATGTACCTGACACTCTAAGAGACATAAAAGTCTACCCAGGTCTAGGTGGAGAGTTCGTAAAGGATTTATTCCCGATATATCAAGCAGACGGGGATCACAAAGATACAATGGATCTAGTATACAAAGTATTTGAAGAATTAAAGCCGGATGTCATAGTGGATGTAACTACTACACAAGAAGGCAAAATATACAACACGTGGGAAGAGTATGAAAAGGACGTATTAGCCGGCAAAGCTGCTCCATCCCAAGTATACGCTTATCTTGCACTGAGATATGCTGAGGAAACTAGACCGGTAGCATATGTCAACTTAATACCAACGCCAGTAGCCAATAATCCCGTAATAGTCTCCATTGCCGAAAGGGTAAACGCTTTAGTACTAGGCGATGATGGCGCTACTGGCGCAACTCCGCTTACTGCAGACATACTAGAGCATCTAAGAGAGAGAAATAGAAAGGTCTACTCAATAGCGCAATTTAACATAGGTGGAAATACGGACTTCCTAGCCCTAACAGACGAAAGCCGAAACAAGGCTAAAAAGGAGACGAAGAGTAGCGTTGTAAAGGATATACTAGGATATGAAGCGCCGAACTACATAAGACCAACTGGTTATCTAGAGCCATTAGGCGACAAGAAATTCGTAGCAATGCACATAATGTACGAATCATTCAATGGAGTCATAGATGAAATAATAGTTAATATGAGGATTAATGATAGTCCTGCACTAGCTGGTTACATAGTAGACCTCGCCAGGCTAGCAAAGCTAGCGCTTGATGCAGGAATCGCAGGCACTATATATGAAATTAATGCTTTCTTCATGAAGCGACCAGCACCACTAGGGTCAAAGAACATAGCCCGAATTTTAGCATATCAGAGACTCATTGAATTCATTAATAGCATACGGAATAAAGAGATGGCCACCGAGGAAGAGAAAGTACCTGTACAATAAAATAAAGTGCTAAACCACAAACTATTATGGTTTTTAAGTCCATAATTAGTTTTACTTATATGTCCTTTTTCTATATGACAAAATTTATTAGGTAAAGCATCTGATTTACTTTTATGATGTCTAGACCAAGAAGAGCCGTAATACTTGCTGAAGGATCTCTTGGATCGCTTACTGGAAAGACTACGAATATTCTGATAATGTACAACAACCGTAAATTTAATGTGGTAGCAGTTATAGACTCTAACAATGCGCATAAGGATGCAGGTGAAGTAATCGGTATAGGCAAAGTTGGAATCCCTGTAGTTAAAGACCTCAATGAGGCCATGTCGTACTCTCCTGAAGTCTTAATAATTGGTATTGCAACAGTAGGTGGCACATTGCCTAAAGAATATCGAAAAGTAATCGCAGATGCGATAACAAAAGGTCTTGATATATGGAGTGGCCTACATTACTTTCTAGGTGATGACCCTGAATTCAGCGAATTAGCTAGAAAATGCGGTGTAAGGATACATGATATTAGGAAACCACCTAGAGATAGGCTAAGAATATGGAACGGTGATGTGCTCAAGACTAACTGCGCTAGAATTCTCGTAGCTGGTACAGACTGTGTAGTTGGGAAAAACGTAACCGTTCTTGAATTGGAGAAAGGTCTTAAACATAGAGGTTATAACCCCGGTATAGTAGCTACAGGCCAGACTTTAATCTTAGCTGGGGCTCATGCAGGAGCTGTAATTGACGCTATACCCTCTGATTTCTGTCCTGGCGTTGTAGAGCAACTTATATTGAATTTAGATGATAATGGATTTGATCCTGTAATAGTAGAAGGGCAAGCCTCTGTTCTACACCCTGCATATGGTCAAGTAGCTCTCTCTATCCTTTACGGATCCATGCCCAATCTGATTGTACTAGCTCATGATCCTTGGCGTAGAGTTAGGGATGAAATGAACGTCCCAATGGAACCTCTTAAGAGGGAGATAAAGGCGCTTGAGTTCCTATGTCCTACAGCTAAGGTAGTAGCTATCTCCATAATGGGCTATAGGCGAAGCAATACTGAAGTGCTTGAAATGTGTGAAGCCTTGGAAAACGAATTGAACTTACCTGTTGCTGACCCACGTAGAGATAGGGGTAGATTAGTCGATGCTATTAATAAATATCTATGATGATCTTAGTAGTTAATACTCAATTTTATACCATTAATCAATAAAAATACATTTTAGATAATGATCGAGTAACGAAACATTTATATCCCTATCTAGGTACTATTTTACTCGTGGTTATATGTTTTCGTGCCGGAGACGCGCTATATCTCTCCCTCTAGTGGCGATACTTATTGCTACTGGTATCCTTACCTATCATACTTACAATCGTGAAGTTATAGATAAGAAGACCTGGTTAGCCGAATTAGAAACAAAGGGCTATAGCTACTCTACATTAACCATAACAATAGATAAAGTACTGCTAGAAGGCAAACCGTTTTATGAGACGTCTAAACTCATCATGATAGTTCATAACTTCACTAAATGCCCATCTGTGCTTCTGTATCATGGCAAATTTAAATCTAAACTTACCTTTAAGATCTTCGTTAAGCTAGTTAAACTACGTCCTATCGAAGGAGGAGTAGTCCCTATTGTAACTCCTGCTCATAATTATGCTATTACCATAATCTATTGGAATGGTAAGGAACTTTACGACGCTGTAGCAGTAGTAGAAATAATTCCCAACGAACCCATACTTGTAAAGACACTTTCCTTTAACTTAACGAAGACTCCTAAGGTAGCTACAGAGGGCACTCCTTCTTTTGGTTCCTTTTTCCTTCTTCGGAGAGGGGGATAGTCTTCGTGAATATTGGGACTACGAATATGAGTTCACTAAAGTAGCTGAGGCTCATTCTATTCAAGGCTCTAGAGCTAAAATAGTTTTTGAAGAAGGTTCTTGCGTTAAAGTTCAAGAACTAAGGCGTAGGTGGTATAATTCACCTGAACTACCTGAAGATCTACAGTGGGATGATCTAGGCGCTAAGAGCGTTCAAGTAATGTCTGATATGTGCTCCGGATTTTTTGAGAATGGTGAGCATGCAACAATCCTGCTAAGGATTAAGTATTACTATGAGCGATGGAAGTATTACGTCGATCCTACTGCTGGCATAATAATGTTTGAGGAATGGATAATACCTGAAGAAGCTCCTGAACCCGTAAGCTGTACTAGTGGCGTTAAAACATGCTATTGTGGTACAGTATCTGGTAATGCATATGTCGTCGGAAATCAAGCGGGAGTTTCTCGTTCTTTCAGGTTAACTGGTACTGAAGGATATTATTGGTCTCCTGCAGTAATCGTAGGCTTTACTGTAACGTATCCCACAGGAGAAGTGACATTAGACGTTCAAATAAGAGCTGAAAGACATTATGCAGGAGCCGTTAAGGTATACGTTGAAGTCGCTGAGGACAGATCCCTATGGTTATGGGGTTATGATGCAGGTACGAACTGGGGAACCGTTTATCTTGCTTGGGCTCCTCTTGAGTAAGCAGATCTACATTTATCTACCTTTTTATATCCTAAACTAAATTTATTCTAAAATGGTGGCATATTGACAAGTCCCATAACAGATTCCATATGGCATAATATTCAAGAGGCATACGATGTACTCGCATCCATAATACATAGAACTCCGTTAATGCGGTCACATACATTTTCTAGAATGAGCAACGGCAACGTTTTTCTTAAGCTAGAGAACCTTCAGAAAACTGGATCATTTAAGATAAGGGGTGCATACTATAAATTATGGAGATCCTTAAAGGAGAAAAAGATTAAAATTTGCGTGGCTGCATCTTCTGGCAACCATGCTCAAGGCGTGGCTTATGCTGCATCTCTTCTTGGCATTAAATCTATAATCGTAATGCCTGAGTACACCCCTGTAGCTAAGGTTAGTGCTACTCAGGGATATGGTGCTGAGGTAATACTACACGGCAGTACGTACGATGAGGCCTGTAGGAAAGCATTAGAACTTAGCAGAGAGTTGCATGCAGAATTTGTGCATCCTTTCGATGATCCATATGTAATTGCAGGTCAAGGTACTATAGGCATAGAGATATACAATGCCTTGAAGGAAGTTGACTATGTATTCGTCCCTGTTGGAGGCGGTGGCCTTATATCGGGAATAGCGATTGCTATTAAAAAGTTGAAATCCGATGTTAAAGTAATTGGTGTGCAAGCAAAAGGAGCTCCAGCTATGACTTTATCATATATGAAAGGTAAGAGGATGCGCTATGACAATCCTTATACGATCGCTGACGCTATAATAGTTAAAGAGCCTGGAGAATTAACGTTTAGCATAGTCAGGGAACTAGTAGACGATATGGTGCTTGTAGATGATTTTGAGATATCTCATGCCTTATTCATGCTTCTTGAGCGATGTAAGCTCTTAGCTGAACCTGCAGGAGTCCTCGGTCTTGCGGCTATTCTGAGTGGCAAAGTAGATATTAAGGGAAAGAACGCTGTAGTAGTTATAAGCGGTGGTAATATAGACATGTCTCTTCTTGCAAAGTTGATAGAAAAGGTATTATTCAAGGAGCGCAGAGAAGTTAAGATTCGTGGTGTACTGCCTGATAGACCTGGCATGCTTAAGAGAGTACTCGAAGTTCTAGCTGAAGTTAAAGCAAATATAGTAACTATCGCTCATGATAGATCAAATCCTTATCTGGAGCCCGGAATGGCTGAGGTCACAATTACTATAGAGATCCCAAGCATAGAGAGCGTAGAAAGCATATTAGCTAAGCTTAAAAACATAGGATACGAGTTTAAGTTGGTGTAACAATGAAAAAGGTCGTATTCTCTAAAGGTGCGCCTAGACCAATAGGCCCCTATTCTCAAGCAATTCAAGTTGGTAATTTTCTTTTCGGCTCTGGACAAATAGCGATAGACCCTAAAACAGGTGAACTCGTTTCTGGTGGGATACGCGAGCAGACGAGGCAAGTAATGGAGAATATAAAGTCTATAGTAGAATCAGCAGGTTTTACGATGGACGATATAGTATACGTTTTAGTCTTTCTTAAAGATCTAGCTCACTTCCAAGAGTTCAACGAAGAATATGCTAAGTACTTTAAAGACAAGCCTCCTGCAAGAACTACTGTGCAAGTAGCAGATCTTCCCAAAGGCGCTTTACTCGAAGTGTCTTTTATAGCGTATAAGGA
>Ga0190363_1002529_pt1 | contig 10392 bp, 10 predicted proteins | sample 48721867_MG_FD_161272 | JGI IMG/M metagenome (GOLD analysis project Ga0190363, IMG submission 161272) | Hydrothermal vent microbial mat bacterial communities from Southern Trench, Guaymas Basin, Mexico - 4872-18-6-7_MG | ecosystem: Environmental > Aquatic > Marine > Hydrothermal vents >...
TTGAGTTTTAAACATAAACAACAGAACGACCTGTTTGTTCATAAAAATTGTATTTAAAATATGCAATAATAATTGAAAAATAAATTAATACATAGAAGCTAATTTGACGACAAAAAATTTTTGTAATTATAATTATATTTTTAAAAGAAATTTGATTTTGAAATAGTTATTTATATTTTTTTTATTTTGTTATTTTTTAATTAAATTATTCGGGGTTTTATAGGCATTTTGATAGTTCGCTGAAAAAAAGTTTTTGTAAATCTCCTTTTTCTTATAACTGTTTATAGTATTCTTAATACTGTTGATTGAAGAAAAAAATTTATTATTATAATTCATTTGAAAAAAGTTAAAAAAACTTTTAATAAAAAAATTTTTTAAGAAAGACTTAGGACTTGAGATGAATATAAGATTAATCATGAAAAATATTTTTGAAGGATAAGCTTTACAATGTTAGATTTAAGAATCAGAGTAAATATAAAAATTAAGAAAGTTAGATGAAACAAGTTGAACAATTTTATAAACAATATTTCAATATTGATTCACCTTATGAATACCAAATAAAAGTTTGGCAACAAGTAAATAATTTAAACTTTCCTTTATTATTAAAATCTCCAACCGGATCTGGGAAAACTGAAGCAGTTCTTGCACCTTTTTTATCACAATTTGTTGATAATGACTTCTATATCGCTCCAAGAATGATATATGTTCTGCCGATGCGTGTTTTGGTGAATAATGTTGCAGAAAGAATTAAGAAATATGTTAAAAAAATTTCTCCATACATTTCTGTTGAGATTCAACATGGAGATCTACCTGATGCACCATTTTTTATATCTGATATAATTGTAACAACTCTTGATCAATTTTTTTATGGTTTTGCAAGGTCAAGTAAGCAAGTAGGACATCATTTTGATATGCCTGCTGGTGCAATTGCTTCTTCAATTGTGATTTTTGACGAAGCTCATATATATAGAGATAGTTTTACTTTTTCTATTATGAGGGCTTTAATGGAAATATTGTACAAAAGTTATGTACCTTTTATTTTAATGACAGCAACAATGCCTGAGAGTTTAGAAAAAAGTTTGTTTGAAAATATACCTCTTTCTGATAATCAAAAAATCATTGGTGATATCAAACTAAATTCAACTCTTAAAATTACTATAGAAAGAGATCCATTATACTCAAATAATGAGGTTAATATTTCTAAAAGTTTATTAAATAAGATAAAAAATCATAAAACTCTCATAGTCGTTAATCAGGTTAAAAGGGCACAAAAAATTTATAAAGAACTCAAAATACAACTTCAACTTACCGATGAACAAATTGTTTTACTTCATTCACGTTTTACAAGAATAGATAAGGAAACTCATGAGAAAAAAGCTCTTTCGTTGATTCCTCACAAGGAGGAAGGAAAGATCATAATTCCAAAAAACGTCGGAATTGTTGTTTCCACACAGGTTCTTGAGGCAGGTATAGACTTTTCAGCTGAACTTTTGCTGACAGAACTTGCACCTGCTGATTCTTTGGTTCAAAGAGCTGGTCGGTGTGCAAGATATGAAGGTGAAAAGGGTAAGATGATAATTTTTCCTGTAGAAGAAAATAAAGGTTATTTACCTTATAAAAAAGAGCTTCTATCAAAAACACTTGAATGGTTAAAAAATAATCAAAATTTCAATATTAAAAATTTTGATGAGGTTTGTTCTTTTGTGAATGATACACTTGATTATAAAGCTAACGATTATGAGGCAAGGGATACATTAATAGATTTATACGAATGTGTTTTATATGCAGATATAGAACCTAAAAATATTCAGGTTAGAAAGAGTAAACCTATAACTCTTATTGTAGTTGATTTTTCAATTGGGGAAGGAAAAAAAGAAAAAGATATAATTAGAAATAGTATTCGTAAAACCAATTTAAGAGAAAATTCTATTGATACCGATATTGGAGTTGCTTGGCAACTTTTTAAAGATGGAATTTTAAAATATAGATTTAAATATGATATAGAATCTAAAAATTGGGATTATGAGGAGATAAAGGACATTCAACCTTTTAATATGTATATTATTGAGAAAAATAATTATGATAAAAACATAGGAGTAAAAAATGACTCATCCTATTTTATATAGTGCTAAAGGTGAGAGATATATTGATCACATTAATAGATGTTTAGAAAAGTTTGATATTATTTTTCCTATCTGGGAACCGACTATAAAAAGAATTTTTTCTATAAGTGAAAATGATGATGTAAGGAATTTATTAAAAGAAATGATAATTTTTCATGATCTTGGCAAACTTACAAAGAGATGGCAAGAAAGGCTTGGCACGAATAAAAAACTTCCTTCTCATGCTCCAATAGGTGCTGCATATCTTTATAAAACTTTCAGTAAAAAGAATGTTTCAGAAAATTTAAAGAATGCTATTTCATTTGCTGTTGCTATTCACCATACAGATAAAGGGCTTCTTAGCGACAACATCGAAAGACCTGATGTTCAAGCAATAAATGATGGTATAGTGGATTTTAATGGTAAAATATTGTGGCATGAAGGGAGAAAAAATTTATCAAATGCTTATTTTCCTTTTGACGCAGAAAATTTGAATGTTTATGACTTAAAAGAAATGGCAAAAGGATTAAGGGTTTGGGCTAAGGGGTGTGGATTATTAGAACAACATAAAAGAAGATTACAGGCTTCCTTAGTTCACCATATATTAAAACTATGTGATATTTCTGCAGCAACAGAGAGAAAAGAATATCAAAAGAAAAATGATCAGAATTACTATGGCGGGTGGTTTATGGTGGAAAATATAAAAAGTTATGTTGATAAAATTTCAAGTCGATTAAGAGCTTTAGAATTGCATGCAGAACTTAGGAGATGGGTAGAAGTATTAAAATCCAAATATAATCCTCAGATGCTTATTCTTTTTGGTTCCTTTTCTCAAGAGCGTATAAAAAGATGGTCGGATATAGACCTTATAATTGTGAAAGAGACTGATAAACCATTTCTTGAAAGGATAAAAGAGGTTCTTTTGCTTCTTAAGCCTCGGGTGGGGGTAGATGTTTTGGTTTATACACCCGAAGAATTTAAAAATATGTATAACAGTAGAGAATTTTTTAGAAAAGAAATTATAGAAAAAGGAGTAAAACTTTATGAAAGAGGAAGCTAAAAGATGGATAGAATTTGCAGGAGAAGATTTAAAGATAGCAGAACTTGCTCTTAAGGAAAAACTTTATAATCAGGCATGTTTCCATTCTCAACAATGTGTTGAAAAGATTTTAAAAGGTTTTATCATCTTTAAGGGGAAAATTTATCCCAAAACACACAAACTGGTGGATATAATTTCAAAAATTGGTAAAAGTCCTTTTGATAATTTGAAAGATGAAATTGTGTTACTTGACCGTTTTTACATTTTAACTCGTTATCCTAACGCATTGCCAGGAACATTGCCTGAAGGATTACCATCTGAGAAAGATGCAATAGAATCTTTAGAAATTGCAAAAAGGGTTTTTGAAATAGCAAAAAAAGAAATGGAGTTAGAATGATTGTTTTGTATACTCCAGCAACAGGTTTTCCTGATTTAGAGATTAAAATTGCTTATGGACTGGCAAGAGTTGGGATTGAAGCTGGGTGTGAGCCTGAAATTATTCCCCAAAATGGGTTTTATCAAGTAAATTATAAAACTTATGTTTCAGATAAAATAAAGCAAACATTCTTGATAATTCTTAACAGGCTTTTATCTTCTGATAGATTTTTTGATTTAGGTGTGAAAGCGAAGGATAAGAAAAAATACCCTGCTAATGAGGAATCTATAAAACATATTCAAAAAACTTTAGAAAAAGTCAATTTTGATTCACTTTTTAGTTTACGAGGTATTTCTAATTTTAATTTCAAAAAGAAAACATCTTGTGGACATGAAAAAATAAGGAGATTCGGTGGTCGGACAGGATTGATACTTCTATCTTCTTTTCATGCAGGTAAACCATATTTTAGAGATAAGATCTATGATAAGTTTAATCTTAACCTATGCGAAATTTGTGGTTATTTGGCAGTGTTGGGACTTAATTCGTTTTGTTTCAATATTCAAATGGGTGGAGGAAAAAATAAAAAATATGTAATTGTTCTACCTCTACCTAATAAAAAACTTGAAACCAAAGATTTACAGTTATTATTGGCTTTGCAAAAGACATTACACAACTTTTGGCTTTCGGATATTCAACCTTTGAAAACATTCATAATTGGATTATTAGCTAAAGTTCCATCTCTAAGTGACATTGTTAACGATTTACAATTGTATTTTCATTTATCGTTGGTATCTAAAGATAGAAGAGGAGATACGGTAGTTGAACAAACAGCAATCGTTAATGCAATACCTTTTTCAGAATTTATTTCAAATTCATCATATAATTCTGCTACTATAAATAAGTTACTTGGAAGTTCTAAAGTTTTGCCCAAAGTAGCATCACTAATTGAAATAACAAACATTCTTGAACATAGAAAAAGGGATAATTTATTAAAATTTGCTCGCCTTTATATTCAAGAAACATCAAGCTTTTTATATCCAGAAACAGCAAAATATCTTTTAAAGGAGGTAGTTATGATTGATTCAAAAATAATTGAAAATCCCGCCTTGAAGAGTCTTGCAAGGACTCTTCGATATTTTATAAGAGAGCGAAAATATTCTTATGCTGATGACATTAGAAATGCCAGGAAGGAATCAAGAGATTTTGAGGATACTATAGCAAAAATGCTTAGAGAAGGTAGATTACGACTTGAGCAAAAAGAAAAAATTCATCTTCCAACAGACGAAGAAATTAAAGAAATATTTAGACTTGCTAATCAAGATTTTGAAGCAACAAAAACAGCTCTTGTAATACTTGCTTTTTCGTTCCCATCAAAGGTAGAAGAGACTATTGAAATTAAAGAGGAGGTGTAAAATGCTTAAATTTGTGACCTTTGCTGTAAAAGTACAATTAAATGTACATGATTTAAACAATGAGGCAGTAGCAGGTAATGTAACCGATATAAGAATAATGGAATTTCTTGACGAAAATGGTAGAAGGCTGGAAGCACCGGCTGTGTCAGGGAGAATGCTTAAACACTGGCATTATGAGGGAATAAGGCATTTAATATTAAATGGTTCATATTCCTCAATGCCGTTATGTGCAGCTTGTAAAGTTGGTGAACCTGTAAGACCTGGTGAGGTAAGAAATAATAATTTAAGGCAAATTGCAAAATCTGAAGCAGATGCAATTATGACATGTATAATATGTGATATTCATGGATACTTAATAGCACAAGGAGCTGAAGGGAAAGGTATTTCTAATCGCAGGGCTTCACGAGCTATGTTTTCTTGGCTAATGCCTGTCTTAGGATATAATACTTCACAGAAACAAGTAATTCATACTCGTGTATCACAACAAGAATCTGTAACAGAAGGAGAAGGAGCAGCACAAATGATTTTTAACAAATCCTATGCCTCAGGTATCTATGCTTTTGTTTCTGCCCTGGATATAGATAGAATTGGACTTGTAGAATTAAATTTGGGCAATAATAATTCATATGCAATTGATGAAACTCAGCGAAAAGAAAGAATAAAAGTTGCTATTGAGGCATTTCGTTATCTTATAGGAGGTCAGATGGGAGCTTCTCTTTCTCATGCAATTCCGCATTTAAATCCAATTGAAATACTTGTGACATATTCTGAAACAGGACCATTGCCTTTCCCTGTATCACCTATGTATTCAGATTACTTTGAAAAGACTATTGGACTGATGCCTCAAGGGGCACAATTTTTATACTGGGGGAGTGAAACCCCATCTGGAGTTATAAAGAAGAACACTATAAATGAGATTTTTCAAGAACTTTTAAGTAAAGTTTAATAATGAAGGCAATTGTATTTACTTTAAGGCTTAATTCTTTGTATTCTATTCGTATTCCTTTTACTTGGCAGTCTGCACTGACTTATCCTCTGCTTCCACCTTCTGCGATAATTGGTTTAATAGCTAATGCTTTACAAAGATATAAAAATGATAAACATCCTATTGAATATCTTAAAAAAGTAGAGGAAGAAATTATTTGGGCAGGTTCAAGGCTTTTAACTCCTTGTATAATTAAAAGTTATACTACTTCAGCTATAACAAAATGGGAAGGCATGCTTGTTGGTGGGAAGTTTACAAATGCTCTTGGTAGACAGTTTGCTTATTCAAAAAATTTAGAAATTGCGGTAATTTGCAAAAATAATTTAATAATTCAAGAAATTATTAATTCACTTTTAACTTCGCCTTTAACCTGTGGAGATAGTGAATCTCTTGTTACCCTTGAATCTTTTCCTAAAATTAGAGAAGTGGAAGAAATAATATCTAATGATATAGTTGAAACGCTTTTTCCTGTGCCTTTTGTAAAAGAAATTGAAATAGTAAATGGGAGTGGGCAAGTATATTTAATGCATGAAAAATGTTTTAAAAGAGATAAGAAATACCCGTTAAGAAGTTATATTGTTCCTATAAAAAGAATTAAAGGAATCCTGCAACCTGCAACTTTAAAAATTAGAGGGAAAAGGTTGAAAATTTATAAAATCAAGGATATTTCAACTTATATTATTAATTTAGGCTTTGAAAACCTATTTAAAAGATAGAAAAGAATAATTTTTAAAAATGAGTTTTCCAGCTACTCTTATTTGGTATTATTACATTTGTCCACGGGAAGTATGGCTTATGTCAAGGCAATTAACTCCTTGGCAAGAGAACCCTTTTATAGAGCTTGGAAGGATTATTTCAGAAGAATCATATAAAAGAGAAAGAAAAGAAATACATATTGAAAATATGATAATAGATTTGTTAAAAATAAATGAAGAAAATATAGTAATCTGTGAGGTAAAAAAGAGTTCTCGGTTTGAAAAAAGTGCAAAGATGCAACTTGCTTACTATTTATTAAGATTAAAACAGCTTGGTATTTCAGCTACTGGACAACTTCTTTTTCCAAAGGAGAAAAAGAAACTCACCGTAATCCTAACAAAAGAAATTGAGGATGAACTAATTTCAGCACAAAAAGAGATAAAATCAATAATTCAGATGGAAATGCCACCACCAGCTAAGAAAATAAAATATTGTTCTAAATGTGGATATAGAGAGTTTTGCTGGTCATGAAACACACAATATACATATTTTCAGATGGTATTATAAAAAGAAAAGGAAACACCCTTTATTTTGAATCTGAAAAAGGGAAAAAATACATACCAGTAGAAAATACATCTGAATTATTCATTTTTGGTGAAGTTACTATTAACAAACGACTTTTTGAATTTCTTACAGAAAATGAAATCATAATGCATTTTTTTAACTACTATGGCTACTACATTGGCTCATTTTATCCAAGAGAACATCTAAACTCAGGATATATGATTCTTAAACAAGCAGAACATTATCTTGATTTCGATAAAAGGCTTATACTAGCAAAAAAATTCGTTTTAGGTGCAGTGGAAAATATTAAAAAAGTGCTGAATTACTATCATGCTCGCGGGAAATCTCTTAATGAACCAATTGAAAAAATTAACAAGATATCAAAATCTATTGAAAAATGCAATGATACAGACACTTTAATGGCAATTGAAGGTAATATTAGAGAGCAATACTATAATGCTTTTAATTTTATTCTTGAAAATAAACATTTTATTTTTGAGACACGATCTAAGCGCCCTCCCAAAAACAGGATAAATGCTCTTATAAGTTTTACAAATTCTTTAATATATACATATTGTTTAAGCGAAATTTATTATACTCATCTCGATCCACGCATCGGATATCTTCATGCAACAAATATGCGAAGGTTTACCTTAAATCTTGACGTTGCAGAAATATTTAAACCTATAATAGGAGATCGTGTAATATTTAGTCTTATTAATAAAGGAATGATAAAAAAGGAACATTTTAACCAAAAGCTTGATGGTATAGTATTAAATGAAAAAGGTAAACAAATTGTAATAGAACAGATAGAAGAAAAAATGCGATCCACTATTTATCATAAAAGGCTTGGTAGACATGTTTCTTACAGACAATTAATAAGGCTTGAACTTTATAAAATTCAAAAACACTTAATTGGTGAAGAAGAATATCAACCTTTTGTAATGTGGTGGTAAATGAAAATAATACTCGTATATGATATAAATGAAAAAAGAGTTGCAAAAGTGTTGAAAACCTGCAGAAAATATCTTTACTGGGTGCAGAATTCTGTTTTTGAAGGCGAAATTTCACCGGCAAAACTTGAGAAACTAAAAATAGAACTCAAACGGATAATTGATCCTGAGGAAGACTCAATAATAATTTACACTTTTAGAAGTGAATGGTATACAAAAAGAGAAATAATAGGAATTCAAAAGGGAGCTGAAGAAAAATTTTTATAACACTTTATTTTTTTTATTTATATTTATTTATTTTGCTCTCTTTTTGTTTTCCTCTTTTCGTCGATGTTCAATGATGTAAAAAATCATGAGGATCGACGAAAAAGTTTTTCTTGTAAAATCGAAGACTTTGAGTAAAATTAAAGAAAAAAATATATGATCTTTGAAAAACAAATATGCTTAATTTTACTAATTTTAAATGCGTTTTGAGCCTACCTATGAGGAATTGAAATTGCATACTTGAAAGTTTTTCTATCATTTTTTCTAAGGTTTTGAGCCTACCTATGAGGAATTGAAATTCATCTGATTTTGACATTTTTCATACCACAATCTTTGTTTTGAGCCTACCTATGAGGAATTGAAATTTAACTATATCAGAAATTGGCTTTTGTTATTTAGGGTTTTGAGCCTACCTATGAGGAATTGAAATTGCCATTCTTTAGTGTCTGAGTAAAGAAATAGATCTGTTTTGAGCCTACCTATGAGGAATTGAAATTAATCCTCATAGAGCAAAAGATTATGTTTATGATCATGTTTTGAGCCTACCTATGAGGAATTGAAATAGTTATTTCTTTTTAATTTTTAAAAAGAAAAATATTTGTTTTGAGCCTACCTATGAGGAATTGAAATACTAAAAAAACAGAAAAAAAATAACTAAACTTAGCTAGTTTTGAGCCTACCTATGAGGAATTGAAATACTTTTGTGAAAAATTTGTAACGTTTCAGTTCTTTTGTTTTGAGCCTACCTATGAGGAATTGAAATCATTTTACAGCTTTTAGAAAAAGAAAAAATTCTTAGAGTTTTGAGCCTACCTATGAGGAATTGAAATCAGCAAACGTTATATAAGGCTTGGCGGTTTCATCTGTTTTGAGCCTACCTATGAGGAATTGAAATTTTTCTATATAATCTTTAAAAACATCAAGATATTTAGGTTTTGAGCCTACCTATGAGGAATTGAAATAGGTAATAATCTTTATTGTAAAGCATTTCATGCTTTGTTTTGAGCCTACCTATGAGGAATTGAAATATAGAAAGGATAGAATGAGAATTAAGAATTTTTTCATGTTTTGAGCCTACCTATGAGGAATTGAAATGAGGCAGAAAAAGAAAAAAAGGTAAAAAGAATTCTTTGTTTTGAGCCTACCTATGAGGAATTGAAATTCTTCTGCAGATAAAAGTCTTGATTGAGGTCGTAAAGTTTTGAGCCTACCTATGAGGAATTGAAATGTCTATCGGCAGAGGATTACGTTAAAAAGTGGCGGGGTTTTGAGCCTACCTATGAGGAATTGAAATTAAGTTTATCTTTTATATAGTTTAAGCTATTTTCATGTTTTGAGCCTACCTATGAGGAATTGAAATTTTCTTAATTCTATTTTTGCTATATATTTTGATTTAAGTTTTGAGCCTACCTATGAGGAATTGAAATCTTGTAGGCAACACATAAGCTTTTACTTCTTTTAACATGTTTTGAGCCTACCTATGAGGAATTGAAATACTTCATATACCCATTTTCCATCTATCAGTTTAACTGGGTTTTGAGCCTACCTATGAGGAATTGAAATATTGCTTTCATAGCCTTTCTCCTTTAAAAGAATTTTTGTTTTGAGCCTACCTATGAGGAATTGAAATCAAAAAATCTTTCAAAAAAGACTTTTTAAAATTAAAAGTTTTGAGCCTACCTATGAGGAATTGAAATTCGCTCTTGAAAGAATTCCCTCTTTTCTTAACTGGGTTTTGAGCCTACCTATGAGGAATTGAAATGTGGTGGAAGGGGATCAAGTTTGTGAATTAATAACAAGGTTTTGAGCCTACCTATGAGGAATTGAAATAGAGAAAAAACTATTTAGTGTAGAGATTGATTAGATGTTTTGAGCCTACCTATGAGGAATTGAAATGTTATTTATTTTTTCTTTTTTAACTGTTTTCAGTTTGTTTTGAGCCTACCTATGAGGAATTGAAATGTTATTTATTTTTTCTTTTTTAACTGTTTTCAGTTTGTT
>Ga0190363_1002532_pt1 | contig 10386 bp, 8 predicted proteins | sample 48721867_MG_FD_161272 | JGI IMG/M metagenome (GOLD analysis project Ga0190363, IMG submission 161272) | Hydrothermal vent microbial mat bacterial communities from Southern Trench, Guaymas Basin, Mexico - 4872-18-6-7_MG | ecosystem: Environmental > Aquatic > Marine > Hydrothermal vents > Microbial...
TGTTGTTCTTTAAACGACGGTGCGGGGAAAACCGACCCAGTTTTTGACCAGCTGCCCCCAGATCTGCCATATTTGCAAAGTGTTGCAACCCGCGAGGAAGAGCACGTGTCGCTCGTAAGAGAGGTAGAGGTTATTGTCTCGGCCTGCGGCTTCACGGCAGAGGGATCTCGGGCATCTCGGCACTCCTACGCCGTTCACCTGCTGAGACACGGGGTGCCGCTCACGGTTGTGCAGCGGCTCGTAGGGCATTCCTCGATCGAGACCACGGCCATCTACTTGGCAGTGGTACAGCGAGATGTGGAGGAATTCGTGATGCGGTGGTAAGCTACCTGGCAATAAGTGCGGATTTCGGAGGACAAAGGAGTACGTCCTTAAAGAATCGCAATAGGAGGTGACAACTATGGCATTTAAAGTGCTATTCCTTGCTCATGCTCCCGATGGAGAGGCTGAGAAGTATAGATATGTTATCGAAACACCCAGGTACTACAAGCTCTTTGTAGTAGTAGCCAAGGATCAGAAGCAAGCAATTGAAGTATGCAAAAAGGCTGTCAAAGAGGAAGGTGTTCAGTCAATACTTCTCTGTCCAGGATTTACACACAGAGATGTTGCGGAGATATCAGAAGCGGTTGGTGAGAATGTCGGGATTTTCGTCGCCAGGGGGGATGGCCCGAGTAACAAGATTTCAATGGAAGTGATGACAAGTGAAGGGTGGTTTTCAGAAAAGGGGAAAGAATAAGATTCCCAGCTTTCTTGTCTACTTCAAGTCGAGATAAAAAATGAAAAAACTTGGGCTTGGGCATCTGCGGTGCTTCGCACATTGCTTCTATCGGGATCACTATTGGTCATCCTCCTAGTTACGACCTCCGCGGCGGAAACCCTGAGCAACCGCTACATCACAGTCGCCGACGGGGATACGATTACCATCCTCACCCCTGCGAAGCGGCAGGTGAGGGCCGCCTCGCCTGCATAGACTGCCCGGAAAGACGACAACCTTTCGGAAAGCGGGCAAAGCAGTTCACGAGCTTACTGGCGTTCGGCAAGCAAGTCCGGGTCCATGTGATAGACTGGGACCGGTACGGACGGGCGGTGGGCTGGGTGTACGTGAACGACGACGATGGGCAGGAGATTTGCGTCAACCGCGAGCTGGTCAGGGCCGGGTTGGCATGGGTGTACCGCAGGTACTGCCGGCCGCCGGAGCTGCTGAAGCTCGAAGAGGAAGCGCGGGAGGCCGGCAGAGGGTTGTGGCGGGAACCGCATCCTGTGCCACCATGGGAGTTCAGGTGGATGCTGAGGAGGTGAGAATGCCTTCAACGGACTCCCATGCCGAGACAAGACAAAAGACGGATGGAAGGTGAGCCTCGGGGCCAGCAGTATCGTGAAGATAAAAGGGGAGGTGGCACATGCTGATCAATCCTTAGCTATTGAACTTTTGAAAGAACCTGCTCCGTCGCTTCTCAAATAGCAATGTGGGACGAAACCGGGACGGATCAGCAGGGAGTACCCGTACATCGTCAAAGGAGTGCGGTAGACGGAACGCCCCACCAGAAGGTGGTGATCTATTTAGGCTGGACGAGCTGCGGCACGAGGGGTCCATCGACTCCTTGTGGAGGGCCTGGCCTGTTCCGAACTCTCAGCCCCCTCTGCAACCCCCTGGGCCGGACACTTACTTGACAGTTGTCACATGAACGGGTATTAAATCTTTTGTGAGGTATTTTGAGGTCTTTCGAGGACCGTTCTATTATTTCCTGTTTATTACACTCATCGGTTGTGCTAGTGTAAGTAGGGTCCTAAATCCCGAGAAAGGGCTATATGAAGCACTCCTCCGTCCTTTGCCTAAATGGCAAAAAGAAGTTAGGCGAGCAGAAAAATGGCACGAGGACGTTATACAGCAATACGCTCCAACTGCTAACCTAGCTATGCAAAAACATGCAGAGAATATAGCACGAAGAGTAGCAGCAGTTGCAAAAATTCCTGTGCCGGTAAAGGTAACGGTTTTAAAGGGCGACGATCTCAACGCTTTTACTATTGGGGGAGGTTTTATCTATATTTTCGAAGGCTTGATGAATATGATGAATAACGACGACGAGCTTGCATTAGTAATCGCCCATGAATTAGCTCATTGCAGCGCAGGCCATGTAGGTTTTTGGACGTGGTATAGCCTACGAGAAAGGATCAGACCCCAAGGACGGCCCTCTTTTGATGTTGCCATTAGGGAGGAGAAGTATGAGTATAAGGGAAAGCGCTATTGGGAGGTTTATCTTGACGCTCCGTCCCCTGAGAAAGCTGTTGATATTATCGTCAGTTATATTACGCCAATCTTCCAGCGGTGGGAGGAACGAGAGGCAGATATACTTGGAGCTTATTATGCTTATAAAGCAGGTTATGATCTTAACCGGGGAATTGAGTGTTTCCGCAGGATTGCAAGGGAGGAGGCCGAATTACGTCGCAGAGCACTTGAAGAGTTACAGCCCCTTTATTTACATCTAAAGGATGCTTTCAAAGATTACGCACAAGCCAAGAAACAGGCAATTGAAAATCCATTTGATTACTATTATCTACTCGAAGCGAATACTTATCTCAAAAGGTTCTTAAAGATCAAAGATGAGTATTTATCCTGCCTTTATAAATGGCGTGATGCAATCTTTGAAGTACCTGTATGGTTCAGAAGCCACCCTCCTATTTCGCAAAGGGTTAGCTACTTGAAAAAAACATTAAGAGCCTTAGAGCGAAATTCAATCAATGCAGCATCCACCAAGGAAGTTAGGTACGTTCTTGAAGTCTGTGGACTAATAGAACGTGGCCTGCCATTTTCAGAAAAACAAGCGAGATAAAGTTAATGTTGCAACAATCTTAAACTTCAGTTTTAGGACAACCTGCGGTTAAAAAGAAAAAGTAAAAATGCCCTCATGGAAGACTCAAAGAAAAAGGGCTTTACAGCGGGACAATTATAGATGTCGAATATGTGGAGATACTCCATCGTCGCCGTATGCAAAATTGCAAGTACATCATATCATTCCTCGTTCTGAAGGAGGCAAGGATGATATGAATAATCTCGCCACTCTTTGTGATCTATGCCATGCTGTTTGTCATCCACATATGGGGCCAGCATGGTGTGGTGTAGAAAAATTACCCTTGGAAAAACAAAAAGAGGCGAGAATGGTTCTTAGGTGGGCAAATAAGGAATTTCAGGAGTTTCTCAAAAGGATGATTCGTCAAGAACTATAATGGCCCAAGAAACTGCTACTACCCTGAAGATCTTTGCAACCTCCTAAGGAGCTCATTTCCAGTGCCATAGGTCAAAGACACGCAGAACACAGAAGTACTCCAGATTTTTGGGAGGAAAGACCCCCTGGGAGTAGCTGATGAACCCGCATGCGGTGGTTCATCCCAGAGAGGTCTTCAAATCAGCCCTCACATGCTCAGCAATGTCCATCATTGCGGTTCACAATCACCCGAGTGGTGACCCGAGACCCTCGCCGGAGGACAAGATCATGGCCCAGAAGCTCTATGTCTGCGGGGACCTCTTGGGCATAAAGGTCCTGGACAGCATCATAATCGGGCACAGGAGCTTTTACAGCTTCAGAGAAGGCAGGGTTAGGAAGGTTGAGCAGTCTGAAGGTGAGGAAGAGCAGATGGGAAGTGGCCAAAAATCAGCTTGGGTTGTGGGGGGAGGGGTGAGGAAAACTTTAGCTTAAGAAAGCCGACTCTCACGTTAAAGGACGTGCCAAACTAAAGCTGGATGCTGTAAACTTCATCTACACCGATTTCTTCTGTAAGTTTGTTAAAAATGCCAATTAGCTCATTGGATAGTTCTGCTAATCTTTCCAGTCGTTTTCTTAACTTCGCATAATGGCGCATGTCTTTGTCTTCCCAACATCTATGTATCAGCATATTGCGGTCCTTTCTCAGTTTGTCTATTTTTTTATAAAGCGAAAAATCTATTATATTAAATGAAAGAGCCATCAGTGATGCGTTTTTGAAAGATAAATCTTCGCAAAATCTTATTAACTGACGTATTTCCTTTTGCGACATTTCGATTTCCTCTTTGCTTTTTGTCCAAAGGATATTTACAAAAATCAGCCATTTAATCAAATTTTCCACCAGTGAAAAGAGCACTATAACACATTCGAAATATTTCGACTTTTCATTTGAGTTAAGGACATAATTGACCTCTTCTGAAATCTTATTCAGAGTCTCGACTATATCAAAATCATGAGATTGATTCACAGAGCCTGTCATAACCTAATCTCCTCTTTTCGGCATTCTTATCATACTCCTCACCCATAACCTATAGGCCTCGTCCCTCTGGGCTTCGCTCTCGAAAGGGACGAACCTGACTATCACCTCTTTGACTTCCCATTTTTTTCTCCTTCGCCTGTTGTTTTTACCACTGGGCTTTTGCTGTTTTCAATCATCGTCGACCACCTTTCCTGCGGGATTCCCTTAACCGGACCTGCCTTTTCCGTCCCTGGCGATTGACAGGGCTTTTCTCCTTTGCCTCGTTGAACCTACCCAGGACGAACCTCCTGAAAGCCTTAAAACTGCGATTCAGGCAAGGAAGCTTCTCCAATGAGGAGAACGGATTTGAGGACATCGTGTAGATGGCACTCACTTTTTCTCCCGTACGCATGCCCAGAGACAGAAAGGAGAGTTCGCCCTGATGTCGTTTGTCCCGCCTCCACCGGTTCCTTTGTGACGGATGCCAGATATTGGGATTGCGGTCGTTGTGAGGGAAGCTAAAACGGCGCGAAGTGGTAGGCTTCGAAAAAGACTCAAAGGAGGAAACGATGAACTTACAGCCTTTGATTGCCACAGGCGCTACACCTTCGCCAGGGTGGAAAAGGGAGAGCCTGAAGCAGATCACGGCGGAGCTTCCACCTACAACCAGGAAGATCAGCCTTATGCTCCTTGGGGAGGTCTTGTCCCCAGGGTTGAGCAATCGGGCAGCAGGATGAGGTGTACGGAAGGGGCACGGGAAGGCTGTGGGAGCTGTTGGCAGACACCTTGCCGAGGCGGCCTATTGGATTCTGAGGAAGGGAGAACCTTACAGGGATCCAGGGCTTAAGGCCCGGGGGACGGTTGACTCCTCTTCAAGGGGTCTGTTATATTTCCTAAAAAGCGAAAGACGATGGATGAGAAGATCGTTGGCGAAAGTATTACCTTTGACGATGTGTTGCTCCTCCCGGATGCTTCCGAGATCCTGCCCACGGAAGTCGATGTAACCACCCGTCTCACCAATGCCATCCCCCTTAACATCCCCCTGATAAGCGCTGCGATGGATACGGTTACTGAAGCCAGGACGGCCATCGCCATGGCCCAGGAGGGGGGAATCGGCATCATTCACCGGAACCTCTCCATAGATCAGCAGGCAGTTGAGGTGGAGAAGGTTAAGAAGTTCGAAAGCGGGATGATCATCGATCCTATAACGATGGAGCCGGAACAGAAGGTATATGAAGCGATAGAGGTGATGAGGCGTTACGGGATCTCAGGAGTGCCGGTGACGAAGGGGGGGAAGTTAGTGGGGATCCTCACCAACAGGGACCTGCGCTTTGAGAAGCGGCTCGACGCCCCCATCTCTGAAGTGATGACCAAAGGGGAGAAGCTGATAACGGTCAAAGAGGGAATAAGCTTGGAAGAGTCAAAGGAGATCCTCCACCGCCATAAGATTGAGAAGCTCCCTGTGGTAGATGATGAATTTAACCTGAAGGGGCTTATCACCATAAAAGACATAGAGAAGATGGAGAAATACCCTAACGCCTGTAAGGACTATTTGGGCAGGTTGCGAGTGGGGGCGGCCGTGGGGGTCGGGAAGGATCTGAGGGATAGGACCGCTGCCCTGATCGAGGCCGGTGCAGACGTAATAGTGGTCGACTCCGCCCACGGGCATTCCCATAGGGTCCTGGAGGCCATCCGCTGGATAAAGGAGGCCTATCCTGAGTGCCAGGTGATAGGGGGAAACATTGCCACGGCAGAAGGGGCAGAGGCCCTGATAGAAGCAGGGGCCGATGCCATAAAAGTGGGGGTTGGTCCCGGTTCCATCTGTACCACCAGGATAGTGGCAGGGATCGGAGTGCCCCAGATAACGGCCATCATGGCGGCTGCCCAGGTCGCCAGGCGTCACAACGTCCCCGTCATCGCCGATGGGGGGATCAAATATTCCGGAGACATAACCAAGGCCATCGCAGCGGGAGCCGACGCGGTGATGATCGGAAATCTCTTCGCCGGTACCGATGAAAGCCCGGGGGAGATAGTCCTCTATCAGGGAAGGACCTACAAGGTTTACCGGGGCATGGGCTCTATGGAGGCCATGAGGGAGGGGAGCGCCGATCGCTACCTGGCGGGGGACAAGGCCGATCAGACGAAGCTCGTCCCCGAAGGTATAGAAGGGAGGGTCCCGTATCGGGGCTCCATATCCTTCTGCATCCATCAGTTGATAGGCGGGTTGAAGGCGGGAATGGGTTATGTGGGGTGTCGTAATATCCAGGAGCTGCAGGAGAAGGCCCGTTTTATCAAGATAACCCCTTCAGGCCTCAGGGAAAGCCACGTCCATGATGTGATAATCACAAAAGAGGCTCCAAACTATCGCCTCGAATAGAGGAAGTACATTGCCTGAGGAGCGCAAGAGGTGGCGGAAGAAGATAATCTATTATTTTTTTATCCTCGTCCTCCTCAACTTGGTCCTTCCTGCTTCTCTCCTCCCCGATAATCTCCATACCCTATGGCAAAAGAGGAAGAGTTTTATCCTCAACGGAAGGCTGAAGGAGGCGGAGGTAGTCCTCAAGGAGATACAGGAGGAGAAGTTAAATGAAGGGATAGAAAATCTCTGGGATTATGCCATCCTCTTGCTGCGGGAGGCCCAGAGGGCGAAGGTCTTCAATAGGGAATGGGCCTTGCGGTTAATCAGCGCAGCTGTATCCCTCGCCCCTGATCTGCCTTATCTCTACTTCTATCGGGGCGAGCTCCTCTGGTTCAAGACCCCCTGGAATTTTTCCGTTCTCATCAAAAATTACATAGATGGCCTTAAGGCAAGATGTCGAAATGTCGCCCTCGCCGTGGGGGAAGTGGGAAAGTGGAGTCTGATAGCGAGCTCAGGGATCCAATTCGGCATCTTCCTCTTCTGCCTGCTCTTGATCTTTAAAAGGGTACCCCTATTCCTCCACCCATTAAAGGAGGAGCTCAAGGGAAAAGATAAGGATTTGATAAAGGGGTTAAGCAGGATAGGGATCCTTTCCCTTCCCTTTATCCTCCACCTCAATCTCTTATGGGGGGCCTTCGCCATCTCCCTCATCCTCTGGCCCTTCCTGCGAAGACGGGAAAGGGGAGCCTTGTTCCTCTCCCTCCTGCTTCTGGTCTACTTAGTGCCCCTCCCTCAAAGGTGGACCTCTTACTGCTGCAGCGGAAGGGCTCAGGTGATCCTCGATACTTATGAGGCCTTGTACGGGCGGAGGGATGAAGAGGCGGTGAAGAGACTCGAGAGGTGGGTCGGCCTTAACCCCTATGATAGGGATTCCCTCCTCACCTTAGGGGTGGTTTACAAAAGAGAGGGCAATTGGCAGAAGGCCTTGACCCTTTACCAGAGATTGCTTTTCTTAAATCCAAGGGACCCCCAAGTGTGGAACAACATGGGGAACCTTCTCCTCCTCTCAGAGGAGGTGGACAAGGCCATAAGGTGCTATAAAAGGGCCGTCGAGCTGGCGCCCGCTGAGGGGAGCTTTTATTACAACTTGAGCAAGGCCTTGAGCAAGAAGTCCATTCTCCTGCTCGACGAGGCGGACAGGAACTTTCAGAAGGCAAAGAGCCTGTCCCCGAAGCTGATATCTGACCACCTCAAGAAGGAGACCCTCCATCCCAATCGCTATCTCATTGATCTGGTCCCCTCTCGGGAGGATCTGTATGGCAGGATCTTCGGAAATTACTGTAGAGAAGAGCTCCCTTGGATTTACGGCGCATGGGGAAGGCCGATCTCCGATCGCTTCCCTTTGCTATCTCCCATCCTGCTCCTCCTCGTTATCCTCATCCTCTTTTTGGTGGAGAGGAGGGAGGAATGGGGAAGTCCCTGGAAGTGCGCTCTCTGTGGGAAGATCAGTTCCCATGGAATCTCCTACAAAGAGGGGGAAAACAAGGTGTGTGGCGAATGTTTCCTCCTCATGAGGGGAAAGGAGACATCCAAGGAGCTCAAGTCCAAGAAGTTCAACGAAATAATGGAGGATATGAAGAAAGAGAGGAGAATAAATCGGGTACTTTCCTTCCTCCCCGGAGGTGCCCACGTGTGGAAGGGCTACCCCTACCGAGGACTCATCGTCCTGGTCGTCTTTTTCTCCTTCATCTTCAGTTTTTACCTTTGGAAACGTGTCCCCGTCTCCCTTTATCCGTTGCCTTCTCGAGGGATAGGGGATATCCTTCTCGGGGGATTGCTTTTTCTGCTCTTCTGCTATCTATTTATCAAAGACGGGAGGCGGAGGGAGAACAGAGAGAGGATCCCTCTCCCCGGACATATCGAAATCTGAGTATTGGAGGAACAAATGAGCTTAGAGGGAAATCTGCGAGATTTTAACATCCTGGAGATTATCCAGCTTCTGGGACAGCAGGGCAAAAGCGGCATCCTGCGCTCCTGGAAGGAAGGGGAGGAGAAGGTAGAGGTCTATTTCTTTGAAGGGAAGGTGGTCCATGCCGTTCCCTCTCCCAAGAGCAAGATAGACCCGATAGGGGAGAAGCTGGTGAAGGCCGGTTTTTTGTCCAAGGAGGAATTGAAGCGAGTACTGGAAGAGCAAAAGAAGGCTCCCCGTCCCTTAGGTGAGATCATCGTAAGCGAAGGGTTGGTAAGTGAGGAGGTGGTTCGAGAGGCCCTTTGCAACCAGGTCTATGAGATAATCTATGACCTCTTTCACTGGCAGGAAGGACAATTCCGTTTCGAGGCCTTGCCGGTGAAGATTTCGGGGAAGGTCTCCTTTTTCCTCGACGTAGAGGAGATAATGCTGAATATCCTTCGCATGGTCGATGAGTCCTCCCAGATAGAGAAGAAGATACCCACTAAGTATCTGATCCTGAAGTCAACGGGGATGCTGGAAAGGGAGGGGAAAGAGCTACCTTGGGACAGGAAGATGATCTATGAACTGGTTGACGGCAAAAGGAGCGTTCATGAGATAATAAATAACTCCCTTTTTGGGCAGTTTTTTACCCTGGAGATCATCTCGGAGCTGCTCGAGAAGGGTTACATTAAGCCCGTAGGAATAAAGCGGGAGATCTTCCTCCCCTCCCCTTCGGTTCTGGGAGAGAAAAGGCCGCGGAGAGAGGGGTGGGGAAGGGCGGCCATCATAGGAGGCTTCTGCCTGATCCTCTTTTTCCTTTCCTTTGGTTTTTTCAACTTCCGCTTTTTGGGAAGGGGAATGGTCCAGGGGTTGACCGCCCCTCCATCTTCCCTGAGCAGGTTTAAGGAGGAGAGGCTCAAGTGGGCTAAGAGGATTTACTTCTTGGAGGTGGGGAAGGAACCGTCAGCAGACGAACTGGTCAAGGCAGGCCTCCTATCGAGAGAGGAGGTAAAGTAAGGGCCTCAACGATGGGAAGAGCCCAGGAGAAGGTGGCCATCATAGACTTTGGTTCCCAGTACACCCAGCTTATCGCACGCCGCATCAGGGAACTCGGCGTATTTAGCGAAATTCACGCCCCAAATCTTTCAATAGAGGAGCTCAAGGGATACGACGGGATCATCCTCTCTGGTGGGCCCGCCTCTGTCTTTGAAGGAGGAGCTCCCTCAATAGACAAAGAGGCCTTCTCCCTGGGCATTCCGGTACTCGGGATCTGCTACGGCATGCAGTTGATGGCTCATCTCCTCGGAGGGAAGGTAAGGCCTGCCCCCGAGCGGGAGTACGGAGGGGCTATCCTGATGGTGGACAGGCCCCAAGGGATATTCTCCGGCCTAAGGACTACTGGGGGATACCGCGTCTGGATGAGCCATGGCGATAGGGTGGAGGAGTTGCCTCCCGGGTTTGAGGTCTTCGGTCACACCGCCAACTCCCCCTATGCCGCAATGGGGGATCCAGAGAGGAAGCTTTACGCCCTCCAGTTCCACCCCGAGGTGGCCCATACCGAGATCGGGAAGGAAATTCTCGCCAACTTCCTCTTCGAGGTCTGCCGCCTCCAAGGGGGATGGAATATGAAGGCCTTCATAGAGAAGGCCGTCGAGGAAATACGGAGGGTGGTGAGGGATGGAAGGGTAATATGTGCCCTGAGCGGTGGTGTGGATTCCTCGGTCACCGCAGTGCTCCTTCAGCGAGCGGTAGGGGAGAGGTTGACCTGTATCTTTGTGGACAATGGCCTCCTCCGTAAGGGCGAGAGGGAGAGGGTAGAGAGGGTGTTTGGAAAGCATTTCCACATGGACCTGAGGGT
>Ga0190363_1002533_pt1 | contig 10385 bp, 9 predicted proteins | sample 48721867_MG_FD_161272 | JGI IMG/M metagenome (GOLD analysis project Ga0190363, IMG submission 161272) | Hydrothermal vent microbial mat bacterial communities from Southern Trench, Guaymas Basin, Mexico - 4872-18-6-7_MG | ecosystem: Environmental > Aquatic > Marine > Hydrothermal vents > Microbial...
AGCGTGAGAAGATGGATCTTCATAAAAAAGTCTTGGCACTTCACGTATTTCATAGATGCAGAGAACGGTAAAGTAGTGATAATGCGCGGAAAGCAATACGAGGACGGCTTTAAATGGCCGAATGTTCTTTCACGATTTCGTTTTAGGTGGTAAAGGGGGGACGAATAAAAAATGAAAGGGGAGATCAAATTCATAGGTTATGTCAAAGAGGCTAAGGGAGAAGAAGCTAAGATAGAGATCCTAAATGAATATCGTGAAGGTCTTAGGGGAATAGAAGATTTCTCCCACTTAATAATCTTATACTGGTTTCACTTAAGAGACAGCGAGGCGGAGAGACGGACTCTACTGGTCTTTCCTAGAAGACACAAAGTAAAGATCGAAAAAGGCGTATTTGCTTGTAGGAGCCCCTCACGTCCAAATCCAATAGGATTCTGTGTAGTGGAGTTACTTAATGTGAAGGAAGGGATTCTGACAGTAAAAGGACTCGATGCATTTAGGGATTCACCAATTATAGATATAAAGCCGTATCTTCCAAAGACGGATTCTTTCCCGAATGCGCAAACACCAAAATGGGTCTCTGATTAATCCCTAAGAAGTGTCTAGATAATTATCTTCAGTCTTCCTCCCCTCCACACGTCTGATATACTCAGGAGGAATCTCTCGGCAGAGGTATACTTTATCTGTCGCCCTATAGAATCTAAGCCCATCTTTTCTAGCTCTCTCCACATCAATCTCCAGTATCACCGGGGTTCTCGTTCTTCTATATCCAACTTCCCTCGCAACCTCGACGGTAGATGAGAGATGTACCCATCTCCTCCCCATAGGCTTCAGTCCCTCTTTCAAGATTCTTGAAGCTGCCTCTGGTGTTGTCCCATGATAAAGAACTCTCTTGCTATTATCCTCCTCCAATCCGAGATCCACGGAGATCGAGTGGCCATATAAGGCTCGGATCTTTTCATCTCGGATTTCAAACCTCTGCTTCTCGCTTCCTTCCACCACTTCGCGAATGAAAGCCTCATCTACCCACGGAAACTTCTCGCGAACCTTGCGTATCAAGTCATTTAAGTTAACATATCCATGCTTATCCATAACTAAGCCGTCAGGGTTATGCCTAAGAAGGTAGCTCATGTACTTGCTGACTCTGACTCGAAGATCTTTCTTCATGATCAATTTGATAATAAATCAGCTTCGGCATAGAAAAATTTAAGATTATAAAAACATCTGCTGGAAATCCTACGTGTTTTATACGTTTCCTTCATTTTTATCAACTGGGCTGAGTTTTCCCTCCGCACTTAAGGTAGGTTGATCAGCCTATTTCAGAGTTGAAGCCTCCTGTAAGGGTCAAATAATCGCTTTTGCCTCCGAATCCGTATGATACCGCAAGGAGAGACTCTTTTCACAACGTCCCGATTGGAAGAGCCCGTATAGCCTTACATGTTTACTGCGGATGAAGATATAGCTGCTCAGTCTCTCATGGTAAACCTTTCAAATACTCGTCGCTTCTCCAATACCTTTTCAGACCCTTTTTCCAATTCCATTCGTCTTAAGCTCTCAGTCAGGCATGAGTCGCGTATAAACTTAGAGGAGAATGCTACGCTTATAGCTTCTATGACCGATAATATTAATGTCCTCACGTAGCTCTCTATTCATACTTCTGCAATTTATTTTTCTTCAATTCGCTCTTTTTCGGTTGAAGTTTTTGCTTCAAAAGCGATAAATTTGTAAATGTTGCTTCCCTTAACTAAAGGGTGCGGGGTTGAGGAAGACGACGCAGAGAGCGAAGAACGAGTCATCTAAAAGGAATTTTCTTAGGGCGCTATATCCGGGAAGGTTTCAGCCCTTCCACCTAGGTCATCTTGAAGCCGTCAAGTATATACTCAGCGAAGTGCCCGAGGTCATTATTATGATCGGAAGCGCCATGCAAAGTCACACTTTGAGGAATCCATTTACTTCTGGGGAGAGAATAACCATGATTAGGCTGGCACTTACAGAAGCGGAGATAAGCCCCGCTAGATACTACATCGTGCCTGTTCCGGACTTGGAGATCCATGGAATATGGGTTTCACATGTCCGTTCACTCGTGCCAAAGTTCGACATCGTCTATTCTAACGAGCCGTTGACGAGAAGGCTCTTCATAGAAGCAGGCTTTACTGTTAAGAGCATTCCATTTTATAGGAGGGCTCAATGCTCAGCGGCTGAGATTAGAGATAGAATGCTTAAGGGGATAAATTGGGAATCCCTTCTTCCCAAAAGCGTGGTCGAGTATATAAAAGAGATCAAAGGGGTTGAAAGGCTTCGGGATCTAGCTAAGACCGACGAGGTTAGAGATGTATATATGTCTTCACAGCGTCAATGAACGATTCAGCTCTTCAGATATTCTCCTAGACTTCTCTATCCCCGCTCTTATTGCTGATTCTATATTCTCAGCGATTCGAAGCCTACTCATCTCCTTCAGCTCCTCCTCGGTGATCCCTCCCGGAGTTGCAACCTTCTCCATAATCTCAGATATGGACAGTTTTCCCTCTAAGAGAAGCTTTCCAGTTCCAATTAGGGATTGAGCAGAGGCGACTAGTGCGATTTCCTCCGGTAACCCCTCCTTCACACAAGCCTCACTAGCCGATCTGATCATGAATGATAAGTAAGCGGGAGCACATCCACTCAACGCGGTTATCACATCCATCATTCTCTCATCTATCTCAACGAATCTTCCAAGAGCCTTCAAGATCTTCTCAACCGTGGTCTTGTCTTCCCCGGATATGTCTTCATCGGTAGAATATGCTGAGAAGGATTCTTTGACGAGAACCGCTAGGTTCGGCATCACTCTTACAAACTTGGCTTCCGGAGCGATTTTCTTCAGCGATTCTAGACTAACAGCGGCAGCCATGGAAATAACGATTTTCCCCTTTATTTCTTCACGTATCTCCCTGATCACTCCCCTGACATCTTTTGGCTTTACACATATTATGATGATATCCGCCTCCTTAGCTGCCTTTCTATTGTTGCTTGTCACCTCGATTCCAAAATCCCTGAGATACATGATCCTCTTGGGATGTCTCCTCGAAGCAATTACTCGATTTACAATGCCGCTCTCTGCTAGGCTCCTCGCTACGGCGCTTCCTATAGATCCCGCTCCGATAATTGAGATTATCATCTTATAATCCCCTAAAGTATATGGGGATAATTAGCACTTCAAGGTAAAAAGAGGTTTCGTCTTCGCTCCGAGAAGACTCAGAGTTATAACGTCATAAAGGATTAATTCTACAAACACCTATTTATTCCAGAAGGGATTCCTTAATTGCTTAAGAAGGGGAGAGGCGCGCTGGAGACCTGTAAGTTTTGGCTGCTTGACATTAACTACGAAGTCAAAGATCATAAGCCTGAGGTTTGGTTATGGGGAATTGATGAAAAAGGGAGGCGCGTATTGGTTATTGATAGATCTTTCCAACCATACTTCTATGCTGTTCTTAAGGATTCTGAGGATTCGAGAAAGGTTTATGAGAGGATAATTAATGCTAAGGGGAATCTTCCATTCATAACTGGCATTGAGCTCGTTGATAAAAGATTTTTCGGAAAACCCGTGAAGGCCGTTAGGATCCGCTGTCAAGACCCAGACCTTATTGCTCAATATGCAAAAGCTATAAGGAAGATAGAGGGGGTGGAGGAGTGTTTAGAAACCGACATTCGATATTCGATGCGTTATCTGATAGATAACGATATGGCTTCATGCGCGTGGCATGAGGTTAAAGTAGAGGAAGAACCAAACGCTCGCGGACTCCAAGTTGACAAAATTTATTCAGCTTGTTCCCGACCGAAAAGAATAGAGAAGGAGAAGATTCCATATCTTAGAGTCCTAAGCTTCTTCCCCATCTGTTACGCCTCTCAAGGATCGCCTAGGCCAGAGAGAGATCCAGTAGTAGTGATCGCCGTAGCCACGAATGAAGGAGAGAAGAAGATTTTCACGGCTGAAGAGTATGATGACAAAAGATTAATGGAGTCTTTCATACGGTACATTAAAGCCTTCGATCCAGACATAATAGTGGGCTATCAAACCAACCAGCAGTATTGGCAGTATTTAACGGATCGAGCTGCAACTCTCGGAATAAAGTTTCTCATCGATCGCGCTGGAACTCAGCCTCACAGAAGTGTTTATGGACACGTCTCAATTACTGGACGAGCTTCAATGGATATGTTCGACTTTGCTGATGAGCTTCCCGAGCTTAAGGTGAAGTCCTTAGAGAACATGGCCGCCATCCTCGGCGTTAAGGACTTGAAGGAGCAAAAGATAATTCACGAACTTGAATATTCAGATTATTGGGATGATGAAGAGAAACGCCGGGAGCTACTGAACTTTGCTTCAGAGAAGGCTGAATGCCTGCTTGGGATCTTCGATAAATTCTTCATGTATGCATCTGAGCTCTCAAAGCTCGTAGGCATACCACTCGATCACATAGGTAAGGCAGCTGTCGGATTTAGGATAGAATGGTATCTGATTCGAGAAGCATACAAAATAGGTGAACTTGTGCCTGAACGGTTGGAGCAACGATATCTCCCATACGCTGGAGGAATGGTTCTTAAGCCAAAGCCAGGTATACACGAGAGCGTCTGCGTGCTGGACTTCAAATCAATGTACCCAAATATAATGATAGAGAAGAACATTTCTCCCGATACGTATATTCCTCCATCAATAAAGACGGATGTGGAAGTAAACGTTGCACCAGAAGTCGGACATAGATTTCGGAAGAGCCCACCGGGCTTCTACAAAATTGTCCTGACAAAACTGATTTCTGCTAGGGAAGAAATTCAAAAGGCGATGAAGAAGCATGATCCTAGAAGCATAGATTATCGTCTTCTAGATGCGAGGCAAAAAGCAGTAAAAGTGATCACGAATGCTGCATATGGATATGCAGGCTGGGTGGGTGCACGATGGTTCAGAAAACCTGTTGCGGAAGCTACTGCTGCTTGGGGAAGAAACATGATCATGAAGAGTGTCAATATGGCGAAAGAGCTAGGTCTGGAAATAATATACGGAGATACCGATAGTCTCTTCATAAAGTATGAACCCGAAAAAGTCGAGACGCTCATTAAAAGAATTCAGAAAGAGCTTGGTCTAGAAATAAGGCCTGAGAAGATCTATAAGAGAATCTTATTCACAGAGGCTAAGAAGCGATATTGTGGTCTCCTTCCCGACGGAAGCCTTGATAATGTTGGCTTAGAAGTCGTCCGCGGAGACTGGGCGAACGTTGCTAAGACGACACAGGAGCATGTTTTGGAGCTAGTTCTGAAAGAGAATTCTGTAAGCAAGGCTGTCGAGTTCGTGCGTTCCCTTATAGGCGACTTGCGAAAGCATAAAATTCCATATAGAGATCTAGTGATATGGAAGACGCTTACCAGACCTGTGGAAAAGTATAAGGTGAACGCGCCTCATGTAGAAGCCGCTAAGGTTCTGAAGAGAATGGGATGGAGCCTAACGGCGGGAGACCAAGTGGGCTACGTTATAATACAGGGTTCTGGAAGGCTCTATGAGAGGGCGAAGCCCTATATTCTAGCCTCTTATGAGGATGTTGACGTTGAATACTACATTAAAAACCAGATAGTCCCAGCGGCTCTTAGGATTCTCTCAATGTTCGGCGTAAAGGAGAAAGATCTGATAGCTACTGAAACGAGAAGGCCAAAGACGCTTGCTGACTTCTTCTCTCCAAGTATCTAATCTAATATATTATTGAAGGTTAAGAGCTTAACGTTAAGTGGTTGTTTAATAACATCAGAGATTCTCACAGCGACTAGATACTTAATGTTCTTCTCACTTGCAATATCTACGAGTCTCTGAGTTATGACTCCGTCGAAAACAACCGTGTCGACGTTATCCATATCCTTCAGCTTATTAGCTAATTCGCTGACTGGAAGACGCATTATTTCATTCATATCCTTGTCTAAAAGTATCGCTTCCCGCGTGCCTTCTAACTTCTTAACAGCCTCTCCAATCTCTTTAGGAACAAGTATCTTCCTTCTCTTTCTCTTCTTCCTCTTAAGGAGATCCTCAACTGGAACCCTATTTTTAAGGGCTTCCTCGATCTCTCTAGCGTTTAGATCTTCAACTTCCTTGCCTTTGGGAGCTCTGGCAACATACTTTATCTTAGCCACTTGAAGAAGCTCCTTAAGTATCAAGTCTCCTCCTCTATCTCCATCAAGAAAGGCCGTTGCTTCCTTCTCCTTGGTCAGCTTTATTATAGTCTCTGGGATCTTCACGCCTTCTAAAGCTATGACGTTTTGTATTCCAACCTTAAGTAAGTTGATGACGTCCGCTCTTCCCTCGACAATTATTATCTCCTTAGCAGAATCTATGTCAGGTCCCGCCGTCAATTTTTCAGGCCCATATTTCTGGACGCGGCTGACCCTTAAGATCTCAGAGACTTCCCTGAATATCTCCTCTGTTTCAGGTTGCTTTTCAAGATTCCACTGATGGAGGATCTCTTTAGCTCTTTCAATTATCGCCTTACGTTTGACTTCTCTAACATCCTCTATCTTCTCCAGCCAGACATGGGCTTTACATGGTCCTATCCTTTCTATGCTTTCAATACTGGCGGCTATTATGGCCGTTGAAACCCTATCCAAACTCGTCGGAATTATTATCTTTCCCCTCGTCTTGTCTTTTTCAGACTTAAGTTCAATCTCTATTCTGCCCACCCTACCAGTCTTATGGAGTTCTCTTAGGTCTAGCTCGGAGCCAAATAGGCCTTCTGTTTGTCCAAAAACAGCCCCTATAACATCGGGCTTCTCCACTACCCCCTCGACTTCAAAATTCGCTTTAATAACATATTTAACTGTGAAAGATTGAGAAGACAATTCTATCACCTCACAATATCCATGGAATATTATCTATCTAAGTCACGTTTACTATTTTAACTCTCAGTCGCTCAATATATCTTTACCTATTTTCTCTTTTAAGGTCTTAATGTATCTGGCTAGACTTTCTATATCTTTAACGTCTCTTCCAGCCAGACTGAGTAGTCTCCTCCAAAAGGTAAGATTCGGCTTAGCTCTCATCTCCTCTAGATGCTTAGCCAAACGTGTTGTCCACTCTCTTCCCCGCCTATCAAAGTCCATCAAAAGAATAACCTCCGTTGCTCTTCGCCGTTCCACCTCCGCAAGGACATCAATAAAACTCCGACCGGAGGCTTTCACAGGTAAAATTTCTCCCTTCACCCCTAGACTTCTCAAAGATCTGACATCTCTCTCGCCCTCAACAATTACGAGGGCGCCCTCGGATGATATCTGCCTTAACTCCTCAAGTATCTTATTTATCTCCTCGAGTTTTCTCTCAAATGCGCTCATGCGGTTCCCGCCGATGCGTCCAAGCTTTTAACTATAGATCTAGCAAGTAGTCTAGCTATCCTTAAAGGTTCAGGAATAGCCCCTTCGAACGTGAATCTGTTCAGTACTCCCTTAGCTTCCTCAATCCTCATGCCTATAAACCTGATATAAACTACGTGGCCTGTGGAGAGCTTCACAGGCACTCTATCCTTGTTCTTTCGATAGATCTCAACGCGATGTTTCCAATCCTCTGGGAATAGTTCACGAAAGTATCTCTCTAATCCAGCTGATTCATTGTATGTTACGCAGATTAACGGTAACCCTGTTTCCCCAGCGACTTTATGCAAATCTATCACATTGTACCAGCTTATAACGCATCCATTCAGCAAAAGAAGGTTAATATCATCTCTTCCGAGTCTTCTATGCATCTCTAAGATTCTCTCCGTCGCGTCCATTCCTCCAACAGTTGCCTTGGAAAAAGTGAATCCATCAATTTTCATATCCGCCCGCATAACTACCCCTGCTAAGACTGATTCTTTGCTTACACCCTTAACGAAGCTCTCTGAAATTCCTAAAGCTCTAAACCCCTTCTTGTGAATATGTAATCGCACAGCCTTTCCCTTCCAACACACATAAGTCGCTTAAAGAGAAGTCTAAAACAATATTCAGAAGGAGCTTATACATGGATGTTAATAAAGCTCTCCCATCTATGAACGATTCCTCCAAGTTTTCAATTTGCTGGCATACATGATAATCATTTAGATTTCAAAAAAATTAAGTAAGTTTTCTATTTTTTGCGTTGATTTTTGTAGACATGCCGTGCCTATACGGAACGGGAATTTATTCCTTCCAGAATCTCTTCGATCCGATTTTTAGGCTAGGAAAAAGGTTCTTCTCAAAGAAGCCGAAACATCGCATCTTTATTATATCTCTTCTTCCATCAATATTTCTGGGCTCTAACAGGCTGAGGATCAGTCTTGGCGGAGAAAAAGATAGCATCAAGCATCGAAGATGCAGATTATCTGTTCGAGAACAAGCCTTCGAGAGTGATTGCTTTAAGAAGTTCTCCGAAGATTGAGTTAGCTGGCTTCACCGTTGGGCCATTTGAGGAAGGAAACGAGTATGAAGTGAGACGTTGGGTAGCCGAGAGGCTTGAAGAGGAAGGTATAGTCCGCCTAAGGGAAGATGAGGAGTTATCTTCCTCAACTCTGTATCCGATCCTCCATAGGGAACGTATTCAGCCCCTAAGCAACCTCTCATCACTTCCAGAAGACTTTTATCCCAGACTGAGGCGGATTCTAGAAAGCCTCAAAAAAGCCTCTAGGCTAAGCCCAGATAAAATGAGAGAATACGAATATGTTGAGAACCTCTCAAAGGATATCGTTAGTTGCCGGCTTAAAAAGATAGTTTCGCTTGCATCCACGCTGAGCCAGAAGAGCCAGGTTGTGAGGAATCTAACTCCAGAGGAGACGGCTTTATACAATGAGTTGACTCGTATCATAAATGAGTGGAGGAGTAGAATTCTTTAGGAGAAGAATAAAATGACAGAAATAGTCGTAGAGAAACCTCAGGAAAGATTTCAGCTTGTCCTAAAGTCGGATAAGTACCGTGAAAGAATATCCCAAATGGCGCTTAACGGCTCATCTTCCCTAATTGTTGATTTTGAGGATATACTTGTCGCTGATAGTAAACTGGCGGAAGGCTTACTCGAAAGGCCAGATGAATATTTGAGATATGCAAACAACGCCGCCTTTGATCAGCTGCAAATACAAGATCCGGAGTATGCTGAGAAGATAAGGGAGCGGGGGGTCACCGTTAGGATAAGGGGAATCCCCTACGTAACCCCACTAAGAAGCCTCAGTTCCGAGCATATAGGCAAGCTCGTCATGATTGAGGGCATCGTGATACGAGCGACGAATGTTAGGCCACTGGTTACGAAGGCAATTTTCAGATGCAGGAGATGCGATCAGCTAATAGAGGTGCCCCAAACTGGAACGTTCCTAGTTCCTCCATCTCGATGCACAAACCCGGACTGTAGATCGACTGGAAGATTCGATTTTGTTCAGGAAGAATCTGAATTCGTCGATTCACAGGAGATTCGAATTCAAGAGTATCCTGAGGATCTGCCTCCCGGACAGACTCCCCGATCATTAAATATTCAGCTTATAGGTAAGGATTTGGTGAATGTTGCACAGCCTGGAGATCGCATTTATGCGGTGGGCATAGTCAGAGCTGAGGATAGATCCTCTTCGAGAAGAGGAAAGCTGAGAGCATTCGGCCTCTACTTAGATGCAAACTTCATCGATACTAAAGGAAAGGAGCCAGAATCTATAGAGATCACTCCGGAGGAGGAGCGGAAGATACTCGAGATAGCTAAGGATCCAAATGTTCATGAGAAGATTATCAAGTCCATAGCTCCCTCAATCTATGGTTATGAACATATTAAGGAGGCCATAATGTATCTGCTCTTCGGAGGAGTTCCAAAGCGTCTGCCAGACATAAATATAAGAGGCGAGCTCAATATTCTGTTGATCGGAGACCCGGGAACAGCGAAGTCTCAGCTTCTTAGATATGTTCCCCGAATCGCTCCTAGAGGCTTGTATACCAGTGGGAGGGGGACGACAGCCGCCGGATTAACCGCAGCTGTTCTGCCAAGTCCTACGGGAGGCATGACTCTGGAGGCAGGGGCTCTCGTTCTAGCTGACCGCGGCATAGCATGCATCGATGAGATCGACAAGATGCGTCCTGAAGATAGAGTCGCCATACATGAGGCTATGGAACAGCATACGATCTCAATCGCGAAGGGAGGAATAGTTGCGACTCTTAACGCTAGGACAGCTATTTTGGCCGCTGCGAATCCAGCTCTCGGAAGATACGACGCCTACAGGACGGTTGCTGAGAACATCTCCCTTCCAGTTACGATACTCTCAAGATTCGATTTAATATTCGTCTTAAGAGATACTCCGGAAAGGGAACGCGATGCTCGAATGAGTGAGCATATTTTGGAGATGCATAGGAGGCATGCTCCCCCAGCGGAGCCGATTATTCCTCCGGATCTTCTGAGAAAGTATATC
>Ga0190363_1002538_pt1 | contig 10380 bp, 9 predicted proteins | sample 48721867_MG_FD_161272 | JGI IMG/M metagenome (GOLD analysis project Ga0190363, IMG submission 161272) | Hydrothermal vent microbial mat bacterial communities from Southern Trench, Guaymas Basin, Mexico - 4872-18-6-7_MG | ecosystem: Environmental > Aquatic > Marine > Hydrothermal vents > Microbial...
AGACGAAGCATGAATATCTGACGCCTAACCTGCTCAGGGTGTCCCAAATACTGAGGCACTCGCGGCAATGCTCTTTTGTCCAAAACGTGTAGCCCAAACGCATGCCTCGCCCTCCGTTCCAGCTCGGCGAAGCGCTCCCTAACCGCATCGGCGTCGACCTCGGCCAGCGATGCCCAGAACTCTAAGTCCTGCGATTCGATGAATTGCCTAGCATCGCCCATGCCTAGCAGCGCGTCCCGCAACGCCTGGATTATGACCGCCAGCGCGAGCACCCTCGCGTTCATCGCAACAGGGCCTGAATCAACGCTACCGCGCCGCTGATCAACGCGGCTATGGCTGTCGCTATGGCTATCGCCCTTCCGTAAATCCTGCTCGCCGAAATCCGCTCGCCCTGTCTCTCGGCCGCGTCGAGCTCAAGCTTCCTGATGCGCGAATTGAAGTTGGAGCGCATTTCGCCGAGCGTGTTTTTGATTTCGGCTATATCCTCGGCCATTGAGTCCAATCGCGCTTTAATCCAGGCTATATCCTCGGCGAAATCGCGCAACGCCTCCACCCCCAACAACTCGATTCGTGTAGAATGTTAGCATTGAACTCGCAACAGGAGCAAGCTGACTAGACGAAATTAACGTGACGCTTTTCAGGTTTCAAGAGCCATTCGAGGAATTCGTTTTTCGCGTTCATCCAGCACGGCGGACAATGCCGCCGAGGGTTGAGTAAAGGACGGTTTCGAAATTGCAGCGAAATCGCCTCGTTGAGCTTGATTTCGCCATAGCATCCCGGTCCGCTGCGATGCTTCCATTCGCAACATCGATAGGCTTTCTTCTCGGCGTCGAGAACCAGCACCAGGTCAGAATAGTAACAGCGGGAATATCGCTTAGGCCGCCAAATATCGAGCCTTTCTTTCAGCGCGAACACTGCGAAATTCTCGTCTTCAAGCTCAGCAGCTTCATCGAGCAAGTCGCGCAGCTCCTCTTTAATCGGCGCATAATATAGAGCATCCGCATCGTGGTCATAGCTGAACCTAACGTTATCAAAGCCCTGCTCCTTAGCCCACGCTGCGAATTTTGGGATATCTTTGTAATTCTCGCGTGTGATAATGAAACTCGCGCCCACGATCACATGCTCCGGTTTGCGATGCAGCTCAAAATCAAGCGAATAATTACGGCCTTTGAGCCGCAATTGAGCTTCTTTGTCAATCACGTCGACAGAAATCCGAACCCATTCGAAGTATTTGAGCACCGGTTTGACTCGGTCATGCCAGGTTGTGCCATTTGTAACCAGCGCCAACTCAAATTCCATACCAGCCGCTTCGAGGACAAATTGCTCGAATTGAGAATGCAGCGTTGGTTCGCCCCCACCGGTTATTTCTATCGCCTTGACACCGCTGCGTTTGAGGACATCGAGCAAACGGCACAAATCATCCCAGCTCCACTCGGCGGAATCTATCGCGTTGCGCTTTCGGGTCACGCACCATTTGCATCGCAGATTACAGCGGTTCGTCAAATCCAGTTGCACGAATACGGGTCGATAGGGGTTACGCAGTCGGTCTAGGTGATACAACCCTTTCCAGGGCGCGTATTCATCCCTCATCCTCGCACCTCCTTAGGAAGGCTACGCCGTGTTGAATTTCACAGAGCCAGTTTGGTGAACAACTCACAAATTCTTCAACCGCAGCTCTATCGGATTGTCCCTCCTCGCAATCGTGCACCGAAACCCACTTCACGCCGCCTGCATCGCATTGCTCCAGAATGAACAGCGTATGTGCTTTCACGTGATCCATGTCGATTGCAACCCAATCGGGTTGAATGGCGGGTAATAGCAAAGCGAATTCTAACCCATCGCACGGAACAAATACGACATTGCCGATATTCGCTCTTCTAACTCGTTGCCAGGCTATAGCTACATCCTTAGTTGAAATCTCAATACCGATTACCAGCTGCGCAAATTGAGCTGCGAACATCGACCAGCCTCCGCGTAACGAGCCGAACTCGATGAGCAACCCGGGTCCGTAGCGTTTCAACTTCTCAGCAATCCAGTTCAGCTGCTCATCGTTCCAACCTACAGGTCGATTTCGAATATCGATGCGCAAAGCTCGCAAAGCCTCCTTTCGATTGATCGGGCATCGAGAATCTCCCTTTCGACGAATTCCTTCGCCGTCTCAAGTGCCTCGTTGATTCGATTAAGAGCCTGCTCCAGCTCTTCGGGCGTATGCACATCGGCGAGCTGTGGGAACATCGTTCGGGACGCGGCGCAATACTCCGAATCGCTGAAGAACGGTTTGCCGCTCAACGCCGCGAATACCGCACTTCTACCCAGTCTATAATCGCCGGGCGCGAAATGGAACAAGGCAAAGCAGCTGCGTATCGCGCCGATGTGCTCATCCCAGGACATCTTGGGATAATACTTCAATCGTGGATGATCCAGCTCCTGGTCAACCAGCATCGCAGCCCATGTATCCGTCTTTTCGGTGACCATCAGCACTCGCCCGACCTCCACATGCTGAACGGGCAAGGCTGTGTGCATTAGCCATGCGCGTTCGAATTCAGGTCTTGCGGGTGGCAATTGCGGCTGATAGAGCGGAAACCAGATATGTTCGGTTCTCGTTTTGGCTAACCAGCAGAGCCTGTCAATCGAACGATGACCGGCATGCACCCAGCAGGCGAGTTTGCCTACCGCTTCGATCAAATCCGACACGTCAGACCTGAACTCCAGGCACGGATTGGAATCACAGATATCAAATGCGATGATGGCCCAATCGCGCTTGGCGCACCAGTTAACAAACGCAAATGTGTCAAGGTCATCGGTCGAAAACGGACACAGAATTGCGCCTTTGAAATCTTTGAAGAAGTCCGCCAGGTCGATAGCCACTCTCAAGCTCTCAGCCCAGTAAATATCGAAACGCTGCGCCAACGCGTGCAGATACGATTCGAAGAAGAACCCCGAATAGGCGTTTCTCAGCTCGTCAGGTGTGATTACTTTATCACGATGGGCGCGCGGATGAAAGGCGAGCAGTTTAGCTCTGGCCCGGCTCAAATTTGCTCACCTCCTCGATGAACGAAGCAAACGCTGCAATCTTCTCCTCGTTCTCGAACAAATGCTCAGGCTCGATAACCCAGTCGCGCTCGCGCCACGCAGCCGCAAGTTCGCATAGCCCATCAAAATCAACGTCCAAACCGTAGCAGAGCTTTGACGCCACGTAATGACTCATCAATGCAGGTCCGCGATTGACAGCCATCAACGCCGCATCTCGGCCATAGTGACGCAATGGCGACCATCCGATAACTAGGGCGCAATCGCTTATCCAGTCGAGATATTCACGCAATGGGAGAAATGAGCTGATCTCGAATTCGAAGTCAAAACCGAACTCCTGAGCAACCTCGCGCACTCTATCGGGATAATTCGCGATGCATTTAATGCGCTTGCAATCGGCTTTGCGTGCGAGAAGCAAGCTGGCCAGGAAACACCGAGTCTCATCATAAGGGTCAGCCCGATGTGCCAGCAATGCGGTGTCCTCCCGCGGTTTGGTATCTGGGAATTGCAGGAATTCGGGATAAATCGGATGGGGCAGAGCCAATTGCGGTAAAGTTAGAATCTCGTTCCACTCCGTGAGAAACGGGTCGTAAAGCAACACACCCGATAGGCCGCGACATCTGGCGAGCTGTGCCTGAAACTGCATCGGATTACCGTGCTGAACGGCCACTAGTTTGACTCCACGCTGTGCGCACCCCTGCAGTTTAAGCAAGGCGTTCTCATCGTGGGTTGTTTCGAAGAACACAATGTCGCCCTTCTCGCTTTCGTTCGCTGCCACGTCCAGCGAGCAGAGACAGCTCAGCCTGAACGCCTTGTAGCTCATTACCGCATACGACTCGTAGGAGCAGGGATGATTTTCGGCTAGAGGCGGGTATTCAAATGAGACAACGGTCGAAACCCAGAACAGCCTCATAGCGTCCACACCTCGACTTTCCTGGCCGTGATGGTAACCTCGTATAGCCCCGTGTGTCTTGTTTTGATCCGTATAAATCCTGCGCTACGGAGCTGCGATTTGATGCGGGGCAAAATTAACGCTGACTTGAAATAGTCGTAAGCTGCGCCTGAGGAGTAGAGCTGCTGGAGCAAATCTTCGTGGTTGCCAACCAGCCTGCGTTTCAGCCGTCCTTTGACGAACCTGCTTAGTATCTTCGCCAAATCGCGTCCGATAATCTGCAGCTCGCCGCCATTTTCAAGCAAGTCCCAGGCCAAAATTATCAGCTCTGAGTGGTAACGCCACGGCAGATAATCGAAAGCGTAGTTAAGTCTAATCAACTCATATTGGTGCTCGGTTATGCTGCCGAAATCGCTCGCACAGGGAAACACCTTGGTGTCCGGTGAACACAGCGCTAACACGTCGCCCCAAGTTTCGACGTGCTTGGTTTTAAACATGTCCTCCGCCGTGCGGGCGACGTGAATCCATTCGTCGAGCTTCTCGCCATGCGGCTCGCCAAGAGTGTAAAGCTCTAGTTTCATGCCTCTTCCTCCGCAATTAATTTTGAAACTAACTCAAGGACGTGTTTCGGTTTGATGGCTTCCATGCACGGTTGAAAGGCGTATTTCGGACGGCAGAGCTCATACCAACACGGCTCGCGGCCGAACTTACAAGGGCCTTGAACGTAGAGCACAGAGCTATCGTCGTAAATTCTTCGAACGCTTGCGTCCATTGAGCCAAACAGCGCTATTGTGGGCACGTTCAACGCCTCCGCGATGTGCAGCGGCCCCGTATCGGGAGTTACCAACACATCGAGCAAAGCTATGAGCGCTACCAGCGATTTTACCGACGGTGGATTGAGCGAGACTACCCGTTGCTCTTTACATCTAAACCGCGCATCTATAAGGAAAGTTGACCAGCGTTTCGAGCTCAGCTTCGCGAATTTTAACGCGTGAGGCCAGTCCTTCCACCGTTCAGCGGAACGCAAAATAACTCCTATCCAAGGACGGGGATAGTTGCGCAGCTGTTCTCTCCACGCGTAAAGCTCCTGCGCGCATCGTCTCAAGTCGAAACGAGGCTTAAGTTTCAGCCACGGCAAACCCATTGCGTAACAGAAAATGATTGGCCGCGCATACAACGGCCGTTGAACTTGCGATTCGTAAACGCCGCAAGGGCAAGGGTCGTCCAGCGGAATAAGGGAACCCTCGCGCTGCACAGTTACGGCCTCGTCAACATCAGGCGAAAGCTGAGCGATTTGAACATATGGCTGCTTGGACCAAACTATAACTTTCGCTTCCGGCCGCAAGGTTTTCAAGGTTCGAATCGCGCTCAACAAGGATACCATATCGCCTATGCCTTTCATCCGCCGCGCTATAACTAGCGGTGAGGGGAGATTAAGCGCATCGTAAATTCGAAACCCCAAGTCAAGCTTTCCTCGCTCAAGCGAGCCAACTTTCACAACGCCGTTTACGATAATCGCACCTCTCATAGCGCGTAACCCCTTGCTTCCCAACCGATCGCGATAGTGTAGCGCTCGCCCTGCGGGATGTTTAGCTCTATTATGAAGCCTTTGCCGCTCGATAATCTATGCGCTGGCAATCCGATAAGCGCTTCGAACGTTCCGGTTGCTGTCCATTCCGAGTCGACCCAAATGAACACCAGACCGCTGTTGTCCGTAGCGTCGTTCGAGATTATTTTCCTGCCCTCGACAATTCGTCCATCCTCTATTCTAAAAGCCCACCAACCGGTCAACTCATCTGCCGCTATATTGCTCAACTCTACGGCGAGATACGGGCCGCTGTCTGAGTTTACGAACGCTCCACCTAGTCCCGAAACTATGACAGGATTATACGAAGTGGCTATACGCCCGTCAGGCTCGCGTTTCACCCTTACAAGCGTGTTTTGATATTGAGAGGGCGTCGCTAAATAACCGCCCGCTCCTTCGTCAATAACGTAAAGCTTCGTGACCCAAGCCTCGACTACTCGAAAATCGACACCGCTCGAAGGCCCGATAAAGCTCAATTCGTCGACTATCTTCCAGCCGCCGTTTAATCGAGTACCCACGAATTCTTCGAAAATTACTTCGCCGCTAACGCTAATTGCCTTGCCCTGGATATCGCCGCGCCAGCCGCTTTTGAGCTCGAACGTCAAGTAGGGGCAATCTGCCTTCGTTATCGGCAATCCGTCTCGTCTAAACCTGCCATCGCGCCTCGCTTTGCGCGAATAACAGAACAACGGCATGCCGAGCTCATCGGCTTTCAAGCAGCGTTTCAGCTTGTCGTCCCAGAACACGCACCGCTCGCCGCCGGCGTGTATCTCAAACCTGAGCTCGCGGTTCAAATCGGCGAGAAGCCGTTCGAGCTCGGCGACGCTCGTCTCAACGCGTTTGGGCAGCTCGCCTATCGAAACCGTGAAATCCTCCGGCGCGAGCAAATCGCGCTGATAACTCGAAACGACCAACCCCTGAACGTCTAAGTCCAGTTCCTCATCGACGACGCGCAGCCGTTTGCCCAGCTCGGGCTCGAACTCGATGCCCACGGGCGTGACGTTATACGTGACCGATGGCTGCGAACGCTTCAATAGCTCGTCGAGGCCGATTTTGAACAGTTCGTAAGGCGGAACCGGGGCGTCTACCGTCTTCAAAGCTATGCGCTCGCCGTAAGACTCGACCGATGACTTGTCACGCAATTCAGCGAGCGCTATGATGTCGCCCGGATAAACCGGTTCGCTCAACTCGCGTTCAAACTCCAGGCGCGCATAACCTTGGTCTTCACTAATCGATTTAATTTTTGCCAGCTCGACGTTCGCATGAACCAGCTCGCCGAACCTGCCGCGCAGTATCGCGACCACCGAGCCCGCCTCGATAGCGTAATCGGTTTGGAACGCTTCAAGCAAGACTTCTAGAGTTGCGCCGCTCGTGTCGCCGTGTTTCACAAGGGCGAGGCTTATGGCGTCGGATTTCGTTCCCTCCTCTAGCTCGTCTTCGAGCGAGGGCGTTACAACTCGTCCGAGCACGCCCACCGGAGCGTAGCCCGCCACGTTGATGGGCAGCTTCAAACTGATACGCGCATCGCCGATGTCGCGCCTGAACTCGGGCGAGAGGTCGAACAGTAACGGCGAGGCGGTGATTTTAGTCACGATTATACGTTCAAGCGCGCCAATAGTGCCGATGAAGGAGTCAAAGTCATCGGCTTGAACTGGGCAAAGGAAATCGAAATACTCAGGCGGCGGTTCGAGTTTTACAGGCGCGTCCGTCCCCGAGTCGCTAAACGTTCCCGAGATGACGAGCGTGGTGTTCGTGTCGCTCGATTGCGATTGTTTTATCGTGTAGCTCGCCTCGTCAGCCGTGCCGGGGTTAGTCTTCAGCGTCCAGCCGATGAACTCGCCGCCGTTGCTCGCTATAGGTATGGTGCAGGTGTTTCCGCCTGCGCTCCATTGCCCCGTGGTCGAAACCGTTGAGTTGTGCTCGCCGTCGAACGGGAACCGTTTGCTAGCGCGAGCAGTTATTCGTTCGCGTAAGTTGCCAACCGAGGGCGTCGAGCTCAACACTATCAAATGCCCCAACGTTCGAACGCCGTCCTCGTGGTAGTAGAAGTCCTCGTAGGTCAAATCGCCCGCGTCTCTCGCGAACAGCCATCCGAACCGCGTCCGCTCATCGGCGTCGAGCGCTTGCGTCACGAGCCTGACCCTGAACGTCTCGGCGTCATACCAATCCACATACGACTCAACATCGTCCGAAGTCAGCTCGATGGCGTAAAATGGTTTGTGCTGGAACGTAAACTCAACTTTGCGCTGGGCAGACTCGCTCATCGGCAGATAGAGATACCTGAACTCGCCCCAATCGAACTCGCGAATGGGCGGGCTGATGTAATACCGCGTCACTTGAGCCGTCGATGCCCCGAATATGGAGCGCGTATCCTGTTTCTGCATGACAACGACGCCGCGAAGCTGAAAGTCTTTATCGCCGTCTTTGAACGACAGTTGAACCTCAGCTCCAACAGCGTCGAGCTCGGTTTGCCAACAGATGGATTGCCAGTTAACGTCCTGCAACGCTTTGCTTCCCGGCGCGTCGAGTTCGATGACCGCAAACGGAAGCTCGCCGTGGTTGCCCACGGCTAGAATGTAACCCGCCACGTCCGGTTCAGGTAGCGCGCCGGCTATCGAAGTTCTGACCTGCTCGCGGCGGATGCTCACCTGTTTGCCCACCGCTTCATCGGGCAGCAACACATCAAGAGTGGCCTTGAGCCTAACAGCGTCCGCGTCAAAATAAATCTCGTTCTCGGGAACGACCGCCTTGAACCACGTCCCGCAATAGCTCTCTTTGCCCTGAAACTTCAGCTCGAAAACGCCGAAGCCCTTGATGTAGTCGTCATAGGCGAGGCGCGATGTCTCGACCCAAACCCAGGTGAACCCCTCGTCTTCGAACCGCTCGATTTTGGTAACCGTGCCCAACACCGCGGGAAACGTTATAGTCACGATATCTCCAACCCGCGCAAACGACCTAATCGAGTCATCGGGCAGAACCCAGCGAAACCCCAGCCCTTCATAAGTGTTGCTCCCAATGGTTATCGACTTGGGCGTCAGCTCAGTGGCGAGCTCGCCTGATTCAGTTACCCTACCCAGGCAGACGATTACGTTCGCCATGCCAACCAAATCGACCGAGCGCTCAAGCGCGGAAATTTCACCAGGACAGCGCAGCAGCTCGTCATACCCAGAGGCACGGGATTTGCGCTGGAGGCGGATAACTTTCGCCTCGCTGACGGTGAAGTAGCACAGGTAATCGGCATCTGAAAACGCTTCCGCCAGCGCCTGCAGAAACTCTAAATAGTTCTCCGCTGAAATGTCGACCTGTTTCCTTGCCGAACCGCCCGTCACAATGAGCTTAAACGAGCCGTCCTGCAACGGCACCAGTGAAGTTAACTGGACAAGCGAATACTCGCCCTCAATGCGCCTATCGCCAGCGAGCGCAACTGGTATACGGGAGAGGCGGGCCGCCGCGTCATTGCATTGCAGGGTTACAACTACCGCGTCGCCCTCGCGCGACCAGGTCGCCGAGACGATGTCGAACGAGCGATAGGGCAACAACCTGACGCGATAATCGCCGTCGTCGAGCTCGGGCCAGGTCTCGAAGCCGCCCGTTTCGAGCTCCTGGGTTAGCTCGATAATCGTTCCATCGTTCAGTTCGCACACGACACCATCGTCCGCCCAATCAGGCTGCACGGCGAACTTCAACACGCCGTCGGTGACAGTCGCATCAACCCAATCGGTTTCGCGTTCGAGGTCGTAAACTCGAATGCGGGAGGACAGGTCGACGGTAAACCCGTCAGCCGCGGGCGAATACGACAGCTCAAGCAGCGATGGGGAGTTTAGCTCGGCGGTCAACCGCGCTTGAGTTGGATGGAGTTCCCTTAGCTCGCCGTTTGAAAACTCGGCGAAAAACTTAAACCTCATTGCTCAACGGATTGTTCCTCCGTTTCGGCGGTTCCCTCCTCGGCAGTAGTCTCCTCGGTTGACGTTTCGCCTTCGACTACCGTTTCCTCAGTGCTTCCCTCCTCAACGGGCTCCGGCTCGAACGGCGTCTCGATGGTTGCCGTTTCGAGCGAGCTCGCCAGCGTTTCAAGCGCCGCTTTGCGAGCTTTCTCGGCCTCATGAGCGGCGTTAACCCGCTGGAGGTCTTCGAGAACTATGCGTTTAACGCCTTCAACCGGGTTGGCGAACAGCAACAGCCTGTCCTGAACGGCGAGCAACGTTCGGCTGACCTGAGTGCCGTCGTCAAGCTCGCCGTCGTAAGTTATGTCGATAATCACGCCGGCCTCAGACCGGCGGATAACTTTGTCAACTCTTAACACGCGCATGCTATGACCTCCTTTACAGCCAGTGAGGTCTGAACTTGATTTTTACGTCCGCCGAACCGCTTTCAGGCTTGACGTAAACCCAAACCCTGTTGTCCGGCTCGTTGTGAATGAGCAACGCCGCTGTGGTCGGCGATATGTCGTTCAACGCGTTGCTTTCCTGCGAGGCGCTCGCGTCATACTTCTTGTATTCGTCCATCTCGAAGTCGAGCGTGAGCCGGTCATCTACTTCAAGCGTGCCGGTGTAAGACAGCGCTCTGGGCTTAAACGGCGTCTCAGTTCGCGTCGAGGTCTGATACTCCACCCAGCCGGAAGCGATTTCCTCGTCGCTGAGCTTCTTGACATAAAGCGCACACTCGTCGGCGATTATCATCGCTCCAGCTGGTATCACGAATATCGTAGGGTCGGCGTTGAGCGATGAAGGCGTGCCGCTCGCCGACTCCGTCACATTCTCGCCGTTGACGTAAATCTTGCCGCCCGAGTCGTAAGCATAAGTCGCGCTGACCTCCATCCACTCATCGGCATAAAGCGTGACCACGGCACTTCGACTCGCCTCAGTGCCGAAGT
>Ga0190363_1002539_pt1 | contig 10379 bp, 11 predicted proteins | sample 48721867_MG_FD_161272 | JGI IMG/M metagenome (GOLD analysis project Ga0190363, IMG submission 161272) | Hydrothermal vent microbial mat bacterial communities from Southern Trench, Guaymas Basin, Mexico - 4872-18-6-7_MG | ecosystem: Environmental > Aquatic > Marine > Hydrothermal vents >...
CTCTGAGATCATTGTGGAAGACATATTTCCTCCCAGAGGAAATATTCTAAAATTTTTGTTTGAATATTTCGGGGTTAAAAAACCCATAGAGAAAGTTAAATCATGTCTTTAACTTAAAAACTTAACCTTTAACTCAAAAATCGTTATAATTTAAATCTGTCACATGTCCACATGGAGGTGAAGATTGATGAGAAAATTCATCAAAAACCGTAAAGGGCTAACAGGGCTAGAAACGGCGATAATTCTGATAGCTTTCGTGATCGTAGCCGCTGCCTTCGCCTTCGTCGTTCTAAACATGGGATTCTACACTGCTCAAAGAAGCCGCACGGTCATATCCTCGGGTCTAGGCGAGGCCTCGTCAGCGCTTGAGCTTGACGGATCGGTACTAGCCTATGTAGAGATTGGCGACTCAATAACAGATACAAACGTAACATCTGTGATAGTGTACATAAAGCTTTCAAGTGGAAGATATCCGGTCGAGCTCTCGCCAGATAAACTGGTAGTGACCTACTCTAACCAGCATATAGCTGTAGACAACGTCTACGATAACAGTTCTGTCTGTCTCCTTTATGAGATAGTGGGGGATGGTGATTCGATACTGGAAGAGGGAGAGAAGTTTAAGATGTTCCTAAACCTCACAGCTCTTTGGCACAACAGGGACGATTATGGTCTATCAGATGTAAACGCAAGCGAGGTCTACCTACATCCACACGATATCTTACGCATCGAGATTAAGCCTCCAGTGGGCGCCATTTTAACTATAGAACGAATAATCCCACCAAGCGTCGACGAAGTTACGAACCTAGACTAAACTACTCGAAATCCACATCCCATTTTTATTTTTGGAAATTTCGAATCAGCCCTGAAAGGAGGGTGAATCGTGTCGAGAAAGAAGAGAGAAAGGTTGGCCGTTAGCCTTCTGGGAAATGTAAACATAGACCTTGATGAACTGGATGGAGTATTATCCGGGTTCGAGAGTAAGCTAAGTCGGCTCGAGAAACGGCTTGAGGCCCTTGAAGAACGCGTAAGCAAGTTAGAAAGAAGACTCGGTGATCCTACATGAAGTTGATTCTATCTGTTCATTCATATAGGGGCGGTACAGGGAAGAGCACTCTGACGGCAAACCTAGCAGTAGCCTTAGCTATGCTTGGAAACAGGGTGGCGACCATAGACCTCGACTTAACATCGCCTGGATTACACGTGATATTCGAGATTAATCAGTCTAAACTTAATAGAACCTTGAACGACTTCATGTACGGACGCTGTGAGCTTAAGGATTGCGTACTCGATCTGAAAGACCACCTAGGATTGCCTAGAGGCACCATCCTGTTCATAGGCTCCAGTATGAAACCTGAGGAGATAGCGCAGCTTATGAAAAAAGAGTATGAAGAGTCGATATTCAAACGAATAGCCTTTCAACTTAACAGACTGTTCAACATAGATTATCTGATATTCGACACCCATCCAGGACTCGTGGAAGATACATTACTTGCCGTTTTGAGTAGCGACCTAAGCTTCCTAGTGATGCGTATGGATAGGCAGGATATCTCAGGCACCTTCCTTCTCACGAAGGTTCTCAGAAAGATGAATAAGGTCTGCTACATCCTACTAAATATGGTACCGCCACAGCTTGCGAATATGCCTGAGTTGACGGAAGACGTATCTAAAGCCTTAGGCGTACCTGTTCTCGCACTGATCCCGTTCTACAACGATGTCTTATCGCATAGAAGTAAAGGGGTATTTGTGTTGAAGCATCCTAGTCATCCATTCTCAAACGTGATTCACAGCATAGCGAAAACCATAAGCTCTTGGTAGGAAGGGTGTGGATAATGTCCGAGCGGTCGGAGGATGCGAGTGTTAATGGGAAAAAGTCTGAATCTATAAGTCTAAAGGAAGAATTGGCCGAGTTTAAGGAAGCCATGGGTTCCACAGCCACGGACGATCAGGGAGAAGACTTGTCCGTGGAGTTGATGGACCTTAAGAGACGGATGGATGCTATGGAAAAAGAGATGAAGAGCGTATCTCGTTCTCTGAAGTCTACATTAATGGATATCCGCTCGATGATCTCCGACTTAGACAACCCGTTTAATCTACTTAGGTCGATGGGGATCGATAACCTCGTTCAAAAGGCCATCCGTCAAGTTGAAGAGGAAGTCGAAAAAGCAAGACGTGAGGAGGCTAAAAAAAGGTTAGCTAAGATGGGTATGGAGGAGCCTAAGGAGAAAGTGATAGCCATTCAAACACAACCTGACAAGGCAACGGTTAAACTCACGCCTGTAGAGACGACGGACTCTGAGAGGCCAGCAAGCCATGTGGGGGCTGTGGAGGTTAAAGATACCTTTTCGAGAGTTTCAGCTCAGACGTTCCCCGGAAAACCACCGGATACGATAAAGATACCTATACCAAGAAGCAGAAGGCTAGTTGAAGAAAAAACAAGTACTGTTCGTATCCCGTATGGGCACATACCTCCATCATTTATTGGCCTCGACTATTATGAAATTTACACTACGATCTTATCCGGCTTACTTGTTCTCAACCTTGGTGAAGAGGGCGCTCTTAAACTAATCAACGAATATGTTTTAAAAGGCGTAACTTCACCTAAAGTAGCTAAAGACCTAATAGATCATATTAAGATGATGAAAGTCCATGATTCGAGTTTTCAAAATAAGCCTCGGTTAACCTATTTTAACCTCGATTTAGAGGATTACATGCTCATAATGCGTCTTCTTAAGAAGATGAGTACAGGTGACCTTAGATTAGATGAGCATACTCATCTGCTTCTTTTGCTTTCTCTTCTTAAAGCACTTTCCTATTTGGTAGCGCTTAACCAAGATAGGGAACCAAACAGTTAAAGGGGGGTTGGAGGATGTCTTTTGACAACATAGACATCCACTCTGAACAGGGGAATCTACTCACCTTTGGCAATCCTGAGTTAGATAGACGTATAGGCGGTCTTCCCATACCTTCTCTAAACCTAATCGAAGGGCCAAACGACTCTGGAAAAACGATAATATCGCAACAGATAACCTATGGAGCGTTAGTCAACGGTTTCAAAGTACTCTTCATAACTACTGAAGGTACATCGAAGGGATTGATAAACCAGATGAAATCACTTCACTGGAATGTCGAAGACTACTTTTTGAACGGTGATCTGAAGATAACCCCACTGCACACAGCAGGTATGGCGTGGAACAGCGAGATATCGAAATACTACCTAACGGCTTTGACGAATTTCGTGAAAAAGAAGCTCGAACGTATAGACGTAGTTATAATCGACTCGTTAACGCACCTGGTTACACATGCCGACGCCAACGATGTTCTCGACTTCTTCTCTAGTTGCAGGTACATAGTCGATACTCTCTCAAAGACCTTCATAATAACTATGCATCCCTATGCTTTAGACCAGGACCTTTTGATACGTATCCGAGCCTTCTGCGACGGGCATTTCATATTAGAGATCAGGACGTTTCGAAACAAAAGCGCACTCACAATGACTATTTCCAAGCTCCGAGGAGCAACTCAGCCAGTAAACGAAATCATAAGCTTTGAAGTCTCCCCTGCGTTCGGCATAAAGATTCTACCGTTCATGACCGCCAGGGGGTGATAAGATATTGGAAGAGGTCAACATAGATGAGCTTGCGTTTCTACTTAAAGGGTTTAACGAGAACTGGCGGATAAGGTTCTCCAAAAACCCTCATCTCCTAAATTATGTGACCCAGCTTCTAGGTAAAGCACTTTTCAACCCTCCCACACTTGTCGAGTCTCTATCTATGGATATGGCTAAGCTTAAGGAGCCGAATCTGATATACCCTGTCGGAGACCCCGTATACATACACATCTATACGGATTCAAAGTCGAAAAGCCTCATTTACCACCCCATCGAGCCACGTCTTCAGGAAAAACGCGACCAAATACTCAATGAAATCGAGAGGCGGATAGCACTGGAGATAGACGAGGACATGGTCGCAGAGTCCAGCGAGGAGAGAACCGCGATACTGTATAAGCTACTGGACAAAATCTTGGGTAGTAACCGGACTCTTAAGGTCGGTTCAGAAACCATAACTTTCGACGAGCAGACCTACGCTAGGCTCAAGTACGAGGTTTACTGCGAAAAAGTGGGATTGAGCCTACTTGAGCCTATGATTAGAGACACCTATATAGAAGATATACACTGCAGCGGAATCGGCCCCATATTCATAAGCCACAAGATATTCGGAACCGTCGAAAGCACTGTAAGGTTTAACGACATGGATGAAGTCGACAGGTTCGTCATAAGACTGAGTGAATTCGTCGGAAAACCTGTTTCACACCAGAATCCTATAGTCGATGCGACGCTACCAGATGGCTCACGTCTAAACATAGTATTCGGGGAGGATATCAGCCGTAGGGGAAGCAACTTTACTATTAGGAAGTTCTCCTACCGTCCTCTTAGCATCATAGAGCTGATAAAGTTTGGAACGATGAGCTCCCTAGTGGCGGCTTATCTCTGGATCCTGCTCAGCGAGAAAATGTCTGTTTGGATTTGTGGAGAAACCGCTAGCGGGAAGACGACTACCCTTTCGGCTATAACTGCTTTCATACCTCCATCCGCTAAGATAGTTTCTATTGAAGAGGTACCTGAGGTTCACGTACCCCATCAGAACTGGATAAGAGAAGTTGTTAGAGAGACAAGTAATGCCGCAAGCGAGGAGCGGGGAGCGGTATCGATGTTTCAGCTACTTAAAGCCGCTCTTAGGCAAAGACCGACGTATATTATAGTAGGCGAGATCAGAGGAGTCGAAGGCAACATAGCCTTCCAAGCCATGCAGACGGGGCATCCTGTGCTGGCGACCTTCCACGCAGCGTCAGTAGCCAAGCTGATCCAGAGGCTTACAAACTACCCGATTAACATCCCTAAGACGCATGTGGACAATCTGAACGCTACGGTGTTCCAGAGTGCCGTACACGACCCTGAGACAGGTAAATATAAGAGACGCGTTATCTCGGTTAACGAGATTCTCGGTTATGAACCCGCAGATAAACAGTTCAACTTTGTAGAAGTCTTCTCGTGGAACCCTTCCCAAGACGACTTCATATTCCGAGGGCTCGGTACAAGCTATTTGCTGGATAGTAAGATCGCCATCATGCGTGGTCTTTCAGGCTATGAAATCAGACGAATATACGAGGAGTTGCAGATGCGTGCTAGGATTCTAGAATTCATGCTGATGCTGGGGATAACGGACTACTGGGAGGTTTGGAAGAACCTCAAGTGGATCTATGGGGTGGGGATAGAGAAGGCCTACCATAGGTACCGAAGGATGTGTATGATGAAATATGGGCCTAGGGTGGAAGAGTTCGTTAAGGCTCGTATAGTATAGGAGGTGAGCGTAGGATGCTTCGATTCAGAGGAGGATTTTCGAAACTAAGCGTGGTCGACAAGATAGAGAGCGAATACCCATTCTTCCTCCTATACTTGCGGTCTATCGCTACGAAGGATGCTTCGCGAATGGAGTTGCTTAAAACGGCTTCGGAAAAGATTATTTTCAAAAACATTGGAAGATTCCTCAAGCGTATAATCACGCTAGTCACAGAGTGGAGGTATAGCCAAGCAGAAGCTTGTAGCAATCTGAGCGAGGCGGTTCCCTCTAAAACACTTGGAAGTTTTCTCTATAGGCTATCGCAATCGATAAACTCGGGAGAAGCTATAAACACGTTCGTCGAGAGAGAGTACAAAAACTTCTCAGCATCCTACTACGAGAATAAGATGCAAGCGATAGAAAGGCTCAAAGCTACCTGCGATACCTTTCTATCCCTTGAGTCGGTCACTCTGTTTCTATGCGTTACGATACTGATATCTTCGATCTTCTTCTCTCCTGAACTCATGATCACATTATCTATACTGACTGTAGTCACTCTCTCAGCCATTCTCTTCTTCCTCTCTTGGTACATATTTAAACTGTCTAAACCGGACAGCGTTCTAGCGGAGGCTGAGGTAAAGCCTAAACGTCGCCGACAGCTCGAATACGTCGGCTTATCATCTCTGGCCATAGCAGCTACGGTCTTTCTAATACTTCTACAGAGATTTCCGCTATCTTATTGTTTAACAGGTGCTGGGATACCTATGCTCCTAGCCGGTGCTCTTGGCAAGATATACGTGTCTAAAATAAAGAAGAGGGAGGAGGAATATCCTGCATTCCTCAGGTATGTTGCTTCTAACTGTGCGGTGGAAGTCCCTGTTATAATGGCTTTGAAAGGAATTCAGGAAACAGGGTTCAAATACATCGGTAAAGCCATTAGGCGGCTCTATGCTAAGCTTAAGATGAGGGTAGAGCCGAGGGTAGCTTGGTGGAGCTTCGAAGTCGAGCTCGACAGTAAACTCATTCAAAGAGTTAACGAAATATTCGTCGATACGCTCTACACGGGTAACTTAGCGAGAGTGGCGAAAATTCTTGAGGAATTCTATTTTACATATATAACTATACGGCGTAGGAGGTACCAGGTCGTGTCGTATCTTGTAAACGTATTGGTGCCTCTTTACGCTGCTATAGCCGGAGTGCTTGCAGTGATCAACGGCTTCTTTGCAGCTCTGTCGGAGTTTATGATGCAGATATCGGCCTTCATATCGTTTCTCACACCTCCTCCGGTTGACTTCATGAATTTCTTCTTCACGTTTCTTCTAGTCGCCTTAGCCCTCAACAATTCAATAGCCATCTATACGATGGAAGGGGACTCCCGCTTCACGATACTCTTCTACATAGGTCTTTTCCTGACTTGCGGCGGGGCTATGTTTTCGGTCATAAACATGGCCACATACAATTATCTCTCATCTATAGCCAATCTATAGGGGGTGGTGGGAATTCACGTGAAAATGCTTCCCTCCCCGATGTCGATGATAATTGCCGGGACCCTATTCGCGGCTTTAATATTCCTATTTGATGGATACATAATCTTTAGTGAACTTAGCGGAGGGTTACAAGCAATAGAGACGACGGTACTGCTGATGTGTCTCTTATGCATGACGACGTTAACGGTAGGAGAGATCCTTGATATCCTTGCTCTAGTAGCGCGGAAAATAAGTCTAGCATTAGCGTTGATAGGTTCTGGGGTTGAGGAGCAAGAAGATATGTCGTTTCTCGTGAACGAGTACGACACAACTCTACGCTTCTCCTATATACTACTCGCTTTAGTGGTTTTGCATATACTTGAGAACTCCAGAATATTCACATACTCCATACCGGTAGTGTATAAAATAGTGGCCGTGGTGACCACGTCGACAGGCTTTACGACGTTGCTAATGTCAGAATATCCGACAACATACCCTCGGCTTAACAACATTATTTCGAAAGTGAGCCGGTTGAAAAGGACAGCCGATGAGGAGTTCTCTAAAGCGATAAGACAAGTGTTGAGTATTAAACGGATCTTGTTGCCTAGGGCGTCAGCAACTCTGTTATACACCTTAATGGTCGCGATCCTGTTCCAAAAACTCCTAAACGAGGAAGCTTATCTGCTTCTAGGAATTACTGTGTTATCTTCGATAACCGTAGTTAGCATTACGGCAGTGATTTTTGTACGCTCATGGTCTCAACTACCGCTATCATGGAGGGAAGCGGTCTCTGATGAGACGTCAAGCATACAAGAGACGGAGAAGGATGATGAAGGACCTTCTCAAAAAGAAGCCGTTCAGGCAGTTGGTGAAACTTTATCGGTCGAGCCCACAGAAATAGAAAAGAAAGAGTCTGCTGAAACGGAGAAAACTCCTACAGAGTCGCAATCTGAAAAGAGGAGCGGCAAGGAAGAGAACGAGCGGGGAGAATTTGAAGATAGTGAAAAAGTAGAGAGTCAAGGGATGGAAAAAGCGGAGCTACCGGAGAGAGAAGGGACGGCGGAGGAGAATGTGGAGAAAACCGCAGAAGAAAGTGGTAAGCAGGAAAAACTCGATAAATCTTTGGTGTTGCCCTCCGTCAGACCAATAGTGGTAAATCCTCCTATGATGGAAGAACCGTCCATGAAAAATGATTCTGAGAGCGAATTATTGGTCATCCTTAAAGATTTGGAGAAAAGCATTAAAGAGTTAAGAAGTAAAGTTAAAAAGGCTAAAACCTGACAGTTAGATGGTGATTCGACGAATCGTTTCACGTTGGAGACCATGGTAAACGTGGGTTTGGACGGTAAAAGCCGAACTTTAACTTCGAAAAATACTTATAAGAATAATTTCACGATCCATGTATAGGTGGGGGAAGTTGAAGTGGGGCGCTGTCGATAATGAGTTTCCGAAGATTCTTCTTCAGCGTCGACATAAAGTTTCAGGATCTACGGTCTTCATATCGATCGAAACAGATAATCTAGTAGAGGTTTTCGGTGAGATCATACCTGTAATTGAACGATTAGGGATGAAGATTGTTAGAGGATATTTTTCATCTGAACGCGACGGGCGGAGTAAAATTACTCTCGAAATAAACAGTCCCTATGAAAGACATGAAGACATAGAGCTTTTCATAAATCTAGTCAGAGACAGATTCCCTTACCTTCAAATCAAGTGCGAATACGGAGCGTCAGGCCTCAGCTCTTTCCTAAGCTACGTTGGTCAAGATGCATTAGCACAAAGAATGCCTTTGATGAACATGGTGTTGAAGAGTTTTTTCCAAGTTCTTAAGAAAACTTGGGGCGTAATAGCTAATGTATTCATGTATCAAACTGGAGTTAAGACAGGTGAAGTGTTCGCTAAGGGGCTTCATTACGATACAAAGGAGGAGGATATAGCAGAGATCTTAGAGTCGCTTTTCAAAAATTGGAAGCTAAACGACTTTATCGAGGACTACGACGTTCAGTTGGATCGTGCTGGGTTTAGGATTTCTCTTTACGGGATGCTAGGATACGATAGTAGAAATGCCGACACACCGGCATACTTTGTGAAAGGCTTCATCTCAGGTTTAGTCTCGAAAATGTTGGAGAAGAAGTTTGAAATCGATTTAAAAGAAGACAACACCAAGATAGAATACGTAGTACGCTTTACTTAATTCCACGAATTTGTATATCCCCTGCTATCAGAGCATTAAACACCTCCCCTATCCTATACCTATAATATATTAAAGATAACTTCCTGAACTCCCGAATTATTTGATAGACCGTTCCTCGGAGGGCTGAGGTTAGGGGTTTACAATTCGCCCGTGAAGAATATGTATACATATGGTCAGGGTTATATGAGATGATTTCGTGAAAAATGCAACAAAGGTTTTTCAGAGAGAATTTCTTATCTTATTCTTGAGGGCTCCATTTGGATGAAAGCATAACTTTAAATAAGCTTAGTTTCCTCCTCCGGAAATTATCCAATGGTAACTGGCATACTCTAGATGAACTTGAAGACGGTAAGGATAAAGATCAAAGGGGAATTTGTGACATTATTCGAGAAAAGCAGGTAACCTCCATCTAATGCACTATCCCATCGTTTTCTTTTTTTACACGCGGTTGCGTGCCAGATACTTCAGATAACGGTTAAAGCTGGTTTATCCACGGGAAATATTAAAGGAGAAATCGATGAAATTACTTATCCAGAAAACTTGGGTTCTTATTTCTTTGTTCAAAATACGACTAACAATTTTTTTTAAAAAAAAGAAAGGCTTGGATGCTTCTAAAGCCACGGTAGACCTTCCTGTCCTAAGAGAATAGGAGGATTAGAGAACCTCTAGCATGTGTCCGTTAAGCTTTAGGGTAAGTCTATTAAGGACACCCCTACCAGCTATGACCTCGTAGGACAGGTTTTCAGGAAGCGTTGGAACAAACACGTCTAGCTCACCCAGCTCTAGCACAGGAGCCCCATCCTCCGAAATTAGAACTCCCTTAACCCTAAACACCTCACATTCGACCTCGACTCCCCCGACTGTGTAGAGAGTCTCGCTTCCGATTGACTCAGCTCCTTCGAGGAGGAGCGCAAGCTCGTCGTTGGCATAAAGCATACCGTCGAAGCCCGTGTCGACCAGGCATGGACCCCGAAGCCTACGGTCAGCGGTTGAAAGCTCAAGCCAAAGCACAGGTATGGCCGGAAGCCTCTTACCCTTGAAGTCATAGCCATCCTCGACGTAGGGGTAGCTAACCCTCAACCCTAACCCACCTTGGAATGCGAAGCCTAGCTCTTCTAAGAGTCGGGGAAGGAGCTTGAGGCTTAACGGTCTTTAAAGCAGCCACCACGGTCGGTCCTTTAACAGGCCTTAGTCTGATAAGGCCAGGGTATTTTAGGGCTAGATACCTCATAAGGGCTTCCGACACGATCCTCGACTTCGAGGGCTTCAACGGATCCAACCTCACAGCCCTGTTTAAGGCCTCTGCAAGCTCGTCTGGAATGGTTACAGATATCCTTTTCATCGATGTTACTTTGTAGTACTTGTATTATTAAATCTTACCAT
>Ga0190363_1002540_pt1 | contig 10378 bp, 14 predicted proteins | sample 48721867_MG_FD_161272 | JGI IMG/M metagenome (GOLD analysis project Ga0190363, IMG submission 161272) | Hydrothermal vent microbial mat bacterial communities from Southern Trench, Guaymas Basin, Mexico - 4872-18-6-7_MG | ecosystem: Environmental > Aquatic > Marine > Hydrothermal vents >...
TTAGGGCGCGGCCTTATTGGTATGTAAAGTATGTCTCTTTATTTCTTGTAATTGCCTTAACATGGTATTTTCTCGACACGGTTTTTTGTAAGTTTTGTCCTTCAGGCTCGCTTTTCGCCGCAATACCTTTCCGAATACTCTATCCAAGCTTTGGCGCTGGTTTGTTCTTTTACATCCACATATTAACATTAATTTTGGCAATAGCCTTCGCTTTAGTTATAAGTCGATTTTGGTGTCGTTACATTTGTCCATTAGGTGCGATAGTTGGAGCCTTTAACAAGTTAAGTTTCTTAACCATACAATTAGATGAGGAGAAATGTAAGGGCTGCGGGTGTTGTCTTGAGGCATGTCCTATGGGAATTGATAAATTGGAAAGTATAGGTGGTTCTACGGATTGCACTCTATGTGGAAGATGTATTGAAAGTTGTCCCGAAAAAGCATTAAAGTTCACGTTTAGGTAAAAATAACTTATTTCCTTCTAAATTTTCTCTTTACATTCTCTATTTTTTCGCCTACTACATCTATTTTTGTAGAGTCTATTTCGCCGAATCCCTTTTCATATGCCCTTTTTATATGATAAACTTCGTATGGGTCTATTCCCATAATTCTACATGTAGTAGCGTCTGTTGCCACAGGGTCTCGTCCAGCAATTATTAAGTCCATTTTAACTGGATAGCCTCCGATAGGGCCTGGGCCTTCTAGGGCGTAGAATCCGTCTATTACTGTTAGTTTAGGCCTTAAGACAGCGTTTATGTCCACTATTACCTTGCTTATTCCAAGTGAGTGAAATTTCGACTTTTGTTTTTCAGGAAGTAATCCAAACATGTTTTTCATTCCAAGTGTTACGGCGGTTTCCTCATGGGTTTTCATCTTAGCCGCGCTGATTATGGCGGAATCTAGAAGGATTTTTGGCACTTCGATGCTCCTCAAAACTTCAGGGTTAGGTATTTGTAACTTTATTCTTTCCTTTTCCTTGCTCAAATTTATGAATTTCACGTTGTTCTGTTTACAAACCTTGTCTAGTCCCGTTGCTCTGTAGGCTTTGTCAGCGTCTGTGGATGTTGCGTCAGCTTCAACAACAGCCACTTCGCCGTGAAGCTCCTTAAACCTACATATTAAGGCATCCACAACAAGCGGATCAGTTGTAACTCCAGTTTCGTAAGTTTTGGTCGAAATCAAATTTACTTTAATTAAAACTCTGGCCACGTCCTTAACTATATCTTTTAAATTTTCTCCAAGCAAGTCTAAGGCCCTAAATACTGTCTCATGACTTCTTGGCCCCCTAACGACTGAAACCGTCGGCATATTCTATCGTTGAAATAATTGATAATTCGCAATCTAAAAGTTTTGTTAGAAAATTTACTGGATCACTTCTTGACTTAGCGGTGTAAGCAGCGGTTATAGCTCCTGTCGTGGCTGAAACGAGTCCATGAGGAAAACTTATTTTAAGGAATTCCGCCACCGTGCCAATAACTAAGCTAATGGAAATGGCTGTTATAAGCGCGACAGATAAAATTTGAAATATCCTTTTCATAGACGCACCTAACAGTTCTGTAACATAACAGCCGAATAATTTTTCGATAAGAGTGTTGTTGGCGGGCCCGCGGGGAATTGAACCCCGGACCTGCGGGTTAAGAGCCTCAACCTAACCCCGCTTGGCGGTTAGTCCGCCGCTCTACCTTGCTAAGCTACGGGCCCTATGCAATATCAACATTAAAAGGACAACAATAATAAGTTTACTTTTACTCTTTGGGCGGTTTTTCCCTAGAGGATTTTTAGTATGGACAGGGCAGCTACTATCAGAAATGCTATTCCGGCCAGCCATGTGCTTCCAGTTAAGAGCCAAACTACAACTGCCACTATAGCCGCGGGAACCAGCATGAATAGTAGCTTGATTATTAGGATTATTAGTAGACCAATTAGGATTAGGCCTATCAACCCCAGAACTTCAATTAACAACTGTTTTCCTCCCTGAATAAAGCTTACATACAAGCATAAAAATATATGCATAACCCTAAAAGCAAATTGGACCAAATAAAATTGGAAATTGGAGTGTAGAAATTTGGAGTATGAAATTAGATATAGGCCGTCCTATTCTATGCTTGTTATAAAACTTGAGCCCGGTGAGAAGATAGTTGCCGAATCGGGCTCTATGACCTACATGAGCCCAAACATTGAGGTGCATACACGTAGAAGAGAAAAGAGCATTCTTGGAAGCCTAGGGTTGAAGCTGCTGGGCCGCCAATCATTCTGGGTGAACGAGTACACTGCCGTAAATGGGACTGGAGAGGTCGCCTTCGTTTCGGCGCCTGTCGGCGACATAGAAGTGTTGGATATAAAGCCTGGCAAAGGATATATCATTCAAAAGGCATCCTACATAGCCTCAACCGAAAACGTTGATCTGGACATTAAATGGGAAGGTTTCACGAAAGGACTTTTCGGTCAGGGAGTTTTCATGATAAAGGCGAAGGGGGAAGGAAAGCTTTTCATAAACACATTTGGCGCCATAGACAAGCATGTGTTGGATGCTGGAGAATCGCTGATAGTCGATAACTTCCATTTGGTGGCGTTCAGCGACGCATGCGATTATAAGGTAACAAAGTTCGGTGGACTGAAGGAAACCTTGCTTGGCGGAGAGGGTCTAGTAACGAGAATAACTGGACCAGGAGAAGTTTATATTCAAACTAAAAATTTGAGGGAATTTGTGGAATGGCTTTGGACGCTACTAGAGCCCAGGGTAAAGGCAAGAGCCCGCTAAACATTCAGCGAAGCTAGAGCTAAGACTGCTCTAAAAGCTTTAAAAGCAGTCAACAAATCGTCAAATGTAAATGCAACTGTTCTAGCGTCCCTTTTCTCTATTCCTGGAATCATAAGAGCCATTTCAGTCATTCCAGCGTGAATAAGATCTATTTCAAATGTTACTGGACCATCTAACTTGAATGGCCGTATCTCTGAAAGCTTGTTTAAGGCATTCTTTGCAGCTTCACGTATTTGCCTCCTAGCTTCAATCGGCGAAAGACATTTGGCGGCGTACCTGCCAACAGCCTCCTTTATAGTCACTGTTTCCACATTGCCAATTAGTTGACGTGCTTCTCTAGTTACTGCTTGATCACCCGTGACCAGAACAACTGGAACATTAAAGTATCCAGCTAATGCTGCGTTTATGCCTGTTTCTCCCATAAGTCGCCCATTTACCCGCACATTATAGACTACCCGGCCATAATAGGTGTGCCCCATAACTGCCGGAAAATTGCTTGGCATGGCGTGATAGCCTATAAAGAAGGCTGCGTCAAAAGAGCTATCTATGCCCTGCATCATGGAAAGCGGTTTAGGCGAGCCTGTTATAAGCTCGGCTTTTTCATGAAGTTCCTCTGGAATTATGTTCCGCATGGTTCCATGCGAGTCATTAACAACTATTTTTTGGGCTCCAGCCTCCAAGGCGCCTTCGATGGCTGCGTTAACCTCGGCTGTCATGAGTTTTCTGGCGCGATCATGTTCGCGACCATCCCTAAGCACATGCTCGCCGTGAACAACTCCAGCGATTCCCTCTAAATCGGCGGAAATAAAAACCTTCATGGCCTATCAACCAGAACAATTTAAGTCTAGAAATGCTTTATTGATTTTGGTCGATTTCAGGGTTTATGAAACGGAAGTATTTTCGCGTAGTCGCTGGAAGCAGGCAGGCAAGGATTATTAAGTCAAGCAGTAAGGTTATAAGAGGCACTATTAACATGAGTAACTCTGCAAATCCGCCTGTTATATAGGCTATTAACGAACTTATGCTTGTAAAGACTCCGGCTGTAGATGAAAGGAAGGCGAAAAGCCACCCCCACCTCTTACCATTGTAAATTCCATTTCCTACAATTAGCTCGGCAACGCCGTTGATTAAAAGGGCAGAAACTATGAATACTTTAAGTTTAGCCACTAATTCACTTATCAAGTGGCTAAAGGCTAAGAATATAAGAGCAAGAATTAATGAGGTTACACTAAGAATTATGTAAATAATAAAAGCTACAAGAACTGCTTCGGGTCTTTTCATGTCTTCGGCTTTGAAACCTGCTTGTTCTAGCTTCTTGTTCCATTCCCTTACGAGAAATGCGCTTGCTATGGCTGCAAACTCATAGAATAGCAGTTGTCCAACGCCCCAGCTGAGAGAATTACTCACTAAAACGAATTGGCTGGGGTCTAGGGAGGAAATTGTATGCATTAGACAAATTCGAGCGGCTGAGTCGCCAGCCCAGAGGCCGATTACATTTCCAACAACAGCTGAAATAATTGTGCTTCCAACTTTGGCGACAAAGTTTTGGCTACATGCATAAAAGAAAACTGCAAAGAGAAGAACTATAAAAATGCACCATACTCCATCAAAAAAGAAGCTGGCTAACCCGATTTCAGCGGCAGAATATCCATAATCATGTAAAATCATCACAAAGAAAGGACGCAATTGCGACTTAAAGCCCCACATTAGAGAAAATATTATTGCAAGAATAAATGTTCGAGGCTCAATGAGGCTTAAATCAACTTTAGCCTTCAAGTTTAAAACCTCAATTGCATCCTTATGTCGCTAAATCAAACTTTAAATTTTTCCACTTAAACTAAAGTAGAGATGAAACCATTGAGCGAAATTGTATTTGTGGGTTTAGGTCTCTCCAGCGAAAAGGACATCAGCCTAAAAGGGCTGGAAGAAATTAAAACAGCCAGTTATGTTTTTATTGAAACCTATACGAGCTTTATGCCAAACCTTTCAATTGAAAGACTTGAGAGACTGTGTGGAAAAAGACTGGAAACTGTTTCTAGACGCGAGCTTGAAGAAGAGAACGGAGAGAAAATCTTGAATGCTGCCATGAAGGGGAAAGCCGTTCTGCTTGTTCCAGGCGACCCCTTAATTGCCACGACACATATAACCCTAAGAATCCAAGCCGAAAAAATGGGAATAAAAACCAGAATTGTACACGGAGCATCCATAATCTCCGCCGCCATAGGCTTAAGCGGCCTACACAATTACAAGTTTGGAAAAACCGTAACCATACCCTTCCCTGAAGGAAGCTACCTACCTGAAACACCCTATCATGTGATTCAACAAAATAAACAACTTGGCCTCCACACACTCTGCCTACTAGATGTTAAAGCAGGAAAGAAAATGTTCATGACAATTAATCAAGCATTAGGTATTCTACGAAGACTTGAAGATAAAATTGGGAAGAAACTCATCTCTGATAAGACTTTGACTGTTGGGATCGCCAGAGCAGGCGCAGAGGATTGTAAGGTTAGGGCTGGGGCCCTAAAAGAGCTTGAAAAATACGATTTTGGCGAGCCGCCACATACATTAATCTTTCCGGGTAGGCTCCATTTCATGGAAGCGGAGGCCCTAAAAGTGCTCGCTGGGGCCTCTGAGGAGAGTTTGAGGGAATTAATTGAATAGACATGCCAGCTGAGGAAAATAATTATGGGCAAATTAAAGCTTGTTAGCTTTGACGTTTGGGATACCCTCCTTTCGATAAGACCTTTCTATCAAAGTGTAGCATCGGAACTAGCCGAAATAACTGGTAAAGATTCGGCATTTTTAGAGAAAAGACTAATTGAAGGCTACAAAAAGATTAGAGCGATTAGAAGAGCCGGCGGATTTGACGACTCAAAAATAGTTTCTATGACGCTTGACATTATGGCTAAGTTTCTCAATGTAGATTCAGAAGCCATAACTAAATCAATTTTGAACGCTGCAAAAGGCTCGGCTGAGCAATATCTGATAGAAGGAGCAAAAGAGGCTATCGGCAGCATTAAAAGATTAGGCCTTAAAGTAATCATTATAGGCAATGTGGTCTTCTGGCCTGGGAGAATCAATAGAATTCTGCTGGAACAAGTCGGTTTGTCGGACTATATTGATGATCAGTTCTATGCTGACGAGGTTAAGATTTCAAAGCCTAAGCCGGAAATTTTCCATAAAGCCCTTTCAGAATTTGGTGTCCAGCCGGAAGAAGCGTTGCATGTCGGCGACAGCATATTTGAAGACTTTGCCGGAGCAATAGTCGCCCGCATGGGCGCCATACTGATTGATGGGAACATAGAGGGAATAATCGGGCTTTCAGGCTGGAACGCCTATATAATTCCAAGCATAAAAATGCTAAAGAAAATCGTTAAGGAGTTTATAAACCGCTAACTATATATTTGAAGGCCATTCGAATTCCGCCATGTCCAACAGCTTCAATGCGTCAAGTATGCCTTCACAATAACTTATAGAAGCTAAGGCGGTTTCTAAGTCGCCCTTTTTGAGATAAAATTCAGCGTCTTCGACATATCTTCTAGCGTGGTCAATGAGTTCATCAATTAAGTTGTCACTTATCGGTCGAAGGGGCCTCTTTAGTCTCAGCCTTTCTAAAACTCTTCTTGTTTTCGCTATGTAGCCTTCAACTCTTGACCTAAGCTTTTGAGTCAAGGTTTCAGACCTCTATCGCCTATGGCACAATAAGAGTAAAAAGAGTAAATACTTTATTGTAGCAGAAACAGATTTGAATGCCAAAGTCTAGTTCAATGCTGTAAGGGACAGCTGGACTAGATGAATGAAGCTGGCTAGTGGCGGTTTCAAAATGAGCGAAACCAAGAAGGAAAAAGTTGTGCTTGCCTCTGGCACATTCGATCTGCTACATCTTGGACACGTGAAGTTCCTTGAAGAAGCAAGGAAGGCTGGAGGACCCAACGCCAAGCTGGTTGTTATAGTTGCAAGGGACAGCACAGTTAAGAAGCGTAAAGGAAGAGCCCCAATAATCCCTGAGGATCAGCGAAGAGCCCTAATAGAAGCATTAAAGGTTGTTGATGAAGCGTTGCTGGGTTATGAAGATTTTGACATTGAACGTACAATCGAGAAGATAAAACCAGACATCATAGCGGTTGGTCATGATCAAACCGGTATAGAAAGAGAAGTAAGAAAGTTTATTGAGGAGAAAGGTCTGAAAATTGAAGTTGTTAAGATAAGAAAGTTTGGGAAAGAAGAGCTTAACAGTTCATCAAAAATCATGCGTAAAATAATCGAATCCTATAAGGGATAAAATTGGAGAAAAAGGAATTTTCGCTGCTAGAATCGCCCACAATAATGCTTGTATTGACAAATATCATAGTTTATATTTTCACGTCGATTCTAAGCGGAAACCCTCTTGTAACAAATCGTGAATTGATGAGGCAAATAGGCCAGTATAACCGCTATATAATCTATAAGGGATATTATTGGCAATTATTCACTTCCATGTTTGTTCACGCCGATATAGGACATTTAGCCAATAACATGATTTTCCTATTAATATTCGGTTTAAGAGCTGAAGAATTATTCAGAGAAAGGGAATATTTAGCAATATACTTTATTTCCGGACTTTTTGGAAACATTCTAACATTATTAATTCTCACATGGATTCTTGGGCCAGATGTAGTCTCTGTGGGCGCCTCGGGTGCCATTTTCGGCATTTTCGGCGCATGTATAGTTTACATTTATCAATCAATAATCGCCGTGGCATTCTATTCGATAATTCTCTTTATGATGAGCACTGGGTCAGGAGTTAATATACTTGCACACTTCGGCGGTCTTGTAATTGGACTTTTGCTTGGGTACTACTTTGCGAGAATGCGTAGATACGGCATCATCTACCGGTCGGAATATAGGGTTTAACGCCCTTATGGTAAAGTTAACACTTCAACTTTCACTTTGCTTCCGTCACGGAGACCTAGATGCTTTCTTAGGAAGATGGGGGCGATCACTTCTATTACTGATGAGTTGTAATGGCTTCTTAACGCCATTAGGACTGCGCCTTTCACTTTATTTTGGATGATTGCTGGATAGCACTTTACTGGTCCATAGGTTCGATTTTCATCCTTGAAGCCTTCTATTTCGATGGCTGGGTAAGCCTCAAGCTCTATTCTCGACTTGACGTCATATTCGGTTGCAAGCTTAAGGTTTAAGGTTCCCGGGTACGGGTCGAAGCCCAGCCTCTCTATAAACTGTTTTCTGTATCCGTCCCTTGTTACGTAGTAGGCTCCTTCGCCGAGGCCTGTGAAAGCTATTCCCTCAAGGGTTACTGAGGGCGGATATTCATGTTCCATTATGAATTTCAGGCTTGAATAGAGTTTGTTAAGCTGCTTTAATCCTTTATCACTTATTTTTATCATGCAGCCCTCAACACTTACCTTCCTTTCTATCCATCCCAGCTTTTCAAGGTCTATTAAATGCCTGGATGCCGTCTGTTGGGACATACCCATCTTCTTGGCCAGAAAATCTGTTGAAATCTTAATTGTTCTACGGTGAGCGCCTAGCTCAGCAAGTTTATAAAGAGTGAAAATTCTCTTCCATAGTTGCGAGTCGATATTATCTCTCTTTTCCAACAACCTTCACTTCTACAGACTAGCGTATAAGAAGCCTATAAGTCTTACTTGTAAAGGAGTAGAAACAAAATTTTAAGTAAAAATCACTGGTTGCAAAAGGAAAATTAGGCCGGAACCAATAAAGAGTAGGGCCGAAAGAACCCTCAAATATTTCCGGGGAACCATATAGACTAGTCCTCTTCCAATAAGGATTCCAATAACTGTGACAGTCAAGAAGGCGGAAATCACGCCTAAGAAAATCATATTTATCTCAGAATATTTAGCAGCCAGTATAATCACGGCTAGCTGGGTTTTGTCGGCAAGTTCAGCCAGAGAAACCAAGATTAGTGTGGAAATAAATCCCGACCCTTTTCTTGTTGCCTTTAAACTTTCATTTTCACTCTTTTTATGTGACAGGAGATAGAAGCCGAATGCTATGAATATAATTCCGCCTACTACTTGAATCCAGAAAGCTGGCACAACTTCAGAGACGCCTTTTCCGGCCAAGACACTTAATCCGTCGATTAAAGTGAAAGCAAGCATTGCTCCGCCCAGTACAGATTTCCAGTTGTGTCTGGAGCATAAGGTAATCACGGCAAGTTGGGTTTTATCTCCAAGTTCATTCAGGAAAATGAATGAAAAAGCTATTAGAAACGGAGTTAAATCCATTTTCAGCCTTTTTCTCCATTTTTAAGTCTGAATTCCCATTCGCACCAATAATCTGGAGGTTTCTTGTCGGGAGGGCAAACTTTACATTCAACCTCAAAGTTTGGATTCAGCTCCTTGGCAAAGTTTTCCAAATAGCCAAACCTCACCCTTTTGCATGGAAAGATTTCCAATCCTTTTTTAAGCCTAGCCTCCTGAACCCTGCAGCTTACAACACGAAATTTTCCAATAGTTTTTGAAGGATTTATTTCAACAGCCTTTCTTGTCTGATAAAGCGCCCAACTTGTATTTCGCAACAAATAAAGCAGAATTTCGACGTCCTCAACTTTTTCTATGCCTAGAGTTCTTTTCAAGTCTCTCGCTTCGATTTTCGCCAAGATTTTCCAGCAATTTGCATCAATCTCGGTTGCAGCTTCTGTTCCAAATCTCTCTTCTATCCCGAGAAAGTAGAGGCCGTCTACTCGCCACAGATTTCGAATGTGCAGAAAGAATACGTCAAATAATTTTTCTAGCGGCAACTTCTTTAGCATTTCACGGTCATTCTTTTCTTCTAGCTCCTCCAATGAAGCTCACCTAGAAGGCAATAATTTTGCATGTATGGCTAATTAATTTATCTTCTAAATGTGCTCATTCTGGAATATTGTGTATTCTGAAATACGGTTTAATTTGTTCGGAAGACATGCTTTCTAGTGGCGAGGGGAGGCGGCTAGGAAAGATTCTAGGTGAACTGCATGGAAGAAGACTATTTTGGAAACGACGTTGAAATAATAAACGGCAAAAAGTGGGATTGGGGGAAATTCAAGTCCACAGAAGGGTTCCCAGTATCAGACAACCTTCTAGACTGGGTTATAGGACAGGAAAAAGCACTAAAAGGGTGCTATCTCTGCCTAGAAGAGTGGGTTCATAAGCTAAAATGTCTGCAGAAGGAAAAATGGTTTGAAAGGTGGAAGGATCCGAACAAGGAAAAGCCTAAAGCGACAAAAATGGTTCCTCCCGGCCCGTATCTCCTTCTTTTGGGAAATCCTGGAACAGGAAAATCTCTTATTGGAAGAGCCCTCGCCGAATATCTAACAGAGCTCTATAAAAAGCATAATATCCAGCTTCAAGACGTAGTTTGCTGGCCGAATAAGGTTATTCCAAGTGAACCCAAAATTTCATGTCATGCAGCTGGAGAAGGGAAAAAAATAGTTTTAAAGGAAAAGCTTAAGCATGCAAAGAAGGTTTTTCTACAAAGACTTGGAATAAGGCTGCTAACCTACTTCCTGATAATAATTGCCATGACCTTCATCGGAGCAGGCTTCTATTACTTGTGGCAGGAAAAGATAAAGTGGGATATGAATGCACCTGGCCCATTCGGTCCAGTTCAAGA